>JACCDQ010776178.1_pt1 | contig 30643 bp, 28 predicted proteins | sample 7446031 | NCBI WGS metagenome assembly JACCDQ01 (sample SAMN15323442, study PRJNA562643) | freshwater metagenome | isolation source: river surface water | place: USA:Blue River Watershed | collected 2017-08-17 | reverse complement strand
CTTTGGACTTATTATCCCCTAATTGTGTCAAACGGCTACGCATTTTTGCGATATCAGCCGAAGTATAACCTTGTGCTTTCGCTGCTTTTTCTAATTGAGCTTCTGTCATGCCACTGGATTGGGCACGTTCAAAAAAGGTAGCAATTTCTTCATCACTTAAGTCTTCCACTTTACGTTTTGCTTGCGAGAAGGCAGCGTGAACAAGTACAAGAAAGGAAAGGGTCAGAAGAAGTCGACTGAATAATTTCATACTAAAATATTATGGTACGTATAGTTATTACAAATTTAGCTAAAAATTAGGAGAAGCGATGCTATAGCGGTAACAGTAAAAAACATTTTTATTTAATGGTAATCTTTAAAAACAAAAAGCCCACTTACAAGTGAGCTTTCAATAAATACAATTAATATTTATCACCCCTTACTACCCCTAAACTCTTCCATAGTTGCATGCCCATCTGCACTTATCCCTTTCCGCTGAACTACATTCAAAAAAGTCATCCATAAGATTTTCAAATCTAAAGAGAATGAAACTTTTTCAACATATTCCACATCCAGTTTAAATTTATACTCCCAACTTAAAGCATTACGCCCGTTTACTTGAGCCCAACCAGTTATACCGGGTCTTACATTATGACGTCTTGTTTGTTCCGGGGTATAGCGTGTTAAATATTGAGTTAGTAAGGGTCTTGGGCCAACTAAACTCATATCACCCTTAATAACATTAATCAGTTGAAGTAATTCATCAATTGACAATCCTCTGACTATTTTACCTATTCTAGTGAGTCTAACTTCATCCGGCAAAAGATTTCCATTAATATCTCTGCCATCATGCATTGTCTTAAATTTTAAAATTGTAAAAGGTGTACTTTGATACCCAGGTCTCACTTGAAAAAACAATGCATCTCCTTTATTGACGATTAGTAATAAGATGAAGCAAATAATTATGATAGGCGAAAAAATTAACAACAAAATTGAAGCTGCAATCAAGTCAAGTAAACGTTTAAAATATGTCTTGTACATTTTCTATTTTTGATATTTGTCAAAAATAACGTCCAAACTCTCAAAGATTCGACCAAATTCTTCATCTGTCAAGTTAGACCCACTAGGTAGACACAAACCTTCCTCAAATAACTTGTCTGAGACACCATTAATGTAACTTTTACAATTAGCGAACACAGGCTGTTGATGCATAGGCTTCCAAAGTGGCCTAGATTCAATATTTTCTTCGTCCAATGCTAATCTTATTATTTCTCTTGTTAATCCATTATTAAGTTTAGAATCTACAAGAATACACGTTAGCCAACGATTAGAGTAATAGCCATCAGGCTCGTCTTGAAATTTTATATTAAATCCTTTTTCATTCAAACCCGAAAAATAAGAAACATATCGATTATAATTTGATCTTCTTGCTTCAACACGATCATTTAAAACTTCCAATTGCCCTCTACCAATTCCTGCTAATACATTCGACATTCTGTAATTATACCCAATATGGGAATGCTGGTAATGCGGGGCAGCATCTCTAGATTGAGTAGCCAAAAAGCGAGCTTTTTCAATCATTTCTGCATTATTAGATAACAATGCTCCTCCACCTGATGTTGTAATAATTTTATTCCCATTAAAACTTAGTACCCCAAATTCTCCATAACTACCACAAGGTTTATTATTGATATTAGAACCTAAGGCTTCTGCTGCATCTTCGATAACAGGGACATTGAATTCTTTTGCAACTGAAATAATTTCATCCATTTTAGCAGGCATTCCATACAAATGAACTGGAATTATTGCTTTAGGTAAATTCCCCTTTGCTTTTGCTTCCAAAAGTGCCTTTTTCAACAATTGAGGATCCATATTCCATGTATCAGCCTCTGAATCTATAAATACAGGATTTGCCCCTTGGTATGCAATTGGGTTAGCAGAAGCCGAGAAGGTAATCGATTGACAGAATACATCATCCCCTGCTTTTACTCCTAACAAAATTAAAGCTAAATGTATTGCTGATGTCCCTGAAGACAATGCTGCTGCATGGTTTGAATTCGTTTGAACTTGAAGACCTACTTCAAAAGCATTTACATGAGGTCCTAGAGGAGCAATCCAATTGCTTTCAAACGCTTCATTTACATAGCAAAGTTCATTATTGCCTATATGAGGGGAAGAAAGCCAAATTTTAGATTTCATTTTTTCTATAAATTACCTTTAATAATTTTTCCAGGATTACCAACAACTGTGACATCATTAGGGATATCATGTATTATAACTGCACCAGCTCCTATAGTTACATTTTTCCCTATTTTAATTCCTTGAATAACAGTAGCACCAGCACCTATCCAGGTCCCAGACCCAATTTTAACATTACCACAAAGAGTTGCATTAGGTGAAATATGAACATAATTGCCTATTTCACAATCATGGTCAACTAAAGCGCCAGTATTTAAAATACAATGTTCACCAATTGATGTACCGAAATTAATTATCACTCCCGCCAAAACTACTGTTCCTGTAGCAATATTAGTTTTATTTGAAATTATTGCTTCTTTATGAAATAAAGACATATAACATTCGCGAGGATATTGTAAAGAAATCGCCTCTCTGATTTTATTTGATCCAATTCCAATAATTAATCTTGAATTTAACGAAATGTTGTATTCTCGTTTATATACATTGTAACCATCTATACTTTGGGTTGTATCATCGTCCCAAAAAAATACTGAATAGCCTTGTTCGGAAGCCATATCTGCTATTACTGAACCATGCCCGCTAGCTCCAATAATGATTAAACTACTCATTATAGTTAATTATTTATACCGTTAAATACCCAATTTACCCATCGATTGGACAAAGCACTTCTATCAAATTCTTTTTTTGCTAAATTTTTAGAATTTAGCCCCATATTTTTAAGTAATTCCCTATTATCTAATAAATATTCAATTTTATCAGCAAATTTAAACGCATTACTTGGTTCACAACTAACCCCACATTGATTATTTTCTATTAATTCTGCTACCCAACCAGGATAATTAGTAAACACTGGCAGCCCAATTGCTAAATAATCAAAAAATTTATTTGGCGATGTGCCAAAATAAAAAGCTGGAACATCAGCTAAAATTTGAAGACCGACATCACTTGCTTTCAATAAACTAACAAGCTTTTCTTTTGAAATTGGATCCATAAAAACAATACGATTATTTAAAGATTCAACATTCGCTCTATTAATCAATCTCTGTTTTTCACGTCCGCTACCTATTAAAATAATTTTATACCCTCCTCTTTCTCTTTCATTCAATATACCAACCGCATTTAAAACTGAATCCAACCCATTTGCAATTCCGTGGGTACCACTATAAATAAATATTAATTCATCTGGATTAAATTCTATTGGTCTCAACTCCAGCGATTCATTTGCAAAAAGCTCTAAATCACAGCCATTCGAAATCTGAATAATTTTTTGTTTTGAAATACCTTTTGATGCAATACCTTCACAAATTCCTGGCGACAATCCTATTAATCGGTGAGCAGACTTATATGAAACATACTCTAATAATGCCATTAAATTAAGCACTATTGGATTAGTAATTACTCCCATTGCTTTGGGTAATTCAGGCCATAAATCTCTAACTTCGAAAATAAATGTCTTCCCTCGAACCCATCTTGCCATAATTCCTGGAATCCCAGCAGTTAGAGGAGTTGTTGTTGCGAACAAAACATCATAAGAATAAGTTAGAGCAATCACAATACTTCGAATTGCAAATAATAAAAACAATAATGCTCTTTTAACAAATCCATCATTATTAGAATATGCTAAATTAAACTCAATTACTTTTATCCCGTCAACTAACCCACTTCTTCGGCCCCATTTAAACGGGGCCGTTAAACCTGTCTTGCCACCATTATAACTACCACATACCATAATTACCTCATGACCTTCTTTTAAACTTCGAATTGCCATTTCATATGATCTTGTTCCTGTTGAACCTTTTGGGGTTGAAAAATGCTGATGAAAGTAAAGTAATTTCATTACCAGTTGATATATGTAAAAATAATTCCTGTTGTCCCAAGTTCTTTCGTTAAGACAGGCAAACTTGATTCTGAATAATAATACCTCGATTCAAATTCATAATTCAAATTATATTCACCAAATATTTTCCCTTTTTTAATATCAATAAATATTTCATCCTTGGAATTTTCAGATTGAATGAACTCAAATTTATTTGGACAAAATCTCCACTTTAATTGCGATGTATTTTTTACTCCCGAATAGTCATCCTTAACCACTAAGCTATTCTTATCTAGAACTAATTCTCTTTTATGATATGAATTTAAATGATCGGTGTACGCGGATGAGATAGTGAAGCCATCATCAAAATTTTCATATTTAAATTCAATTTCCTTCGGCCATGACCCAAACAGAAACCTTCCTAGAATTGGCATTTGATCTCTATTATCAAATTGAATACTGTTATGAGATGAAACCCCATTATAATAACTAGATTTATATTTAGATTTATTGTATGAATAACTGCCGCCATCACGTAATATATTTCTCCGATTTAACCAAAAATCTATATGTAATACATCCGAATGACTCGGTCTAAACTTAAATATAGGGCGTCTGAATAATAATAATAAATCTTTTTTTCTATAGATGAAAATCCCGTCATAATTCCCCATTATATGAGCGTATTGAATTGGGGAATCCTTTTCTGCAGACTCCATATTTAATTTAAGATGTTTAAACAGTCTAACTTGGTTTTCTGTAATTGAATAAATTAATCTATTATTAAAAACTAAATTAGCCCACTGAACGCTTTGCCTAAAATCACGATATCCATAATTAAACATTTTAAATAACTGAGCACCGTCATTTGCTCCTAAATTAGGCACATCACCTGTAATAGGGTCAGTTAAAATTTCTAACCAATGAATTGCTTTCTTTATTTTATTATTTAGTTTATTAGAAAATGGTTTAAGATTATTAAATTTCCTGTATGTCTCACAAAAAGTAAATGTGTCAAGCGCTAAACGATGATAATTTACAGAATACTGACTAAAACAACCGTCATTGGAAAATAACTTAGATGCTCTATCTTCTAGCAAAGATTTCCCTAAAGATTCATATTTAATATATGTTACCAATCCATTTGCAACCAAAAAATGCCCCCCAAGATATAATGCTGCTGCCTCTGATGTGCCATGATTATTGTTTTGAGCAATTGCATAAGAAATAGTAGGAGCAATTCTTTTAATATGTGACTCGATTAATGACATTAATGGTTTTGAAGAATTATTAGATTGATTTAAAATTAACGCCGCCAAAATTAAGTGCAATACCCTTATTGACGCCTCTTGTCCACACTTCCAATTTACCCCTTTGTAATAAGGGTTTTCTTTAATCCAATCATTTAATCTTAAATTAAGTAAGTTTAATGAATGGCCATCTCCAGAAACTGAGCTAATGGCTAACTGAACGACCCAGTCAAAGCGGGAGAGTTCCCACACGGTTTTAATATCTCCAAGATTTGAATCAAAATCAGATATTTTCCACCAATCAAGATTTTTAGATTTTGACTCAAGATTATTAAAATAATTTTTATGCCAATTTGGAGTAAAATCCGCAAATGACATATAATTACCAGAAAATGGATAATACCCATTTTTCAAGATAGAATATGAATATAATTCGCTGTTAGGAATTAAAAACTCCTTTGGCGGAGGGCTAAAAAACTCGCCATTGATTTCCTCCGATTTAATTTTTTGAACAGGATGAATGTTGAATTTAAGTAATACTCTATAAAGTGCTACCCGAAACAAATTGAATATACCTAATCGATAATATGTTATTAGGGTTTCGATACTTAATTAAGCTTTATAAGTTCCTTAATAATTCTTTCAGAAGTTTTTCCGTCCCATAATGGAGGGATTCCCCCTTTTTTCCATTGACCACTTATTAATTTTCTCATAGCTGGCTCTATGGACGACGGATTGGTTCCAAGTAATTCATTTGTACCAATGGAAACTGTTTCTGGTCTTTCAGTATTTGAACGTAGTGTCATACACGGTACACCAAGCATTGTGGTTTCCTCTGTAATTCCACCTGAATCCGTTACAACTGCCATTGATCTACTAACCAAATAATTAAACTCCAAATAGGGTAATGGATCTGACAAAATTAAATTCGAATTTGATATATTTAATCGGTTTAAGACTTGACGCGTCCGAGGGTGTACAGGAAAAACCAAATTTAAATTATTTGATTGTTCAATAATAGTATTTATGAGTAACTCTAAATTTGCCTCTTGGTCTACGTTTGCTGGTCTATGAAGAGTCAAAACAATATAATTCTTATCTTGCAACCCAAATTGATCCCAAATATTTGGTTTTTGAAAACGGTGTAAATTACTTAAAAGGGTATCTATCATTGTGTTGCCAACAAAAAAGATATTTTTCTCAGAAATACCTAATGCTCTTAAGTTTTGATTGGCAACTTCAGACGTAGTAAAGAAATAATCACTTATACTATCAGTTACCATCCTATTAATTTCTTCAGGCATGGTTAAATCTCCGGATCTTATCCCAGCTTCAACATGAGCTACCTTAATGTTTAGTTTTTTAGCTACGATTGAACATGCCATTGTTGAAGTTACATCACCTACCACAATACACATATCACAAGGTTTAGTCAATAATAAACTCTCGTAACCGATCATGATTTTTGCTGTTTGCTCAGCTTGTGTTCCTCCTCCAGCACCTAAATTTACATTAGGTTCAGGTATCCCCAATTGCTCAAAAAACGTATCACTCATGTTTGGGTCATAATGTTGACCCGTATGAATTAATCGATACTCAATTATGTTAGTGGGGTATTTTGAAATTGCTTTAATCATAGGAGCAATTTTCATAAAATTTGGTCTTGCCCCAGCAATAAAATCTACAATCATATCTAGTTTATATTAACCCAAGACCCATTTTTCAAGCTATCGATAGCTGCAAAACTTGCTTTTGTGGTATTAATTATTTCTTCAAAAGGAATTAATGGCTGACCTCCACTTTTCACCTGTTTAATCAGTAACTCAAACTGATTTTTATGGCCCTTATCAAGTGAAGTTTTCAATTTTTTAAAATTTTTAAATCCAAATGCAGTCGTAGACCTAAAATTATCTATTACAATAGTTCTCTCATGAGAATATACCTCAATTCTTTCTTTTGGATATTCCTTAGACCCATTAGCAAAATAATTAATTGTACCAGTAGAGCCATTTTCATACTTAAGTAGAATTGTCGCAGAATCTGTATTCTCGTTTGGATTTATTCCCATTGCATTCATACACACTTTAACAACTGTACTACCGGTAAAAAATGTAATTAAATCAATAAAATGACAAGCTTCCCCTATTATCCTTCCTCCTCCAACATTCATGTCATGAATCCATATATTGGGAGGAATTGCCCCCGCATTCATTGTTGCAATAACATTAATCGGACCTGAATCCAATATACTTTTAATTTTTAAAGAATGAGGAGAGAATCGTCTATTAAATCCAACTGTTAAAGTACTCTTATTGGATTCCTCATAAGCCTTTATGATATTATTAAGTTGGGTATTATTAAGGGCTAAGGGTTTTTCAACAAATACATTTTTGTTTTTTTCTAAACATTCTATTACCATAGATGCGTGCTGATTATGTCTTGTAGTTATAAGGACTAAATCAACTTCATTATCGTTTAATATTTCCTTATAATCAGTTGTTGATAAAGAAAAATTATACTTTTTTGCAAGTGCAGTTCCAGATACTCCACCTGAACTAGCAATATATTTTAAGGATGCTCCAGATTTATATATTGATGGCAACAAGGTCATTTTTGTAAAATTTCCTGAACCAATTATTCCAATTATACCTTTTGATTCTATAAAAGAATTTGAATTTAATTTTATAGTTTTTGCAGGGCTAAGCGTATTATGACTTGAATATTTAAGTATTGAAGCAATCGATTTACTTGAGCTGATGGACCCATAAATTTTGTTGAAATCATCTAAATCCACTAAATCAGTAATTAACTCTTTTACTTGTAAAGAAGAATTAGAGATGGATTTTAGAATAGTTTCAAAGTTTCGTTTTTCACTCCATCTAACATATGATAGTGGATAATCAATCCCTTTTTGTTCATAATTTTCATCATACCTCCCAGGGCCGTATGAACACGATACTTGAAAGGTTAATTCTTTTTCATAAAAATCAGCTCGACTTAAATCGAGCCCAACCACGCCAACTAGAATTATTCTCCCACGCTTTCGACTCATTTTGGCTGATTGAGAAATGATATCATTTCCCTTAGATGAAGCAGTAATAATCACTCCATCAGCTCCAATATTATTTGTTTGAGATTCTACAAATTTTACAATATCACCATCTTTGGGGTTAAAAGGAATCACTCCCCATTTTTTTGCCAAAGAGAGTTTCATATCATCAATGTCAACGCCAATAACTGAACAGCCATTTGCAATTAATAACTGAGCAGTTATTATACCTATTAAACCTAATCCAATTACAACAAATGTTTCTCCAATTGTAGGAGAGGCCAATCTTATTCCTTGTAATCCAATAGAACCTATGACTGTAAATGTTCCTTCATCATCACTAACATTATCAGGAATGTGGGCAACTAAATTTTGAGGAACACAAACATATTCGGCGTGATTTCCGTTTGATGCAACTCTATCTCCTACCTTAAAATCAGAAACTCCTTCACCTACAGCAATAACCCTCCCAACATTACAATAACCTAATGGTAGTGGTTGTTCTAATTTATTAAAAACTGCTTCAAGTGTAGGGACTAAACCTTCTGTCTTTATTTTATCTAATACTTGTTTGACTTTATCAGGCTGCTGTCTTGCTTTGGAAATCAAATTTGATTTACCAAATTCAACAAGCATTCGTTCAGTTCCTAATGAAACTAAAGATCGAGTGGTTTGAATCAAAACTGAACCTCTTTTAATTTGTGGCGCAGGAATTTCGTCTAAAACTGTTTCTCCTGTTTTAAAAGATTGTATAATTTGTTTCATTATTAATAAATTTCGTTTCTGGCTATTCGGTCTGGATAATTAATTAATACTGCTTTATACTTACCTTTAAATACAAATATACTACCCGCAGCGACCCCCAAAGGCTTATATCTCTTAATTGCCTCCTTAATGTTATCTAAGCTACTAGCACCCCCTAAAATCGTAAGTGGATAAGAAGTCAGCTCCCTCATTATTTCAAATAGCTTGAAGTCATAACCATTCATTTTCCCATCTTCATCAATGGAATTAATTACAATTTCTCCAACACCAATATTATTTAAATTTGAGACTATATCTGTTAATTTTTTTCCCACAGGTCGTTTCCCATTGTGAGTGAACACTTCATAGTTTTTAAATAATCCTTTTTTTTTAACATCTAGTACAACTACGACACTCTGAACTCCAATAGCGCGTCCAATTTCAACTAATAATTGAGGATTTTCTATTGCAGCTGAACTTAACGCAATTTTTTCTATTCCAAGACTTATGATTTTTTTTGCCTGTTCTACCGTTGTTATCCCTCCACCATAGCATAATGGCATTCGAGACTCAATTGCAATATTTTTAATAAAATTAAAATCGGGCCCTCGACCTTCTATTGTTGCATCTATATCTATAATAATAAGTTCATCAACTTCCTTTTCATTAAAAATTTTAACAGCATTCAAAGGGTCCCCTACATATTTTGGTTCTTTGAATTCTACAGTCTTCACAAGCCCTTTTCTATGAACTAATAGACAGGGGGTAATTCTTGATCTAAGCATTATAAGTTTGCAAAATTTTTAAGCAGATTTACTCCATTAGAATGGCTTTTCTCAGGGTGGAATTGAACCCCATAAACATTAGAATTGCAAACTACGGAAGCAAATTCCAGCCCATAATGCGTAGTTGCAACTACATTTGACGAATTTACACACTCAAAATAATATGAATGCAAAAAATAAAAACCAATTTCTAGATCAATCCCATCAAGCAAAGATGTTTTAGTTTGTTCATTTAATGTATTCCACCCCATATGTGGAAGTTTGGGTTTACCTTTTATTAAAGACTCATCAAATTTCCTTATCACTCCATTTATATATCCTAATCCTGGTAAATCTCCTTCATCACTAGAATTACCCAAAACCTGCATTCCAACACAAATTCCAAAAATTGGAACTTTATTAATTAACACTTCTTGATCCATTACTTCCTTGAATCCTTTATTAGTGAGTAATAACATTGTTTCATCAAATGCACCGACACCTGGCAAAAAAAGTTTTTTTGCACCTATTAATTCTTCGGGCATTTTAGCAATCTTGTATTGAATATTTAATCTTTCATAAATATTTGCTATAGCGCTTATATTACCCGATCCGTAATCAATTATTGTAATCAACGTTTTATAGATTTTTCGATTCCTAATAATTTTAAAATCTTAGCTCCAAGATTAAATAAATGTTCTTGATTTTTATAATCCCAGTAGAATTTTTTTGGAGATTTAAAGTATGTATTTAGCTCCTGTTTTGTAATGCCTAGTTTAGTTGCAATATAATTAAAGTCTTCTTCTATAGTATCAAGATTATACGCTGGCTTTTTCAACATTTCAAGTGCCTCTTCTCTTTGCATTTGCCCAGTTAAAATTAAACTAGAAAACTGAACTCGTCTAGTATCAAATCCAAATCTTTCTGGTAGCCAATATCCTTCATAGAATTTAGTAAATCTTGATTCAAAATGTTTCTGTGGATAAGGTTTCCAACCATATTCATTCTCTAACAAATTTAAAGCCTCAGATTTAATGTAAGGCATATAATTTAAAGCTTTTACCACCTTAACTCCTTTAATATATCTTAAGAAAATTTTGTGTCTTAAAACCGAACTAAAAGGATAGGTTGCCATATTAATAGTTCCAAACTTATGAAGAATATCATTAATTTGAGCCATATCGGTCCCGTAATAGAGAAACTCCATCGGATTTCTAACGCATTCCGTTGAAATATTACCACCATTTAGTATGTACTTTATATTGTATTTGTATGCAAAATTATAAAGAGTAGCAACGAATGCATGGTCTTGTGGTATATCAATATGTGGAACACCAGATTTAAAAAATGCTAATTGAAAATCTTTCATTTCTTCCCAATTAATAACTTCAGTATACAAATCAAGCCCCAATTTGTCTACCATCATTTGTATATTATGAACCGCAAGCTCAGAATTCCATCCTCCATCAACATGAAATACAAGTGGCCGTAGTCCAAATTCTTTAACAGCTAAATGTAACATGTAGGAACTGTCCACTCCACCACTTAGACCCAGAATACAATCAAAATCTTTTCCTACTCCCTCCTTTTTGATGTTTTCTATTATACTCGATAACTCTTTTTTACTTTCAACACCTATATTCCAATTGGGTTTTACATTATCTATAAAATCATTACAATGATCACATACCCCATTTTCATCGAATGAAATTCTAGAATCTGATGTATCCATCACACAATTAGTACATAAATGATAAGCCATTAATATAGTTGTTTAATTTTATAATAAAATTGATTCCAATTTGGGATAGACTCTAATCTAGTTGAATAATCAATTTTTCCTGATCTGTGAGTAACATAATAATTTTCTAAAGCACCAATAATTGATGAGACGTCAAACGGATCAAAATAATGGATATAATCACCACATGCGCATCTAACAAAATCCAAATTAGAAGCAATTATTGGTTTACCTAAAAACATAGCCTCATAAAGGGGGAATCCATAAGATTCCAAATAAGAAGGGAAAAATAAAGCATCAGAAGAACTATAATGTTCATAAATCTGATTGATTTGTAAAGTACCTAAGTTAACTAAATTGGAAACCCCTGAGTCATAAATATATTGTATAATTTTATCAGCATCCTTGTCAGCAACAGTTATATAAATAGTTATGGGCAATTTTTTAAATTCAATTAATTTGGACACTTCAATTAATATGTCATGATTCTTGTGTGATGCATAACTAGAAGGATAAAATAACTTAATATTCTTACTTTTAATTTGACGAATTGGTTGATTTGTTTTCTTAAAAAAAACTTCACTTATTGGAGTTGGAATAACTAACAATTTATCAACTTCACAATATTTTGCTAGCCTTTCCTTAACAATATCAGTTTGACAAATTATGACCTTATTTAATCCAATATGCCTGAGAATTAAATAAACTTTTAATTTTCGCTTTAAGTAATCTATTTTATTCATTGAGCTCCAAATCCTTAAATCTGGATATAATACATATGCCCAATCAAAAAAATAAATTTGTCGAACCATTTTAACCGGAATTATTATATCACCAAAATTAAGGATCGTATCTATTTTATACTTCTTTATCAAAATATTAAAATAAATAAGATATAAAATTGGAGCGAAAATATTTACATCTAAATATCTCGCTGTTTTTAATATCGTAATATTTGGACCAAATTCGTAATCAATAGTTTGATCACAAGGCAACAACAAATAATAATTATTATTTAGGGATTGGTCAAGGGAGAGATTTTTACAGAAGTTTACAAGTATATTTTTACCGCCACCACTCTTTGCTTTAAATCCGTTGATTAAAATATTCATTATTAATTACAAATTTAATACAGATAAAAAATTGGCTGCACTAGTTCGACTATTAATTCTTGCTGAAAGAGTAGTACTACCAATACTCATCATATTAAATTGGGCTTCATCCATGGTGGAAAACTTATGCATCAGTTTTGCTAATTCGAGAGCAGAAGAGTGAATATATTTAAATCCATTAAAACCATCAATAAGGAAGGTACTTGATGCTCCAACTTTATCTGATAAAATTAGTGGCATGCCTAATGAAGCAAATTCATGAACTACAACGCCCCATTGATCATGCCGACTTGGCAAGATAAAAACAGATGAATTATTTGCATAATCCACCAAATCTTGACTATTTGCGAAAGGATATACTTTTAAGCCGTCGAAATAATTATCAACTTTAATTTCATTACCGGTTCCTACCAAAGTTAAATTCCAATTCCCCCCAAATTGAGTTTTATAAATTTTATATGCTTCAACCAAAATATCAGTGCCTTTAACTAATCTAAAATTACCAACATATAAAAAAGATTTTGATTTTATCGATATATCTGCCTTTGATTTGTTAAATACATTTAAATCTGCAGAAAGTAAATCGAAAATAATTTGATCATTCGTAAATCCCAATTTTTTTGCAAATTCAAATTGATAAGGTCCGGCAACCCATGCAACAGAAAAATATTTTTTAAAAAAATAAGGAAAAAGTAAAGCCCCCATTCGTTGCCTAAAGCTCCCTTCCCAAATATCATCAAATCCAACTACAACTGGAATTTTATTACGCTTAAATTGTGCAGAAACTGGAAGATAGCCTCTATCCATCCAACCTGATACATAAACAATGTCGGGAGCTAATTCGAAGGCAAATTTATACAATTCTTCATTACTAAATGATGATCTATTATAATAGAATACATTATCAATAGGTTCTGCATTATATGGTTTTATTTTATTTTTATCCCAATGAATAACATGTACAAATGAATTATAATTAGAAGTAAGCTCTTTGAATAAAGATATATTATAACCAACTATTTCAGAATATAAAAATAAGATCTTCATACTAAATACTTCTAATAATTTTCATCGGATTCCCTCCAACTATAGTGCGACTAGGTACAGACTTGTTAACAACAGATCCCGCTGCAATAACAGCAAAATCTCCAATTGTAACACCTGGTAAAATTAATGCTCCGTATCCAATCCAAACACCGTTACCAATAACGATATCCTTCGCAATGCCTTTACCTGCAATTCTTTTGCTTAATGGCCTACTATCAATAACGTGTGTACCACAAAAAATGGAAACTTTATCGGAAATATCACAATGACTACCAATTCTAATTTCACCAAAGTCACCACCAGTTAAAACTGTTTCATCACCAATAAATGTATTTTCAGATATATTAACCTTAATATTTCCACGAATCTTGACAGAAGCATAAATTCTACAAGACCACGAAATATTAAACCCTAATAATCGAAATAAAAAAATATTCAATTTACTAAAATAAATCACAGGAAGTGTGTTTAATACACTTCTAACTACCAAAGATTTTAATCCCATTAACTATAAAAAAAGTTTAAAAACAAATTCCTTACCGAACTAAATGAATAATCTTTATTAATAGAATCATAAATTAACTTTCGCATTGAAACAACTTCATCAGGAGAAAAATTCAGGATTTTATTTAATACAAATTTTAAATTTTCTGTATTAAAATCAGACTTAAAATATAAATCATTATCCAAATCAGAATAACATAAAGTAGATATTACAAATTTAGAATTTGCTAGATATTCTAGAATTTTAGATGGAAAATTAAATTGATGCTCATTATCTTCAGGATTTCTCAATGATAAGGCAATATCACACTTATTTAGTAACAAATTGTAACCATCCTTTGTCAATAAACCATGAAAAAAAATATTAGAAAAATTACTAGTATAATAATAAATTAAACGGTCAAACTCATTTTGATCATACTTATAGGGACGACCACTTATGTGAAGTTCAAAATAAGGCAACTGAGAGAATGTCTCAAGAGCTAATTCCAGACCAGTAGTCTTCCCTAAAGAACCAGACATTAACACTACCGGCCTAATAAATGACTCAGCACGAAAAAAAAGATCAGAATCATTTACAAATCCTATAGATAAAATATTTGGGCACCCTACCTTAATATTAGAATTAAAAACAACCGCTCCATCTAAATTGGAAACCAACTCTCTAACTATTTTAGATTTAAAATTATTTTGAAAATAGGGGAAATCTGCTATAATCAAAAATACTTTCTTTTTTAGAAAGTATTTACTTAAAACAATAAGTAGTAAATTTTGTAAATCGATGTTATAATATACTATTATATTACAATTCCGCTTAGAAATTGCTCTTAATGCGTCATAGGAATCATAAACAAACCGTAAAATAATATTTCTAATACCCCGACCAGATACTCTTAAATTACTATTCGTATTAATTCTTGAAAATTTATTGCCATCTAAAAATATTGGCAACAAAGAAATAACAAAATCAGGATTAACTAATTTTAATAACCTTAACTGATAATTATTACCAGCTTGAGAAATTCGTGAATCTAAATAAGACTCTTCTTCCTCAACAAACTGACCAACAAATACTACTTTATTATTAGACTTCACTCTTGACTCTATTAAAGTTAGATTTATTAAGTAAGAACCCAACAGAATACCAAAATATAGAAATAGATAAATATGAATAAAAAGGAGTATAACCTATAGATGAAATTAAAAAATAGAAAAAATACCTCGATATAAAACTTTTCCTCGCCGATAAAAAAAATGAAAAAGAAAATACTAATACAATCAAGAATAAAACAAGATAAATCAACCCTCCTTTAAGTATCAAATGAAGATACCATTTATGTATAATTGGAGATCCATTAGGTGTATTAGCAAAAATCCAAGAAGTATTTGCTCCCCCAAATCCTCTTCCAAAAAACCATTCAATGTTAGTTAAAGATTCCAAGAACTGAGCTTCTTCTTCATCTCTACCGTTAGAAAAATCATTGTTATTGAAAAACCGCTCATATAACAATTCATAATTATCAATTAATAATCCGAAATCATAAAGATTCAATATTACTAAAAGCAATATTATTGAGCAAAGAAAAATATTAAACAATAACTTATAATTAAAATTTAAAAAAAAATCTTTCCCAATGTAAATAAAGACACAACAAATTGACAAAATTAAACCTCTACTAAGAGTGAAAAATGCAAATAAAATTATAATAAAAAATGAACCGATAATAATTAATTTCCTTAACAATGAATTATTTTTGAAATCAAAAAGGAGTAATATAATTGATGGTGACAATAAAGATATTGCCGAATAAGGATCAATTTCTAATTCTGGATTAAATCTATCTTCTAAATACTTAACAGGAGATAAGCCAATTTTAATTAGTAATGCAATTGCAAATGGCAATAAAATAATTAATGGCCGATACAAAGAATCCTTTAATAACATCAAATGATCTTTCTCTGAATAATATGACTTTGAAGAGTGAAACAGTGTTATACAAAAACACGAGAAATAAACCGTATCTAAAAACAAAAATGAAAAAAAGTTGCCATTTAATATTCCCCAAAATACACTTAGAAAAAAGAAAAAAATGTAAACCAAAATAACAATAAAAATTTTTCCTTTAGACTCTAAAAAAAAATTCTTTAGTAGAAAAAAATTTAATATTATTATGGAAACAGCATTTAATTGAATTATGTTAATTCCATAATAATTTTTCAAAAAAACGTTTAACCCATTAATAATTAATACAATTGAATAAAGTAAATAAGAAGTTTTAATCGATTTTAACATACTAAAACTTGTACGTTGTAAGCACAGATTTAAAGTTCTGTAACATAATAGAAATATATGATTTAGCATTTTCACGTTCTAAATCAATTTCTCTGATTCTTTCGAAACCATTCAAAATAAGTGTATTATTAATTTCTCCTTTAATTAGTTCGCACATTGCATTAAAAATATCAATCGAGGAATTTGGATCAACTAAGAGCGCCGCATCGGAAGCCTGATCCCTAAAAATATTTGAACAAATTACAGGAACGCCCAAACTCCATGCTTCAATCGGAGGAATATTTGTTGGCCCAAAATAAGACGGCATCACAAGACCTAAAGATTGTTTGTATAGAAAAACTAAATCTTCACTGTCAACAAATCCCAATATTTTAACAAAGTTTTGCAAACGATTAATTTCAATATATTTATTTAAAAAATTTAAATTACCTTTATCAGATCCACAAAATACTATATCCACCTCTATTCCAATTGAAATTAACAATTTCAATGCCTCTAACACTCTAATGTGATTTTTATGTGGCCAAAATTGAGCAGGGTAAAAAAAATATTTATTCTTCAACCCATATTTATTTGCAATATCTAGTTTATAAAGTTGCTCATTATGTTTCCCATGCATTTTATCTCTAATAAAGGGGGAAGGAGAAAATGGTAAAACTATTATTCTTTGGGGATCTAAAATATTATAATAATTAGTGATATTCATCTTTGAAATTTGAGAATCACAAACAATTGCAATTGCCTTAGTTAATGACCTTTGATACAAGACTTCTCTACGATCAAACTCTCCAAACTCTCTAACCTCTGGAAATTCTAGCCTCTCCAAATGACATAAATCCCAAATAGTAAATATATAATTAAGCTTTTGTAATGATAAACAAATATTAGTTGGCGATACGAAATATACTAAATCAGTATTATTTTGAATTAGCAGTTTTTCAAAAAATGTCAAAATTTTAAACCTTGACAAAATATAATTAAGCAATGAAATTCTAGTAGAAAACATAATTAATTTATCAAAAAACTTTTTTTTGTAAATTTTAGATTCAATTCCCAAACTAGAAAACCATGTTTGATTTTCTTCAGAATTTGTTAATATCAATAATTCTATGGATTCAGATTCACATATGTTTGATAAAATTAACACAGCACTTAACGATTGACTAAAGCCGCCACCAGATGAAATTTCAAAATCTACATAAGTAGCAATTTTCATAAATTATAAGAATTAATCTTTTCACAAATAAAAGAAATCTCATCATCAGAAATTCCTAATCCTGAGGGGAGATACAGCCCTAGCCGACTTAATTTCTCTGCAATAGGATAGGATTCACCTTGGAAAAATCCCATTTTCTTAAATACTGGTTGTTCATGCATACACCAAAAAAACGGTCTATGCCCAATTCCATTTGTGTTCAAAATATCCTCAAGCTTATCAAAATTATCCTTGGTATTAGCAACCAATCCAAAAACCCAAAAAATATTGTGTGAATAGGCTGTCTCAATTACGGGTAACCTAAAATTTTTCAAGCCCTTCAATTTATTAGAATATTGCATACCAATATCTCGTTTTCGTGTGATATGATTCGAAATATTTTCTAATTGAGCAACACCCAATGCTGCTTGCAGATTTGTCATTCTATAATTCCATCCAATTTCATTATGAACAAATCTCCTCCCATTGGGTTCAAATGCCAGATTTCTAAGTTTCTGTGCTCGATCTTTAATTTGAGCATTATCTGTTAATATCATCCCTCCTTCCCCTGTAGTAATGTGTTTATTGGGATAAAAACTAAAAATACTTACATCACCAAAACTGCCACATAACTTTCCATTATAAGTCTGACCATGAACTTCTGCTGCATCTTCAATTAATAATAAATTATACCTCTTACATAATTCTAATATTGGTTCCATCTCCACGGGCAAGCCATAAATATGAACTACTAATATTGCCTTTGTTTTGTTGGTAATTTTTGATTCAATTTGGCTTACATCCATATTCCATGTAAACTCATCACTGTCGACTAATACAGGTACTAAGCCAGAGGAAACTAACGATTGAGCTGGAGAAATAATTGTAAATGTTGGCATAATTACTTCATCGCCTTGTGATAGATTTAAAGCTCTAATCGCAATATCTAAAGCTGCTGAACCATTTGAAACAGCAATTCCAAATTCCTTTCCAATATATTTTGAAAAATCACTTTCGAATCTTGATACAAAATTTCCTTCACTAGAAATCCATCCTGAATTTATACATTCAGTAACATATTTTAATTCATTCCCTGAAAGAAGAGGTGTATTAACTGGGATCATAGAAACTATTTTAAGTTAAAAATTTTCTTACAAATAATTGTTGCGCCCCAGGTTTTATCTGAGAGGGGTTCACCTGATAAAAATTCTTCAAAAGCGACAATTTCAAACCCTTTTTGAGAGCAAATAAATCTAAGTTCATTAATAGTAAAATGTCGCATAGGATGAATCTCTTGAATGTTACTATATTCATTAGATTTTTTATCTAAAACGAAAATATCAAATACAACGCTTACAACACTTGAAACATAATCAATTTCAGGCACAGAAATTCTTGTAACTTTCATTACATCGTTTTCCATTAACTTACATCTTGTTTCCGGCTTTAAATTATAAACAGCCGGGGTAAACCAAACATCGAAAAGAAAAATCCCTCCAATATCTAAATGTGAATTAACACAAGTAAGCGAGTTAAGTAAATCACTGCTAGATGTTAGATAGCTGTAAACATGAAATAATGAAATCACAGCATCAAATTTTTCATCTAATTTGAAATCAACAATATCAGCAACCTCAGCTTTAAAATTTAATATTTCTTTATTGTTTGCTAACTGTACCATTGAGTCACTTTTCTCTAACCCAGTAATCCTAAACCCAAATTCTGTCAAATATCTAGCATGAGAACCACTCCCACAACCAAGTTCAAGAATTTTATTACAATTTGGGAGATGGTTAACTAATACATTTCTAACATATTTCGCTTCTTCAAGATAGTTTTTATCTTTATACAACAAATCATAATACCCACTATAGTTTTGAAAATTACTCATCTTTTAATTTTATTTGTTCATCATTAACGTTTGAAAATCGAACTTTATCAAGTTCTCCACAATATGGCCCTTGCTTAACTTCAATAATTTCAGACTTTTCTATCATCTTGAATCCATGCCCACCATCGGACAATAAAATTACATCCCCAGGAAATAAAACTTTACTGAATATATAAAGTTGATTATTATCATAGAAATCTACCCTAACTTTACCACTTTTAATAAATAGAACCTCTTGAGTTAATTTCACCTCTCTAGGTATAATATTGTGTCTATGAGGATCAATAACGTATCCCTCATCTCTACACATGTAACCCAACTGCTGTGAATCAGTCAATTCGGTAAAAAATACTATACCATCAGACGAAAAATTCCTCCTTATTATTATCGCCAAACTCAAACTTTCCCAAACTACTTTTTCAACCATTTTATGAAAGATAAAAATTTAAATAAAATAACTCCTAAACCAATAATAATAAAATCTAAGACAGAAAACTTGCTTCTATTATTATACTGAATTGTATTTGAATACAAACTTCCAATTTTAACTAGCTGAATAGATAATTTTATCTGAGAGTTTTTAATTATCCACAATTGAATAATCAAACTTTTAAAATCCTTTTCAACCTGAGATATAGTTGACCAAGTACCAGCATTAGATAATCTGTAAGTACTCATTTTTTCAGGTATAATAGACCCATTACCTCTCTTTAACAATTCAAAAGCAAGAAAATCATCACCCGAAGGAAGGGTGATATCAAACTTAATATCAGAAAGTATATTTTTGAAAAAAAATGAACTAGTATGAACAGGAGGCCCAAAAATAGTATCTTCTAAACTAATATTTAATTTATCATTTCTTAATTCATATAATTCTTTTCCAAGTGGCTGACTGAAAACAGAAACAAAATGGCCTACGAAAATTAATTTATTAGAACAAGCAAGATCATATTGCTTTTGAAGCTTAAATTCGTCTATCCAATAGTCATCACCTTCACACAATGCCAAAAACCGACCTCGACAATTCAACATTGTTGATATACCATTAAGGCTGCGAAGTAATTTACCATCATCATCATAAATACAACTTTCATTTCTGTCCCTTAAAAACAACCTGATTTTTGAAGGATACTTATTTGCAAAAGCTATACATTTTTCTCTCGTATCATCTGTGGAACCATCTTCGCCAATAACAATCTCAAAGCTAAAATCCGTAACTTGATTAATAATACTTTCTAAACATTGATCAATATACAATCCGTGATTATACGTTGCAACTGAAACTGAGACAATTGGATTTTCGTTGAAATCACAATTTACATTTCCAATAAATTGCCCATTTTTAAGCTTCTCAAGCCTATTTAACAAATTATCATTCCCCCCCATCTAAAATGCTATTTAATTTGTCAATCACTCTTTTGGAGTTTGATTCATCGATATACTTATAAAAAAAATTCTTCGAAAATTTATATTTTTCTGTATCAACACCATAAGTAAGCACCGATTGTAAATCATTAATTAATTGTAAAAAACTTCTAGAAACAGGACCAGGAAAAACCAAATTTAAATCATACAATATGCCATCTTGTTCAGATTCATAACTATTAAAATCGTATGCGAAACATAAAACAGGTTTATCTAAATAAAGCGAGTCAATAAAAATACTTGAATAGTCTGAAATTATAACGTCTGATTCCCTAATAATACCCGAGATCTCAGTGTAATTACTATGCCCCAAATCGAAAATAAATTCGTTATCTATATATTTTTCAATATTAAACAATACGTTATCATTTCTAAAATAATGTAATCTTACTCCTAATACTGCATTATTTGTCTTTAGAAACGCTAAAAGTTCCAAAATCTCAACATCACTAAATTGATAATAATTAGCCCCGTTAACTGCCTTAGTTTGGCGATACGTAGGAGCATATAATATTAATTTTTTATCACCTTTCAACAACCTTAATTCTACAACTTCATTTTTTAAATATGTAGGTAATGAATCTAGGCTTTTCAATAAATAATCATTTCTTGGAATACCTGTAATCCAAACATTTTCATACTTTATTGGATAAAACATAGTCCCCATAGAAAAACTGTCTACATCGGATGTAGAAATCAAACCACTATACATTTTTCTTTCATATCTTCTATATGAAACTCTATCCAATCGATTTTTTACAAGAGGATTCCAAAGTGCATACAGCCTTTTAAAAGGTATTCCATGCCATAAATTAATAACAAGGCGATTTTTTAAAGATAAATTTAGAATTAAAAATTTATTACCTGAAAACCTAATTGAATAGTCCATTGATATCGAATGTGTAACAAATAATACTTTACAACGAATAAATAAGAACAGCCCTTTGACAGAATTAAGTCTAAGAATTTCTGTATTAAGACCATCTTCAATATTAAAATCGTGTAGTTCTTCTCTGCAAAAAATTATCTTTTTAATAGTTGAGTCACCTTTTATATATTCATAAACAGCTCTAGCATTTTCAATAAATTGATCAGATTTAATATGATGAACAGCAAATCCATAATATTTATCATTTTTAGGAACAAAAAAATCCAAAAGCCTCAAAAGAGGAATACAAACTATCTTTAAGAAAATATAATAAACCATATTAATTACTGGGATTAGAGAATAAGTCCTTAGCTAAATTATAATCGTCAATAAAGTCAACTTCAATAAATAAAGATTCACCAATATCAAACAGATCAATAAATTGGCCATCATTAAATACTAATTGAACAACCTCTTCCATATATGTGTTTAGCTCCCCTCTTTTAAAAAGTTTTTCTGAATAATATATAATATCATTTATCATCAAACTAGAAAATTTAGCAATCCCTAAAAACTCCCCAATTGCTTCAAATGGTTGCATAGTTTTATTAATTTCTAAAAAATTCCCATTTGAACTAATTTTGATTTTCATTTCCTCTTCTCCACACTCTTTTTTCTTATACGGCAAAATTATCTTTCCAGAATGCTTGAATAATTTAAACCAAACATCAAATCCAACTAAAGTGTCCGCGTGCAAAAATAAAAAATCATGCCCAATCAAATAAGGAAGAGAACGATATAAAGACCCTAAAACATTACAATGATTCCAAAATGGATTATAAACAACTTTAATATTTTTATTTTCAACATGCTTTTCAATCATTTCAGATTGAAATCCTGTAACAATTATAATTTCACTAACTCCTAACTTTTCTAATATTGATATATTATAATCCAATAACGTTGTTCCACAATTTAATTTCAATAAAGATTTAGGTAAATTAGTAGTTAAATCTCCCAACCTGCTACCTTTGCCAGCGGCCATAATTACTGCTTTCATAAAGAATTATGTAAAATTTTAAATATAGTTTCATTTGAAACATAAGAAGGATCATCACCCAAATTGCCTTTAGTATTTTTAATTAAGTAATCAAAATCCATTTCAGTAACACCTAAATCAAAAAGAGAGTAATTAATATCAAGTTTATTTTTTAAGTTTGATATTTCAAACATTAAATCAATATTAAAGTCCGATAATATTTTTGACAAATTATTAAACTCACTTGTTTTACTAACAATCTCAAGCCAACCTTTATACAAAATAATTATTCCAACTGCATGAGATGAATTTGACAAAGGGCCAAGTGCATATTGAATTCTATGAGGCAAACATGTTGTACTTTGAGCTAAATTTACACCCATAAAAGAAGATGTCAACGCCATCGATTTAATTGAATTCAAATCATTGTTTATAGATTTATATAAATTCTTAAAAATGTTAACAATTGCATAAATTGATTGATATTTAACAAAATCATTTGATTGACGAGACAAAAAAGTTTCAATTGCGTGGCTCAAACAATCAAATCCAACCTCGGCCTTTGATTTAAATTGAAGATGCTTATATAACTCAGGATAAATTAGGACTAACTCTGGGACCATTAATTGAGATCTAATCCCTCCCTTAAAATTATTAATTTCATCATAAAGAATAGCCCCATATGACAGCTCTGAACCTGTTCCTGCAGTTGTTGGAACAGCAACCATTGTTATTTTATTGCTGTAAAGTTTTGCAGAACCATTGAGATAAGCAGAAAAACAAGTGTCAATTCCTCCCCAGCCAACGGATAACGCTTTTGCAGAATCTAACACGGAACCTCCCCCGATACCAATAATGAGAGATGGTCTTACATATGTTTTTACAATAATATCTAAATCACTAGTAGGGGCATTAGGCCTAATATTCGAAAAGATTTCAACTTCTGTTATGTCATTTAAATCAATAATAAATTGATTTACTTCATTTAATAAGACTATTGACTTTGATGACAAAATCAATACTCTATCAAATTTATTAGTTTTGATATAATTTAAAATTATATCAAAATTCCCTGAATTTAATTTACTAAATATACCGTAACCTTTCATAAATTTTGAATTAACGCATTTTCGCTTTGCATAGTAAATTTTTCTTTCAATTTATTGTGCAAATCATAAATCGGGTGTAAAGCATCACTCATTTGTTTATAAATTTTATAATATTCATTGTATATTTTATGTGAAGAACTAGAAGGATATAATATTTTTCTGATTTTGACAATTTCTTTAATTGAGTCTAAATTATATTCTACTAAACCCAATGATTGCATTGCAAGTAAATAAGCACCAATTGAAGTACTTTCAAAATTCTCTAATATCCTTACAGGTACATTTAATACATCCGCCTTAATTTGATTAATCAAATCAAACCTAGCAAGTCCACCACTAACCGATAAACTTTTGATTTCCAAATTGGTATCTTGTTCAATTAAATCAAATAGACCTTTCGTTGTGTATCCGCATGATTCAAAAACAGCTCTTGTAAAGTCATTAATGGAAGTATTTCGATTTAATCCAATAAATGAACCAAATCCATTTACTAATTTAATAGGGGACCTTTCCCCTAACAAATAGGGATTAAAAATAATACCATTTGCTCCAATAGAAACATTAGAAGCTAAATTTTCCATAAGACCATAAACTTTGTTCTCCGCAATATTTGAAAAAAACGATTGCTTATACCATTCAATTATGCCACCACCTAAATTATTGGAGGATCCAATTATTGTTTTATTTAATATATCAAGTCTTTGAGATAATAATACACTAGATGAAGAAACTGAAGTAGATATAGAATTGATTATACGAACTGAAGTAACAGTTCCTGATACATCACATGCATTTGAATCACTACCATCACTTGAGCCAACAACTGCACAAATTGCATCATACGTTGTCAACACATAAACACATTCTTTATTGAATGAATAGCTCCCCAAAGCTCTTAAATCAAGATTAAAAATCTTCCCTATTGGATATACTTTTGGTAATTTATTTACTTGCAATCCCAAAGAATTAATAACACTCTCAAAATAATTCCCACTACAATAAAAATATTTACTAGCATTTAATGTATCAGAAATTATAGAACCTGTAAAAAGAAAATTTAAATAATCTCCGATACCAAGCCAATAATCTGTTTCATCGTATGTTGAAGGATTATTCTCTCTTTGCCAAAGCAATTTTGGAATTAAAGATGCGCTTGTACAAACTGGTCTTTCTTCTTCACGAATCTCTAAATACTCTTTTTTATTTATTACAATATTCACATATTTCTCAGAACGTTTATCAGACACCATCATCACCTTAGTGGTTGGTGTACCATTCTCTTTCATCCCAAAGATACAAGAAGAACTAGTCGTTGATGTTACTGACATAATTTTCGAGATTAATCCAGAATTACTCTCCAAATCATCTAAAAGTAAAATCAATAACCTATAATATTCGCTGGCATCTTGTTCAACTATATTGCCTTGAATTGAAGTATGAACCGAATATGACTTTGAGTAAACCTGACAACCGTTGTTATCAAAAATGATACTTCTAATTGATTTAAGACCTAAATTTATTATTAAATGCATTGCTGATTTCTAAGTGATTTAATTTTTGTTGTAAAAAAAGGTGAAAGTCCATCTAAATAAAACCGGTGCAACAATTTTTCATCATAAATGTTGTTACATTCAACAAAATTATTTAGTGTTTTTAATGTCTCTATTTTCAATTCGGTTGAATAATTAACCTTCACCGTTCCATACGATATCGCAGATTTAATTATTTCAAAATCAAGACCCGTTCCACCGTGTAACACATGCAACATATCACGATTAGCCTCATGTGCTTCTCTCAATGAATTTAAATTAATATTGGGTTTTACATTGTAAATTCCATGAGCATTACCAATCGCTAATGCTATTAAATCATATTTACAATTTTCTTTGAATATTAAAAAGTCATTCATATCGAAAAATATATTTTTGTCATCTCCTATTCCATCTTCAACTCCACCAATACTCCCTAGTTCTACTTCTAAGACTACGCCTGATTTTCTTGCTAAATTATATGCAGCATTTGAATTATTAATATTAGATATTAAATCCAAATGAGATCCATCATACATCACACTATCAAAGCCTAAGCCAATGCATTTATCAATCAAATTCAGGTCATCACAATGATCTAAATGAAAAAACATTAATTCGCTTGAGTTTTCAATAACTTTCTTAAAATCATATAAATTGTTAAAATAGTCAATATAAGATTTTGAAAACTGCGCCATTACAGGCATTTTCAGGCTATCACATACAGAACTTAAGGCTTGATATTGATAAATATTCTGTATATTGAAAGCTGCTATAGCTTTTTTTTGAATCTTGTAATCTAATAAAATACGTTTTAAACCACTAATCATTAGGAGAGTTTAGAAGACCTGATATCATACTAACATCAAAAACAGGGATTTTGCAATTCAAAAAGACATCTTCACGCTCTGCGAAAGAATCATCAATAAAAATTGCATCTTCCGATTTGATAAATTTCGATTTTTTTTCACCATTTCTAAGATGATAAATCTCATCAAATAAATTTTCTAATCTATGATCTATTAGAGTCAAATTTAATTCTCCAGTGTGTCTAGTAATTAGAATTATTTCTTTTCCTAGCCCTTTATATTTATAAATTAAGGCTACGAGCTCATAATTTACAGTCCCATTAATCAATAATGTATCATCGAGATCGACATAAATGCTTTTAAAGTAGATGTCCATTAAAAATATATTATTTAACGCCCTATCCATTTCGACTCTAAATTCATTGCAAATAATCCTTGTGTCAATTTTATAATGATTTAAAACAGTCAACTCTGCAAAATTTATACCTTTCGCTCTATAAACTGATGAAGAGCCTCCAAATCTAGACGCTATCTCCATTAACACTAATTCATTATTACTCCTCTCCTTCACTTGGAAGAACCAGCCTCCATTCAATTTTATTGTTTTATTAATCAAGGTAGCTAAATTTGTAAATCTTTCATCACTTGACATGGTGTAAGTGTTAACACTTATACCATTGGAAACTCTATTTCTTTTTCTAGGCCCAACAAACATTAACTCTCCCCTATAATTTGTAAAACAGTCAATTGTAAATTCATCTCCTGGTAAATATTCCAATATTAAATTTTTGGGATTTTTATTGAAATAAAAATTAGCCTCTTCTGCGTTATCAGCCTTAAATGTCCCCCTTGAACCATAACCAATATCAGGTTTTAAAAAAACTGGAAAAAAATTAATATCAGACAAAGAGTCAAAAATTAAAGGGGTCGGCAAAACGTTTGAAAAAACTTGATATGTTAGCCTTTTAGAGTTACAAATTTGAACCGCCTCGAATTCAGATGAAATAACAGAACATTTTAATTTATTTTCATTTTCCTTCAAAAAAGTTATCAAACTATCCATAGCAGGATAAATCACATCTATGGAATAATCATCAACAATTTGATTAATACAATCAATAAAATTACTATCATTGTAAAAAGGCAGATCCCCAACGTAATTTGGAAAAACAAATTTCCCGTGATCACTAATACTATTTGCGCCAAATAATTTAAATGATTTTGAAAATTCTAAGGAACGGAATATTTCAAGGGCTACCTCTGAACCACAAGGGAAAACCAATATATTTTTCTTATCCATTATTCAATACACTAATTATATTAAAAATTACACTTTGAGATAAATCATGAGATAATGGAAGACAAAGTATTCTTGAAGAAATACTTTCTGAAATTGGCATACTCGGGCCATTCAAATAGTCAATTGTATTAAGAGAAGGGTAAAAATATCTACGAGGAAATATGTTTAATTCATTTAATTTTAAAAGAGTTTTAAGGAGATCTCCCTCGGATTTAAATATTATGGGATAATAACTATAATTCCAATCAGTATATTCTCTAATTTTAATTCTTTCGACTCTATTAAAGTCAATCATATTATCATAACAATTTACAATTTTAACTCTCGCTTCAATTATTTCATTCATATGCGGTAAAACAACTAAACCCATAGCAGCATGCATTTCGGACATTTTACCATTAATTCCAACACCTGCAAATTTATCTGGACCATTGTGTCCGAAATTATGACTGTAAAAACATTTATCTCTCAATAGCTCATCATTACAAAATAATGCACCACCTTCAACCGTATGAAAAATTTTCGTAGCATGAAAACTACATGTACTAATATCTCCATAATTAAATATACTTTCTCCTTTATATTTGACGCCAAAACAATGGGCGGCATCATAAATGACATTTAAATTATACTTTTTAGCAATGCGTGTAATTTCATCAACATTACAAGGATTCCCAAAGACGTGCGTTGCCAAAATACAAGTCGTATTAGGAGTAATTGATTGCTCAATTTTACTTTCATCAATAGTTAAATACTCATTAGAAATATCAACAAAAATGGGTTTACAATTTTCCCAAATGATTGAGGAAGAAGTGGCAATATAGCTAAATGGCGTTGTTATAATTTCACTATTATTACCCAACAATCTTAAGGCTATTTGAATTGGAATAGTTCCATTTGACATTAGAATCATTCCACGAACGCCTAAATAGTCCTTTAGACTATTCTCCAATTCATTAACTAATTCACCTCTATTTGTAATCCATTCATTTTTCCAAGGAATACGAATTTTATCAAAATATTCGTTTATTTCAGGTAAATATGTCTTAGTAACATTTACTTTATTGTTTTCCATAAAATTTGATTTTAATTCTTTGAGAAAGTAAAGATTTCAAGTACACATAATCTTTATTTCTGCCAATTTCGCCAACCATAATAAAACCAACTACAAAAAAAGTTAGTTGTAAAAGTAGAATAATTTCAAAAGTTGAGTCAATTATTAAACTAACTAAATATACAGGAATAGAAATTATAATAGAATAAACAAAAGCAGGAATGATATCCTTCAACTGTGATACAATGCTATAGTTCAAAAGTTTCCCTGACAAATATGAATTAAGGTATAATGATATGCAGGAATGTATAAACATTGCAAATATTAACATTTTCAATCCCCAAAAAAAGCCCGTAAAAATTACAGGTATAGCCAATATTTTTTTTACCAATTCAAGCTTTAAAAACATCCCCCCTTTTCCTAAAACTTGGAGAATATTTAAATTCAGTGAATGTAAAGGATATAGCATTCCAACTAAACAAAGTAATTGTAAATATTCGGAAGATAAGCTCCATTTTTGCCCTATTAATACATATACTAAATGTTTTGAGATTGCAGCCAATAACATCATTATATTAAATGAGATGAACATTGTGCTCCGAATTATCTTAATATATGCTGCTCTAAGAGAAAGTAAGTCCTCTTGCAATTTGGAAAGAACAGGAAAACTGACTCTGTTTATTAAACTTGTCAAGTTTTCTGAAGGTATTGACTTAAATTGATCAGCTCTAGTGTAAAATCCTAAATCAGAGAGAGAGAAATGTTTTCCTATGAATATGGAAAATATGTTTTTGTAAATAGAGTCAATTAAGGAACTAACAAAAAGTTTACCACCAAATTTAAATAATGCTTTTAATGCATTAAATTTAAATGTAAAAGATGGTCTCCAAAAACTCCAATACCAAAGTAATATAGTTGAAATAATATTTCTTGAAATACTTAATACAACTAAACTCAATATTCCAAAATTCTTTAAAGCCAAAAAAATTCCAAGAAAGCCTGAAATTAATGAAGAAATAAAAGATATTTTGGCTTGAATTTTAAAATCTAAATTTCTTGTAAAAATTATTCTTTGAACAAAACCGAATGCGTTGATCAGTATGATACTTGATAATGTTTTGATTAATGGAACTAAGGTAAGATCGTTAAAATATAGGGCAATTTCGTTTGAAAAAAGGATAAAAATAAAATAAAAAAAACCGCTAACTAAAACATTAAAATAAAAAACTGTTGAATAATCATCATTTTCAAAATCTTTTTTACGAATTAAAGCATTCCCAAAACCACTATCGGTAAATGATTGAGCAAATACAATAAAAACTGTAATTGCACCAATTTTACCGAAATCAGCAGGATCTAAAATTCTAGCGAGAATAATTCCCACCAAAAATTGGAACCCCTGTGCAAAAAAATTTTCTAAAAAAGTCCAGAAAAGTCCAGAAAATGTTTGATTTTTTAATTTTTCCAAAACTTTATTTTAATAAAACTACAATCTTGCATCTACTAAATCCTTTCTGAGTATACATTTCAAATCAAAAATCACAACTTTATTTCCATTCTTTAGATCTAAAAATTTAAATTCTTCATGAGCAACAGCAAGAAGAATTGCATTATATCTACCAATATCATTGACACTTAAATTTCCAATTAAATCGATGCCGTGTTCGTGTTTCACTTCGGCGGCGTTTGCCCAAGGGTCGTAGACGTCTACGTCCATGCCAAAGTCCACGAGTTCTTTGTAGATGTCGACGACACGGGAGATGCGAATGTCGGGGCAGTTTTCTTTGAAGGTGATTCCCAGCATGAGGGTTTTGGCGCCGCCTATTTTTTGGCCTTTATTAATCAAGAGTTTGACTAATTTATTCGCTACGAAAATGCCCATGTTGTCATTCACGCGTCGACCCGAAAGAATCACCTGTGGGTAAT
>JACCDQ011832624.1_pt1 | contig 30688 bp, 28 predicted proteins | sample 7446031 | NCBI WGS metagenome assembly JACCDQ01 (sample SAMN15323442, study PRJNA562643) | freshwater metagenome | isolation source: river surface water | place: USA:Blue River Watershed | collected 2017-08-17 | reverse complement strand
TTTCGAACTAAACCAGAAAATTATTGAAACACAGAGTTTAATCGCTCAAAACTTGAATATAACAAAGTCGAAAAAAATTATTTTCGGAGAAGATTTTAATGAACTTGTTTTAAATATTTTTAGGAGTTTTCCACAAAAGACTTTTAACATTTTGACAACTGATGCTGAGTTGTTTGATTTTCAAAACCTAGGAAAACAATTTGATTTAAAAATACAACAATTATCAACCATGCCTTTTGATCATTTCGAAGAAAACTTTATAAAAAAAGCCAACTCTGAAAAATTTGACTTAGTTTTAATCTCTCACGTTTTTTTTAATTCTGGCTTAATGATTAAAAATCTGGAAAACTTTGTTTCTAAACTCCCAGAAAATGTATATGTGATCATCGATGGTAGATTTGGTTTTATGGCTAATCCTGTAAAATTATCACCACTAGAGAAAAAGCTATTTTATCTCGCCGATGCCAGTCACAATGCTCAGTCAGGCGAGGGATTAAGTTTTTTAGTTTTTCCAGAACAGTTTTCTTTTTTTCATAATAAATTTAATTTTCAAGCATTAGCTCAATTAAATTTTGTATTAAGCTTATTCCATAAAAAAGAGATCACTGTTGAAAAAATCCATCAGTATATTCAAAAAATCCAAGCGGATTTTTTAATTAAGTTAAATAAACTTGATCATGCTGCCATTTGTGAAAAAAATATCATTGCTTTAGACTTTAAACATCACGGTCATTTCTTTACCTTTGCTCTTTCGTCAGAAAAAGCTGCAAAAAATATTCAAATGCAGCTTATGAATTTAAATATTATCACCACTATTTGCGGTTCTAGGTTACAATTTGGTTTTGGTTTATATCACGATGATAAAATAGATTTAACTTCAATTGGTCAAATTTTAAAATTTTAATTTAAAAAATTTAAAAAAAAGAAAATCAACACACCGGTTATAGAAACATAAAGCCAAATTGGAAAAGTCCACTTGGCAATTTTTTTATGCTTAATGAAATTTTGAGTATGAGCCAAATAATGAGTAGATAAAATCAAAGGGACTTGAACAATTGAAAGCAAAATATGAGTAATTAAAATAAAAAAATAAATTATTCTAATGACTCCTTCTTGAGTAAACTTTGTGTCTCCATGAAAGTGATGATAAGTGACATAAGAAACTAAAAATAAAAATGAGGTGAAAGTTGCTAAATACATCATCACCTTATGCTCTTTAATACGCCCCGATTTTATTTTAACTAATCCGAGTATTAAAAAAATCGTCGTTAATGAATTTAATGAAGCATTCAGATGTGGTAAATAATTAATCCATTCAGAATTTGTTTGCGCAGGATTTTTAAAATAAATTAACCAAGTTAAAAAAACAAAGATAATAATTGAAGTGATCGTAATTATTTTATTGGCAAGGGATTCATTACTCATGGGTGTTATTGATGTTTCTCATTTTAATGATCATTTTAAAAAGATAATACATCGGCACATAACATAGAAGGACAAATGCACCAATAATGTAAATGTAATACTTATCCTTAGGGTTGGTTCCTAAACAACCAGGACAAGCCAAAGCTTGTCCTGAGATGATAATACTGAATATTAAAAATAAAATTTTATTCATTTATAAAAGATATACAAAAGTAAAAACTAAAATCCAAACAAGATCGACAAAGTGCCAGAAAAGACCAGCAATTTCTAGCATGTTATAATCACCATTATCAAAGTCACCTCTGTAAGCAAGGATATACATAACGATTAAATAAATCACACCTGAAAATACGTGCAACCCGTGAAATCCTGTAATCGAAAAAAATGTAGAAGCAAATAATCCATTGCCATGTGCATACGAGTTAAAAGTCATGCCAAGATGACCAATTAAGTGACTATATTCGTAAACCTGAATTCCAAGAAATGCAGCTCCACCAATAATTGTAGCTAGTAACCAATTAAGCATTCCTTGTCTGTTTTTTTGCTTACAAGCATCGATCGCTAAAACCATCGACACCGAAGAACAAATTAACAGGAAAGTCATGAAACCTGAAAGCTCAACTCCACCTAAAGCCTTAACAGGATCAGGCCATTTTTGTGTCGCTCTTAAAACAGCATACGCAATTAAAAAACCTGAAAAAGACATTGCATCTGTTACTAAGAATAACCACATTCCGATTTTTCCAGGACTAGCCTTTCCAAATTGTTCGTCGTTATATTCTACCGGGCCGTGATGAGCATCTGCATGCGCCATTTATTTACTCCTTAAATAATTTTACTGTCTTGGTGCTACTCCACCCATTTCAATAATATATTTTGTTAAAGCATTAATTTGTTTTTCGCCATCTCCACCAAAATATCCTGCTTCAATCGGCGATTTACCATCTTCTCCAAAAAATTGCGGCATGGTTGTATGTGGCATAATCGCTTGTGGATTTGTTAACCATTTTCTTATCCATGAAGGTCGCAACCTTTTAGCAGCCTTACGTAAGTCAGGAGCTAGTGGTTCGTTAGCATTAAATCCAATTGAGTGACATGAAGTACAGTTTAAAGCATTAAACAATTTAACCGCCTCATCTCTTTCACCCGGATTCCATACAACTTCAGCAGCTGGATCTTCATAGAAACCTTGATGTGCTCCATTTTGGAAACCATTAACTAAAGCATTTTTTTGCTGAACACTTAAATTAAATGAAGGCATTCTTACTTTTACCCATGGACGAATTGGTTGTACATTACCTAAGAAACTGTGTAGCCAATCTGATTGAGTTCTGTGACCTTGATTAACCAGCCAAGGAGGACCTTGATTAATATCATCTTCATACGCTTTTAAAATATCTCCACGTAATCCATCAATTTTGTGACAGCCAACGCAGTTATAATTTCCAGCTATTTTCATAGCATCTTGATAAAGTGCTTCACCTGCATTCATACGTTTTTTACCATCAAGAGGAACGTAATCTGCAACTTGACCTAGAAGTGCTACTGTAATTTGCTTTGCATCTTTTTCAGACATATAGAAATTTGGCATTTTATTTAAATCTCTAAATGATTTATCTATACCAATATCCCACATTCTTGGATTTTGAAGATGGGCTGTAATCCATGCATCTCTCTGAGGTGGAACTTGATGTTGAATACCAAAACCAAACTGAGTAATTGGCTTCGAGCCTTCTTTCGTTAACTCTGGTCCAATAGGGGCATAGCCATCAAAACCTTCGATATTGTGACATGAAAAACATCCGTATTTCCCAATTGATCTTTTACCAAGATCCATTGTCTTTTCATGATCATCCATGGCTGCAACTTTTTTCTTTGCTGATTCAATCGTATCAAATGCAGAAAGATAGTCCGCCAATAAATAATCGCGATCTTTTTTATCAAATGCTGCAAATTTTAATCCTTCAAACTGCTTGTTCTTTAAAGATAACAGATATGAAGCGATATCATTTGCTTCTTGATCTGTTAAACGCATTGAAGGCATGATGGTGTCTTCTTGATAGTGCCATGGTTTTTTAAGCCATGAAACTAACCAATCAGGTTGAACCTTTGTTCCTGTTCCAGTTAAGTATGGACCAGCATATGCACCGATTTTTTTAGATTGATCTTCAAGTCCTTCGACACCGTGACAACCCAGACATCCTATTTCTGAAATTAATTTTTTTCCTGTTTCAGGATTTCCACCGCGATATTTTTCATTAGGAGTGTAATCTTTTGATTTTTCCCAAATGTATTCTGCCATCGCATTTACTTCGGCCATATTTAATTTTGCAAATTCAGGCTTAGAGTTATTTGATTGCATAAAAAATGATGGCATTTTTGCATGACTACTGAATGATTTTGGAGACCAAACCCATCCCTTAAACCATTCTTTATCTACTTTGCTTGCTACTTTTAAAAGTGATGGGCCTGGTTTTCTCTTGTGTTCCCAGCCTGTAATCTTATGACAAGCATAACAGCCGAATTTTTCAATCCCCATTCTTCCATCATTAAGAACTGTAGCACCTTTAACTAAATCTGTGCCTCCGTGACATTTCACGCAACCTGCTTCAGTTTGAGATAATTTAAACATAGGTTGAGGAACTTTATGTGGTTCATGCCAAGAATATTTTTTAACCCATTCTTCTTCTTGTTTTGGACTATCTGGCATGTGCGCCGCTGAGTTAAAATCATTAACTCTGTGACCTTCACCGCCGTGACAAGTTGTACAACCGGTTTGCTTCATTGGGTGTGGTGAATCTATCCCCACCATTAAATCAAGCTTTGGGTGAGTTCTGAATGGATTTTTTTCTTTTTCATAGCCTGGTTGATCAATAAAAGTGTGGCATGTGATACAACGATCAACTTTTGGAACTTGTCTAAAATATCTATCATCCGTGATGTTATTTATGACGATTTGACGAATCTTGATTGTTGGATCAAGAAAATCTAAAAATGGCATATTTCGAATAGCGAAAACTGGATCAAAATCTGTTTGCTTTTTAGCTAACTCTAATAGCTCTAATTTTCCAGTTACTTCCTTTAAATCTTTTTCAACTGTTAGAACTTCTTTTTGTAGTTCGGCTAACTTTTCAAGCGCTACTTTTTCTTCAGCTTGCAATGCTTTTAAATTATCTTTTCCTTTTGCAAAGTCTTCTTTCAATTTTGTTAAATGAATTAGCTTTTCTTTGGCTTCTCTTTCATGTCCTTCCGAAAGGGCTAATTCGTACTGGTAATTAATCGCTGTAGAGTCCGCATTAAAATTTCCATTAGCAATATTTTGCTTCGTAATGGCTGCTTTTACTTTGCTAAGATTTTTCTCAGCTTCTGCTATATCTTTCTTTCTTGTTGCAATAATTTTTTGACCTTCAGCCATTTTAGCTTCAAGTTCTTTCAACTTAGTCGCATCAATTTCTTTTTGAGCTTGCTTTATAGCTTCTTCGGTATGCTTTCTTTTGATACGAATTGATTCAACTTGAATAGCTTTCCAAGGACGAATGTAGTCATCCATAAAAACCCATACAGTAGAAACAAAAAAGATAAATGACGAAATTGCCATTATCTTGTGAAGTTTTGACATTTTAAATGCCATTCCTGGTTCTTGATTCTCGCTCATTTTTATATTTCCTTTACTTACAAAACCTTTTTAACTTTTAATTACAAGTTTAATTCCCATTCAGGAAGTGCAACGATGTATTTCAAGCTGAATAACCAACGAAGAACCATCTTTATTGGTAAGCTCATCATTATTAAAAATAGTGAAATCAAAACGTAGTATCTAATCACACCAATATTCGAAATGACTTTTCTTCCCCACTCTGTTGATTTCGCAATAAAGGATGGTAAGAAAAGTATGTAAACAAGAGATAGAACTATACCAAAAATTTCTCTGACAATTAAATTTTTTGGCATACCCGTATTTAGCATTTTAATCCAAATAATCTCAGATAAGTTGACGTTAAAACTTGATACAACTTTGTGAAGATCCCAATATTCAAACGGCCCATAAAATGTCCAGTTAGGACCTCTCATGAATACACCGATGATGATTAAGTAAACCCAAAGAACTAACCAACCAAACATGAAAAGAGAAATAGCCATTTTTCTTTCAACGAAAGTGTAATACCCATTTCCCTTTGGATTGGTATCTATATAAGGAATCGCTACTAAGCCAACAATGATTAAAACTGGAAGTACAACTCCGGCCATCCAAGGGTCAAAGTAAACTAGCATTTCTTGTAATCCTAGGAAGTACCAAGGAGCTTTCGCTGGGTTTGGTGCCCAAGTTGGGTTTGCAGGTTCTTCTAGAGGAGCTTTGAAAATAATTGCCCAAATCACTAGAAAGGCTGTACATAAAATAATCGCAAATAATTCAATATAAACCAAGTTTGGCCAACACCAAACTTTTTCTCTGTTTTCAGGCATGGCTTCTATTGGACAAAGACCCGCTTCAATTCTTTTGTCGTTTTCTGCACATTTATAAAGAGTAAACCAAGTTAAAAAAGAAACTAAAAATAATAAAATAACGATAGGAATGTTATCTGGGGTTTTAATGATCGAGAAAAAGTTTTTATCAGCTAAAAACCAAGCAATCACTGGAATACTTACAAGAGTAGATACCCATGCAAATTTTTTAGTTCCAATGACTTTGTAGTACTTCAACATTAAATAGTACAAATAACATACCAATGGAAACGAAATAATTGGATCTGAAATTCTATTGACGAGTTCTCTTAACATATTTTTTCCTTAAAATAATTTTCCTTATAATGGTGCTGAAATACCACCGTCTTTTCTAACTCTCCAAAAGTGGATTGCAATTAAAACTCCAACAACTAGAGGAATAAAAACACAGTGAAGAATATAAAAACGAAGAAGAGCTGGCTCACCAACAAATCGTCCACCTAGTAACTGGAAACGAACGTCGTTTTTATCAGAAACCATTACGAAGTCACCAATTTGCGCAAGCATCGCACCTGGACCACCATGACCTAAAAATGGAGTTGCTTTTGCCATGTTAGAGCCTACAGTGATCGCCCAAATCGCTAGCTGATCCCAAGGAAGTAAGTAGCCTGTAAATGAAAGAAGAAGAGTTAAAACTAGTAGAATAACACCAATACCCCAGTTAAATTCACGTGGTGGTTTGTATGAGCCTGTCATGAAAACACGGAACATGTGTAGCCATACTGTAATAACCATGGCGTGAGCACCCCAACGATGAATCTCTCTCATGATTCCTAGTGGTACGTGCTCTCTAAGAGCAACGATATCGTTGAATGCATATTCAGCTGTCGGTCTATAATAAAACATTAACAATAAACCAGTTACTGTAAGTGCCAAGAAAATAAAAAATGTTAAACCACCCATACACCAAGTGTAGCCAAGCTGAACGCCCGATTTTTTAAGCTTGATTGGATGCAAATGTAAAAAAACGTTTCCTGCAACTACAGCAGCTCTGTTTCTTGCATTTGTGGGAGGACCATGACGGAAAATAGATTTCCAAACTTGCGTTTCGCGAACTTTTTGTGCAATACCTTTGTCAGACATTTTTCTCTACCTTAAAAATATAATTAAACTTCAATAAATGAATCTTTGTTATCCCATTCACCTTTTTCCTGGCGGAAAACTTTAGTTTTATCAACTTTAATTTTTCCATCAGGCTGTAAGCCGATTTTGTATCTCTCAAGTGGACGAGGAGCAGGTCCTTCGAAATTAATTCCACTCATATAATATCCAGAACCATGACATGGGCATTTAAATTTTAATTCAGCCGGAAGCCATGTAGGAATACATCCAAGGTGAGTGCAGATATTTGATAGAGCCACAAGTTTTCCCTCTTGCTTCACCATCCAAACGCCGTAAGCATTTTTCCATCTCTCATCAACTCCACCAGTATAGTCTGCAGGCAAGCCAGCTAGAAAATCCATCTCTGGTTCAAAGTTTACGTTGGGATATAAAAATCTCAACACAAGTGTTAGCAATCCCCCTGCAGCTGCAGTAAACATTACCCAACCCACAGTGATGTAACTAAAAAATTCTCGACGATTTAAACTGCGTTTTACATCTTCACTCATAGAACAAGATCCTCAAAAAATATTTTGAATAAAACTGAATATTATTTTATCCAGTTTTAATGAATTCATTAAAAAAAATCAATAGTTAGATTATGCGAAGGAAATATTATTTTTTCAACATATTTAATACTTCTTTTGCTTTGATTGCGATCGAAGTATTTTCATCTTTTTGCGACACATCTAAAACTATATCATTTAGTCTATTCCAATTGTTTTTTTCAAGAGCAAGCATCACACCCAATTTTAGTTGAGAAATTTGCTGATAATCTAACTCACCATCATTTAGCTTTGAACCAGTTTTAGGATATGGCAAAGTGAGTATCTCTTTTAAGGTTAATAAAGCCGATTCATCTTGAAAATTAATCAAGGCTGTTGCGGCGCTATATCGAACTAAGCGATTTGAATCATTCAATTGTGAGACGATGATTGGTTGGGAAGCAGATACTTTGTGCGAAGCTAAGGTAAAAATGGCTGCCTGCTTCAAACCAAGTTCGCTTTTTTCGGTTGGAGCTTGGATGATCAGAAAAAGTTGTTCAAAATTAAACGCAGTGCCTTTAGGAAGATTTGAAATCGCTAAAACCGCCTGAAACTTAATATCCGCATCTTTTTCCAAAAGCGCTTTTTCGATGGTTGGGATAATCTCAGGAGATTGTAAGGCGCCTAAGGCTGCTACTAGAAAAGATTTTGTGCGGTTATCCGCTGAAGCGTCATAAGCTTCATCTAAATTTTTTATCAGCCAAGGCATATCTTCGGAAGGAATTTGCTTACTATTAATTTGCTTTGAAAGTTCGTAAGCTGCCACCCATTTATTTCCGAAACTTTTTGATTGGAGTTCAAAAACTAAGTCGCGATAATTTCGATCAGATGAGATCATCTTGGTCACGCCGAAAATGACTAAAGCACCAACTAAAACGATTGCAATTGGAACTATTAAACTACCTACAAAGGGATTTTCTAGAATTTTAGGTGAGTTGTTTTTCGAATTTAAATTATTGCTCATAAACTAGTTCTTTCAATTGATAAATGTTAATGATAAATAGCAAACTTCATGAGTCATGACAATTAAGAAACAACTTAAAACGAGAAATTTATGGCCTATTTATTGAGAGCACTTATATTAATCATGGTTTTAGCAATTTTCTTAACCATATCACTTGCGTTAAAAATTTTAATTTTACCATTGAGTCATATTCATGTTGCGATTCCCGCTTTCATTTATACTATCTTCGCTCAAGCCTTTGTAATGTTCTACTTTATTGGAGTTAATCGGCTAACAAAAAATGTTTATTATATTTTAACCTCTAAAAATAATCTCCATGAAATATTTGATAATCCACCTGAAGACTTGTCTCCTTATTTAGACAAAACCAAAAGCCTATACGAAGAATCAGAGAGATACAAAAGGCAAACAATTCCTTGGACAATATTAATGCTTATTCTTGGAATGATTGCTTTTCTTTTAGGAGGTGCTCACGATACAGGGCTGGTGCAAAAAACCACTCACTCTGGTGTTGTGCTTGGTTTTGTAGTTGCTATGATGATTGGATTTTTTAGACAATGGTATTATTTAGGTAAGTGCCATTTGCACCTTAGAAAACTAAAAGGATTGTACGAAATTCCTGACAGCCAAATGTAATGAGTAATATTAATCCAATATTTAAAAGAAAATTTTGCGCTGATGATTTTGGATTTTCTCCAAGTGTCAATGATGCCATTATTGATTTAGCTAAGATGGATTTATTATATTCTGTTTCAATTGCCGTAAACGCTCCTTATATTTTACACCGTCTAGATGAATTATTAGAACTGAAAAACAATTTAAACTTTTTTTTACATCTTAATTTAACTTATGGAAAAAGCCTTGCTTTCGAAAATGCACTACCAAGTTTTAATATTTTTTTCATTCATCAATTAATCAGTAAGAATAAAAAAAATTACTCACAAGAAATAGAACATCAAATAAAAAAAACTAAAGAATTAAATATTCCCATTGTAGGAATTGATGGTCATCAGCATGTCCATCTTTTTCCCTACATCTCTCGAGAGATTAATAATAATTTTAATTTCAAAAATCTATTTTTTAGAAAGATGGTGGACAAAAAACACTTTTTTTCATACCTGTTTAGTAAATTTTCTTACGATACTTCCAATTTGAAAATTTTTCCATGTGGATATCTTCTAAAGCCTGATTTAAAAAGCTTTGAAGATTTTCAGAAGAAATGTCTCAGTTACAAGCACGTCATCATACATCCTGCGAAGTATAATGACTTTTCTAAAATATCATTCAAAGATAAGTTAAAATTAGAGCGAATCCAAGAATTTGAAGCGATATTAAAGTATGCAATTGAAAGATAACTTAAAAATTAAAACATATTGGGAAAACAAGATTCTAGTTTGGGAATTCTTAAGATACTCAAACATTTTTTTACCCTATCCAGCTTCATGGTCATTGCGCAGTAGAATGTTTGCATGCCTAAATTACTTAAACTCAATCAATTTAAAAGACAAAATCATTTTAGAGCTAGGTTGTGGAAGTGGAATTTTGGCAATGCACTTACAAAACAGAGTAAAACAATATTACGGAATTGATATTGCTGAGAATGCAATTCGATTGGCTAATTCAAAATTTGAACTAAATAAAAATTTTCAATTTATTGCTAATGACATCACTCAACTCCAATTACCAGTGCACGACTTGAGTATCTTTTTAGGTTTAACAGATTGGCTTAATGAACAAGAACTAGTGTCTTTATTTAAAAAAATACACTCAAAAGACATAATCTTTTCATATACCAGTCCCCAAAAACAAAATAATTTTGTCTACCAATATTACCGTAAATTCCATGACTCTCTTTTTGCCCCAAAAAGCTATTGTGCAAAATCCTATACAGAAGAATTCATCCTTAATCTTTTAAATGAAAATGGCTTTTTTATTTATAAGCAAAAAAGTTCAAGTTATTTTAATCCTGGGAATTTAATTTGGGCAAAAAAAAATGAATGAATACTTTAACCAACGAGCTCAAGACTATTTTAACAATTCTCAATCTGGTATTTGGGGATTGGTTAAAAACAAAGAAATAAAAACGGTTATAGACTTACTAAACATCGAAAACGGATTTAAGGTTCTTGACTTAGGTTGTGGCCCTGGAATTTATTTAAAACACCTCAAGGACAAGTATAGCATTGAAGAAACTGGTATAGACCTATCACCTCAAATGATCAGTTATGCCAAGGAAAAATTAAATTTAAATTGCATTGTCTCGGATATTGGAGAATATGAATCAAAAATTAAATTTAATATTATATTGTGTCTTGGAGTTTTTGAATTTTTAAATAATCCTGAAATTATATTTAAAAAATCAAATTCACTTTCTACGAAAGATGGGCAACTAATAGTTCTCCTACCTAAAAATAATTTTTTAAATAAAATTTATAAGTATTACCACTCAAATCAGGGTTGTGCGACCTACCTACATAAAAAAGAAGCAATCATTTCACTTGCTAAGAAGTATCAGTTTGAACTGAAAGAAGAAAAAAATTTGTTCCATTGCCATGTGCTTAAGTTTTACTTAATCTAAGATGATTTTAGCAATAACTTTTGCACCATCACAACTTGGAAAAACAACATCTTTCGCATTAGCTTGATTTGAAATTGATTTTACTTGCTCTTCAAAGCTTTTATTAACATTATAAATTTTTCCCAATCCCGAACTTTCAACCTCTAAGCCGTTTAATCTTTGTTCAACATGATTGGAGATGGGGAGGACCAATAAAGGCATTTTCATTGATAACATTTCGGATATTGAACTCAGCCCACCTTGAGTTATAACATATTTAAAATCTTTAAATATTTCTGGTTCGGAAACTTTAAATTTCTCTCTACGCTCAGGTGATATAATTTGAACCTTTTTTCCATTAAATACTCGCTCGATCTTTTCAAATTCTAAACCCGACCCACTGAGTAAAACTCCTCCGACTTCCACCGTTGCAGAGTTTTTTCCATTGAAGTTTAAAAAATTCTTTCTCACTATCAAAGGGACAGACTTTAACTTTCGTATTAAAAAATTTTTTTCATAAAAGCAGGGAACTAAAATGTTTCTAGAAACAATTACTTGAAAGCAAAGATCTAAAAACTCTAAAACAAAAAAATTTATTAACTCTTTAAATGTCCAATTAAATTTGAATTTAAAAAAACGAGAAACAACATCTGCTGCTTGGCTAATATAAAAAACTCGATTCCTTAAAAAAAGATATGATAGAAAGTGATAGTCAGAATCTAAAATTATTCTATTTGGTTTATTTTTAACAAATGATTTAATCAATATGATGGTATTTAAAAAATAATTTTTTAAACTTAAAAAAATATTGCCCGTACTTAAACTATGCAAATCTATTAAAACTATATTTGATGAATAATTATCTAATACGCTTTGAAAGTACATAGTGCCATTTCCCCATGTAAAAATGCTTAATTCTAATTGTGGATCAATTAATAATAATTGCTGAATGACCGCTTCACAACGCGAAGAGTTGCCCATTCCTAAGCCGGACAATATAATGCTTATTTTTTTCAAACCTGGCCATTCCCTTCTATTTCATTGATTTCTTACTTAATGCATTTGATACTTAAAGCAGTATAAAAATTTTTTTCAAAATTGGAAATAAAAATGAGAGCTTATAATATTAAGGAAATTTTCTACCTAAAAATGTTTAAAGTTTCGTTAATACTTGAGAATTTTTTAGGAAAAAAAATAATTTTAATTTTTCAAAACTACCTTCAAAATAAGGTTCTTACATTTACCAATTTAAAAGATCGCCCTGTTTTAAAAGTTGAAGAAGTAAAAAACATTACTCCTGAGGAATTTTATTTAAAATATTTTTCGACTAATCAGCCAGTTATTTTCAAAGGAATTGCCAAAGATTGGCCTTGTTGTCAGAATTGGAATCTTGAATTCTTCAAAGAACATTTATCTTCGGCTAAGGTATTAATGGTTGACGCTCCAGGATTAACAACTCAAAAAAATACTCATAATTATGAACTAACCAATTTAGAAAACTTAATTTCTGACATTTTGGAAAATAAGGACAAATATTTACGATTTTCTCCCCTAGTGCAAAATTCTCCAGAACTACAAAAAGACATCAATTTTTCCTGGCTTGAATCAATGAAACCTAGTAAGTCTTTTGCCAATACATATTACATGTTTCTTGGGGGTAAAAATCAAAAAACCTATCTGCATACTGACCAACCTTGTAATTTGTTTATCCAAATTTATGGTCACAAAAAATGGACCCTTTTTGACAATAACGATTCATTGATGCTTTATCCTGAATTAACCAATTCAGCATACATTAAATCACCTATCGATATATCAAATCCAGATTTTGAAAAGTACCCTCTTTTGAAATATGCTCAACAATACGAAGCCCTACTTGAGCCAGGTGATGTACTTTACTCCCCTCCTCATGTTTGGCATTTTGTTGAGAATCTATCAAATTGTATTTCAGTGGGCTACCGTTTTAGCTCTCTTAAAGCAGCCATAAGTTCCTCTTTTACTTTTTCATTTTTGAGAATTTTTGCCACAAACCCTCCAATATGGAAAACGATGAGTCTTGGAAAAATTGATACCAATCTTATCTGGAGTCCAAAAAACAAAACCCAAGAAATTTTAAAAAAATATAATTCTTAAAAGGCTTATGAGGTTTAAAAATAATAACAAATATATTTTGGTCTTCATCACTTTAGTGATACTTATTGTTATTTACTTTTTTTTTAATAACTCATTAAGAGATTACCTCTCTATACAAAAATTAAATTTCTTTTACTCCACTTCTCCTATTCTTTTTGTCTTAATATTTTGCATAACACACCTCGTTGCTTCGTCTTTAGGCATACCTGGTGGCTGCACTTTTTTAAACATTATGGCGGGCTATTTATTTGGTTTTGAAAAAGCAATTGTGATTATTTATCCTATCACCCTTTTAAGTGGAATCTGTCTCTATTTAATTGGAAAAAAGGCAAACTTTAACTTCGACTTTATTAACAATCAACAAAAGGAAAATATTAAAAAGGTAGTACATTCAAAATTTGCTTTTTATTTTTTAGTACTCTTAAGACTAAGTCCGTTTTTGCCTTATAACCTATTAAATTTAAGTCTTGGATATCTCAACATTACTTTTAGAATTTTTATCTTTAGTACAATTATAGGCATTTTTTTTGATGTTATTATGTTAACTGGGGCAGGGCACAACTTAAGAAATAACTCATTAAACCAAAATCAACTACTAAACCAATCCATTTTTATATTTATAATTATTATATTGTTAACTATAGTAGTACATGCAATTGTTAATAAGTTTTTATTGAAAAAATTTAAGGATGATTCAATTTGAAAGTCTTATTTATAAATCCTCAGCAAGAAATGGGTGGCATCCAATGCTTGTCTGCATTTTTAAAAATGCACGGGCATGAAACTGCATTAATCAATGATTCAAATTTGTTTAACAATCCCTGGATACAATATCCAACGATTGCTAAAATGTTTGAAAATAAAAATAGCATTTTAACAAGAATCGAAAAAATCAAACCAGATTTAATTGGATTAACTGCAGTTACAGATGATTTTCCCTGGGCGCTTAAGTGGGCGAATAAGATTAAAGAAAACTTCAATATTCCCATAGTTTTAGGAAATGCTTTCCCAACTTTTCACCCCGAAGAATGCCTAAAGCACCACTCCATTGATTTTGTAATTAGAGGTGAGGGTGAAATAACGCTTCTAGAATTAGTGAACTATCTAGAAGGCAAAAAGAAATTAGCTGAAATTCTCGGTTTAGGTTATAAAGATCAAGGAAGAGTGATTCTCAATACCATACGTCCGCTAATTCAAGATTTGGACACACTTCCCTATCCTGACAAGGATTTGTACTACAATGAAATGCCTTATTTGAATTTTGGATATACAACCATGACGGGAAGAGGTTGTCCTTATCGTTGTACATTTTGTGATAATAATTCTTCAATCATTTTATACAATAAAGAACTACAAAAAAGTACCAAATGGGCCAGAAGACATTCTCCAGAATATGTTGTCGATGAAATTTTATGGGCAAAAAATAAATACAACATAAAACATGTTAGATTCAATGATGAAGATTTTAGTTATGACAAAAAATGGATTCGTTTATTTTGTCAGCTTTATAAAGAAAAAGTTGGTATCCCCTATTTTGCTTGGGTTTATCCGAATACAATCGATGAAGAAATTGCTGGAATTTTAAAAGAAAGCGGCTGTGATGCTGTTGAAATGGGAATACAATCTGGAGCTGAACACCTAAGGACTGATGTTTTACACAGAAGAACTAAAGACGAACAGATTCTAAAAGCCATGCAGGCACTGAGAAAAGCTGGAATAAGAACAACAGTTGATATCATTATTGGAATACCGACTGAAACAAAAGAAGACCTAGATGCTACTGTAAAACTACTTAGAGAAGCAAATCCATGGCACATATATGCCTTTTGGTTAAGATATTACCCATCTACTGAAATTTTATCCATTGCCAAAGAACGAAATCTTTTGTCTCCAGAGCAAATAAAGAAACTCGAAGATGGAAGTCACTCAAGAGGACATATTTCAGGTGGGACCGAACTTGAGACCGATAAACTTTCTCGCAGCTATCATAGCTTCATCGTGCTTCTTCCCTTAATGCCTGGTATTTTTATTGATTTTTGCTTAAAGTTTGATCTTATAAAATTTTTTCCAAGTTTTTTAAATCCTTTTATTCTAGTAAATATTACCAAAATGATTAAACGAGATAAGTACAATGAATTTAGGATTCGAGGTTGGTGGATGATTGCATACGAAGCTCCTAAATCAATTTTAACTTTTTTAGGAAATCTTATTTTACGAAAAAACTTTAGGAGGATTTCGTATGAACCTCAAAAATAATGTAATCATAGAAAAAGAAGCCTTCGCAATCAAAAGTCAATTTCACCAGAACACTTTTTTTTTAAGACACTTAAAAGACTATCAAAAAATTGAGTTAAATGAATTTTCAATTGGTTTTATTCAAAAAGGAAAAGTACATTTAACTGAAACTGATTTTGAATGTTCCTTAAAAGAAGGGATGTTCTTTTCTACTCCTGCAGGAACAAAATTAGAAATATCTGAAAATTCGAACTTAGTAGTCATTGGTAATAATGAAATGAACTATTTAAGATTTATAGGTGGCCCAATCGAGAGTGAAGGTAGATTAAAATACATCGATGGATGCAGCGACTCAATTATTGTGTATCCACCTAAACTAGGCTATCCTTGTCTTAACCATTTGCATTTCCCAAAAGGCACAAATCAAACAATGCATTATCATCCGAGTTTTAGATTTGGTCTGGTGTTTGATGGCAAAGGTTATTGTGAATGTAACGGTGAATTAATTGCGTTATTACCAGGTGATTGTTTTTTTATACCTGAAAATGTAATGCACAAATTTAAGACTGAGGAAGAACATTTAAATATTATCGCATTTCATCCGGAGACTGACTGGGGCCCAACCGATCAAAATCATCCGATGATAAACAAAACTTTATTTAAAAAAGATAGTTAAATAAATAAAAAAGAAGGGAATTATGAAATCAAAAAAATGGATCATTATATTTTTCTTAATTGCATTAGTTGGAGGGGGTGGTTACCTTTATAAAACAAATCCTTCACTTTTGGGAAGCTTGACGGGAAAAAAAGCGATCTATTTTTATATTCCAGAATTTGAAGATGCACCAAATAGTGACACTAATGACTCTAATACTCCCAAAGAATTTAGCCCTGATGCTATGTCGTCAAGTGAGTTGAAGGAATTAGCCACCGCTTTGACCCCTGAAGGATATAATTTAAAAATTGAGCAATTCATTCCTCCTATTACAGACTCTATAGAATCCATCAAATCACGTGCAAAAAATGAAACCGTGTTAGCATTAGTAACCTATACGATTTATGACTTGTTAAATAAGTCTCATACTCCGTTAGAAATTCTACTTTCTGTTTCACCTGACTTAAAAGAGACTTGTGAAATTGAAACCAGTGTCTTAACTCCAAAAAAATTAAAATATAATTCTCTTCGTGATTTAAATGATAAAAAAGTTGCAACTGCAATCGGCACTACTCCCTTATCTATTTTTATTTTTCCTAAATTAGAACAAGAAAATGTTGTGTTTAAGCAAGCGAGTTTAAACATTATTTTTCCTTGGTTAATGTCTCAAGTAGAAGAAAATAATATCCAAGGTATCATCACCAACATCTTTAAAATTGGAGATCATCGATTTGCCAAATTTTTTGGTAAAATTGAAGGAAATGAGTTTAAGCTTTTCCCACAACTAGCCTTGTTAGAAAGCGTGAATACAAAATTGCCTTGCTTGCTTTTAGTTTCAAATAAAAATACTTCTCAAGAGAACAAGGATGCTATTAAAAAATATTATTTAGCAAAATTTAATACTAAAGAAGCAAGACAGACTCTAAAATCTAAATTACGCTTTTTGGGTCATTTTTATCCATATATTGAAAATAAAGAATCATTGAATATTATGGAAACATATCGACAAAAACGATTTAGAACTTTTAGTAAACTAGTTAAAGAAAGCGAAATTTAGATCGATTTAACCATAATAAATACCCGACTCTTCCCTGGAGCGGCTTTTACGTTTGAAGTATTGCTTTCAAATATTTTAGCCCCTCCAAGAGAGTTGATTTGTGTTAAGAAATCTTTAAGATCTTTTTTGGGCACTTGAATATTAAAATAAACTCCACCTGGTACATCCACTCCCATGACTCCCTCTGAAATTGATTCAGCATTTACTTGCCTTGCTAAATTTTGAATATAGGATTTAGTCATATTGGTATTAGAAGAACTTAGCATCAGACGATATATTTTCACTGTACCGTTTTTTGTTTCTCTTAATCCGTTTGGATTTTCAGCGTCCATTTCATATTGAGATTGTTCTTTATCTGCACTTTCAAAATCTTTAGGAATTGCATCGAAGTTGGTTAAAGTTACTTCTGTTTCTTCTTCGTATTTTTCTGGGTCAAAGAACTCTGTTACTTTTTCACTTTTTGAAAGATCAGGAATTTCATCAAAACTAAGCTTAAACTCGTTAATAGATTTTGTTTCAGAAGTTTTGAATAAAATGTTTTTTGAAAGCCAATTAAACTTAGGTTCAAAAATACTTACTTTTTCAATTAAAAATTTTTCGTATTTTTGATTAGCTTCCGTCACGACAAATACCATTAGTATAAAAGCAAAAACGAGTATCCCTACTTCCTGAAAAATTTTCAATGTTTTTAGAAATCTAACTTTCTCTGAAGTTCGTTGAAAAGAAAATTCGACGGTGGAAAAATCAAATTTCATTTTTTTAACAAAGATCTTCCATTCATCATACAATGTAATTTCCATTGATTGCATGATTTCTTCATCTCTCGAACCATAAGTTGGTCTATTAATTTCCAGCTTTTTTTCTAAATCTGAAAATCTTAAATTTATGTTTTGATTTAATACGTCCGAGACAGAAAAAAAATCGGTTAAATCATCTTCTAAATGAGGGTATTCTTCAATTAAGAAATTTCTTAAAATGAAAGAAGTTTCTCTTAAGCTTAACCCTAATTGATCAGATAATTCTTCTATCGAAATATTTTTATTAATATAAACATAACAGATAAATTTTTCTTTTAACCACTTAAACCACGATTGCAAAGAACCTACTTTGGATTCTGTTTCAGCATATAAAAGTCTTTCATGTATATTATTCAAGCTAAGATTTTCTTCAAAAAACGCTTCCCAGAATATTTCAAATTCTTTTTTAAATCGACCTTGCCATGTAAGGCCATCTAAATTTAAATTTAGCCATAATCTGAATTCTTTAAATTCTTGACTTGAAAATAAAACTTGCATCAAATCTTAAACCTTCTTAATTAGTATCGCGATTCCTTGACCTCCGCCAATACAAGCTGAAGCAATTCCCCATTCCTTATTTAATTTTTTTAATTGCCTTGATAGTGTATTGCTTATTCTTACACCAGAAGCAGCAAGTGGGTGTCCGAGAGCCACGGCTCCACCCCAAATATTTATTTTGGACTGATCAATTTCTAGTGTTTTGATACAGCTTAATGCTTGGCCAGAGAATGCTTCATTTATTTCGAATAGATCAATTTCGTGAATCTTTTTATTATTTCTTTCTAGTAGTTTGTTAATAGCAGGGACTGGACCTATGCCCATTATTTTTGGATCGACTCCAACAACAACACCATCAACTATTTCTGCTATTGGTTTTAAATTTTGCTTTAAAACAAAATCTTCTGAAGCAATAATCACACTTGCTGCTCCATCCACAATACCGCTTGCCGAGCCAGCCGTAACAACTCCCCCTTCTTTAAAAGTCGGTTTCAATTGATTCATTTCGATTAAAGAAGCATCTGATCGAAAATGTTCATCTTGTGAACAAGTTCCTTTCTTTAATGGGATTGTAACAATTTCTTCTTGTAGAAAACCTGCTTTATATGCTTCAGTTGCCTTTTGATGCGAATTCAATGAAAACAAATCACATTCATCTCTTTTGACACCTTTTAATTCAGATAAATTTTCTGCGGTTATACCCATTGGTGTAGCACTGTATTGATCAGTTAATGCATCTAAAAGCATATCAACTGTTTTTAGTGAGCCGTACTTTGTTCCAAATCTTCCACCGTAAACTAAGTGTGGAACCATACTCATATTCTCTGTACCTGAAGCTAAAATACAATTTGCCTCACCAAGTTTAATTAATCTACTGGCCTCTAAAATGACTTCAATACCTGATCCACAAAGTCTATTTACTACATGAGCTGGAGTTTCAATATTACATCCTAACTTGAGTGCAAGATGTCTTGCTCCGTACAAAGTATCTGTTGAAGAAGGGCAAACATTGCCGAGTATTACTTGATCAATCTTTTTAGGATCTAAATTAAGTTCAGTAATCAAGCCCTTAGATGCGTGGACTGCCAAATCAACAGGAGTTATATCCTTTAAGGCACCACCAAATTTTCCAAACGGTGTTCTTTTACCTGCTACTAAATAAATTTTTTGTCCCTTATCGGCCATATTTGCCTCCTAGTAATGTCCTCTAATAGTTACGTAATATTATATTAAGGCTTAATTTGATTTTAAGCACTTTTTTTTTGAAGAGGAAATTATGTCTGACATTGGCGAACTTAGGGCACAAAAATTTCTAGAACAAGAAAATAAACGCTACTCAAACGAACTTAAGAAAGTTCGTTCTGAGAACGACCGCAATTACTCACAAGAAGTAATAAAAGGCGAAGGTGAAATAAAAAAGATCAAAGCCTCTTATGAAAGTAAAATTGAAAATTTAAAAAATGATCAAGAAAGAAAATTAATTGAACTTAGAGAAAAGCAGACAAAGCAAATTGCTGAAGAAAATATGAGAATGCAGCAAGAATTAGAAAATTTAAAAACTACCCATTCTGAGCAGCTAAATGAAATAAAGAATGGTCAAAAAAATGAATTGACGGAAATTCAAGATTCACATCAAAAGACTTTAGACAATGCTAAGCAAAAATTCGTTAAAGAAAAAACCAAATATAAAGTTTCATGAAAAGAAGGATAAAATATGACAGTTAAAGCTAACAATGAAGGAAATGTATTTATAAATGGAAAAGCTCAAATTGTTGAGATGCTTCAGCATATGCCTCGAGAAGAAAGAATTAAGCTTATAAAAAATTTAAAAATTAGAAACCCTCAACTAGCTGAAGAATTAAGTGAGCAATGTTTTACTTTTTCTGACTTGAATGCATTATCTGACTTTGAATTGCAAACAATTTTTAATTATGTTTCGGCTCCAATTTTAGGTATGGCTTTAAAAAATGTTGAACGAGATTTTCAAAGAAGACTTCTCTCTCTTGCTGACAGATCTTATGCTGAAGAGGCTTTTAGAGTATTGAAAACTAATTTCAACAATGAAAAGAAAGATATTAAAAGAGCTCAAAATAAAATAATTGAGACTCTTTTAGCGCTTAAAAAAAGAAAGCAAATAAATTTTTAAACTAAAGGCTTAAAATTTTCAAAAGCTGCTAAATAATTCTTTTCTTCATCTTTAGTTAAAACCATCGCATTGTCTTTAGACTGAGAATTTAAATTATGCTCATTAATGACTTCTTGAGAATGCTTTAACCTTTCACATAATGTTTGAAATATTTCTGAAACCCAAACCGGACATTTCTTAATAACTGAATTGATTTCTTTGCCATCAACAGCCACTAATTCTACATCGGTTTTTGCGATGGCCCCATAGTCATTACCTTGATTGGTTAAAATACCTATTTCATTTAATATTTCTTTTTCTTTACAAACACCCACGATTGCTAATCTCTGTCCAGTTTGCTTAACCAATCTTACTTCACCCTTCTTCACTAGAAATAAGTATTTTTGACTCTTTTCAGGAAGAAAAATAGCTTTCCCTGCAGGTACATTTATTACTGATTTTTTATTGTCCAAATTCATTTCTCATCTCCTCTGAAAGTGCCCCGTATCTTAAACCTCTAGTTGATATTCGGATTCTTTTTACTGAAAGTTGTTCAAAGATAATTAAAGCAAGCTTAAATGCTGATTTTATAACTTTTGCTCTTTTTCCTAAAAAAGGAAATTTTACTAATAATTTCTCTTCAGTGTCTTGCTCAATCTCTGTGAAAAAATCTTTTAACTTTTCTAACTCGATTAATTTTCCATCAATTTCGTCATCGTTGAATATAGTTTTTTTATAAAACATTGCTGCAATACTTGTCATTCCGCCTGCAACACAAATAATTTCATCCGTTTTATAAAGATGAAATTCCTTATTTAAAATACTTTGTATATTGCTTTCAAGTTTTGATTCTTCTTGCCAGTTATATGCCCGAACAGAACCGAAAGGATAACTGATGGATTTTAATATTTTTCCCAGCTTAAGATTTACTTGAATAAATTCAGTAGATGCTCCCCCCATATCCATTATCACCCCATTTTCATATGGAGCCTTAATACCACTTAACACTCCAAGAGTAGTAAGCTCAGCTTCTTTTTCACCATCAATAATTTGAACAGATAAATTAAACTTAGAAAGTATAAGTTTAAAAAAATCTTTGGCATTTTGTGCTACTCGCGATGCTTCTGTCGCATAAACCAAAACTTCATTTCTTGGAATTTTATAAAAATCTATTTCCTTAACGTAATCCTCTAAGGCAATCATTGTGTCATTCATTGAATCTTGGTGGAACACTTTATTCTTATCAAGATCTCGACCTAAAGAAGTTATATGAGACTTATTAGCTAATTCCTTTATAGTATTGCCATCTACATCTGCTATCAAGAGCAATACTGAATTTGATCCAATATCAATGGCAGCCTTTCTCATAAACCCTCAATAACTTTTTTAACATTCTTCGCGTCTACCGGCTTAATCTTTCCATTCTCACAAAAAATCCCAGTAATACACTTGCTTTCCGTAACATCAAAACTAGGATTTAATGCCTTGGCATCTTTATGAGAAATGTAATTTTCTTTATATTTTAATATTTCGTTTTGATCACGTAGCTCAATTTCAATTTTTTCTCCGCTATCAAGCTTTAAATCAAATGTACTCACAGGTGCGACGATATAAAAAGGAATGCCGTAATATTTAGCGATAATGCTTAAAGATGAAGTTCCTATTTTATTTGCCGTATCACCATTGGCAACGATTCGATCTGCTCCTGCAAAAATTGCGTCGACCATTTTATTTTTCATTAAATAAGATGCTGCACCTTCAACTACGATTTCATGATCAATTCCTTCTTTAAGTAGTTCAAAACTAGTTAATCTTGAACCTTGTAAATAAGGACGAGTTTCAGAGGCATAAACCTTATTTAGTTTTTTCTTATGATGTAAGTTTACAATAACTCCAAGCGCAGTCCCCAACACTCCACAGGCCAACACCCCAGTGTTACAAATGGTCATGATATTTAATGGGCGATCACCATAAATTTCACTTAATTCTTTTTCTGCCAGTTCTGCCATTTTATAATTTTTAGCATAAAGATTTTCAGTCTCCGATAGAGCATGCGCAACTAATTCTTCTTCTAAGCCCGTTAAATGAGTTCTCTTTTTTGCCAGTTGAACACACTTTTCAATTTCAAAAGCTAAATTCACAGCAGTTGGCCTTGCACTAATTAAATAATTTGCTGCTCTTTCAAATTGTTCATATGTTGCTTTCGGATTATTCTTCATATAAAGGGCCATCCCCCAAATTCCAGAAAAACCTATTAAAGGTGCTCCTCTGACAACCATATCTTTTATTGCATGAAAAACATCTTCGAGTGTTTTCATTTCTAGATAAACTTCTTCATTGGGTAAAAGTCGCTGATCTAAAAAGCTAAGTTTGCTTTTAGTATATAAAACTGGAAAAACTTTAGGTGAGATCATGTAATCCTACTTTCTTTTAAATAATCCGTTTAAAATTCCTTGAACTTTTTCTTTGGCTTTTTCAGGTACAATTTTATCAAGGTTTTTCTGAACAACTTCTTTGAGTTTTTCTTCACCTTTAGTTTTCAAAGCACCTTTAGCTAACTTTTGGACAGTAAAATTGTAATCGGGTTTTAATTCAAAACCTGGACCTGATAATTTCATCGGTAAAATTTTAGATCCTGTATTTTTCTGTAAAGGCTCAGAAATTTTTCCAGTATTGTCGGTTAAATTTACTTCAAATGTTGAAAGTGCTTTACTGAACACTGGATAAATATCGCCCGATCCTGTAATTTGAACTTTTTTATCGATTCCCATAAAATCAAATGAATTGATCTGATATTGCTGATTCTTAAATCTTCCTTTCATTTGTAAAGTTTCAAAATTACCATTAATTTTTAGTTGTTTATCTTTTACATGATCCTTAACTACTGGGATATTTGCCAATAGAGGATTTACATAATCTGAAACATTAAGTTTTTTAATATCTCCATTTTTTGCATCAACCAAAACTGACACATCATACTTTGGTTGCTTTGAGATATCTTTAAACATGGTTACTTCACCAGAAACCTTTCCGGTAAAAAATCCTGAAAAATTTTCAATAAACGGAGGAAGAAAAGCTTTAAAGTTTGATAAGTTCAAACTATTTAATTCCAAATTAAATTTTGACTCGTTGAATGTTGGTTTTAACAACACTGACTGACTAAGCCTCCCCATTCCTTTTCCAAACTTAAAATTTAAATTATCGATGGCCAAAGAGTTTGTGCTGGTAATGATTTTCCCTTTCCCTGAAAAATCTTCAGAAGCAACAGATATATTATTCCATTCTAAATTAATACTAGATGGTGGCAGCATTGGATTTGCTGCAACTTTTTGCTTTCCACTACTTGCTTGTGTTTTTTCTTCAGCATCTGAACTTTCAGCTACTTTTTCCTTTTTCTCCCACAACTTTGCTCTAATTATTTTTTCAGGAATTTTTAAATTTGCTGCTGCAATTTTAATATCAAAAGGTTTTAAAGTAGCCATGTTAAACTTTTCATTTGGATTATATTTACCGCTTACATTTGAAGTAACTATACCATCAAAAATTTCCGTTTTGGTTTTTACATTAAGATCTTCCTTTTTAAACTCTCCATTTAGTGTTGTGCTGGTTTTAACTCCTTCAACAGAATAAATAATTCCAGGATTAATTGAGAAAGCCATTTGTGCATCTATCTTTTTATCAGCTCCATAAATGATAGAACCTTTTGCATTAAGCTTTGCCTGTGAAAAATCCAATAATTTTTCTAGGCCTGCAATCGCAGCTAAGTCTTTTAGAATTATATCCACGCTAATATCAGAAATCTTAATATCTTTTTCCATTTCAATTTTTGCAGTAATTTTATTTTGGCCTTCAAAACTAGTTTCTAAGTCACCAGTTAATTTTCCTTCTTTAGAAACTAGGGCATTAATTTTCGAACTAATTTCAGGAACTTTTAAATCAATCCCTGTTTTGGAAAAGTTATTTAGCTTAACAATGACTGAGCTTTTCACACTTCCCTGATTTACTAAATCCGAAAGATTAAATTCACCAATCACCATAGTATCAAATGCAACTTTAGACTTATCTTCCATTTCAAAGTTTGCTTGAGATGAAATTTCAAAAGCTGTTGACTCTACAAAACTAAAACCTTTAACTAAAAATTTTGAAATTAAAATTTTACCGCTTGAATTATTTCTCAAAAGATAGCTGAAATTTAAATCAGTCAATCGCACATTAACTTTACTTCGACCAAAAATACCAACAGATTTAACCTGACTTTCATTGGAACCAGCTTTATTATCTTCTGCAGCTTTCGACTCATCTGCTTTTTTACCTAGGGCCACAGACCAGTTATTTGACTCAGCAAATTCCTCATAATTAACTTTTGGAGCATCCAGTTTAATTTCAACTACTCCAGATTGTGTTAAAATCGCCCAAATAGGAATCTTTACAACCAATTCATCAACTGAAGCTAATTCAACTTCCTTTCCTAAGTTTTGAGTACTCAAAGAGAATTTTTTTAATTCTACATTTACATTTAAGCCCAAACTTATTTCAACTGAACTCAATTCAACTTTGGAGTTAGGAAAAACTTTTTGAGTCTGCTCTAAAGCTATTTTTTTAATTTCATCAGGCTTTAACTTTGAAGATACATAAACGTATAAACCTCCAAACATTACCGCTAGTATAACAATTGAGATGCCAAGAATTTTTACTTTGTTCGATTTCATTCATTCCTCGTATTGTGACAAGAGATTTTAATTAATTCTTTTAAGGGATTTATCAATGGATGTTGCTCGTTAAATTTGTATAATTTTGAACGACCAACTTTTCTTACAATTAAAAAACCTGATTCTTCAAATTTTTCTAACTGCTTTTTTATTGGATCTAATGCTGTGTTAAATTCTTTTGCAATTGCAGATGCATGAAGTTCGCCATTTTCAAAAATGGCAACCATTACTTTTTCAGCAGATTTACTTCCAAGCAGTGTCTCTAACATAGAATAATTATTAACTAAATATAAGTCTATATCAACTATTTTTAAGTTGATAAAAAGAATTTATTAAATGAGGGAAATTGGTGCAAATTTCACCATGAACTTTTTTCGATTACCATCATTGAATTTTATTAATACTTTTTCATCGGCTCCACTGCCTTCAGACTCAAGTACGGTACCTTTTCCATATAATGTGTGTTGAACATGGCTACCTTTGGGAAATTTAGGCTTATAAAAACTTTCTTTAATTTGATAGACGACTTCTTCATCTTGATAATTACTTTCTTGAGAAAAATTATCATCTGAAAAGTTTTGACTATTAAAATTTTGTCTATTATCACCACCGAGTCTTCTCCAGGAGAACAACTTTTCCGGTATTTCATCAATAAATCGACTTGGCCCATTGAATTTAACTTGACCAAAAAGCATTCGGCCTTGCGCAAAACAAATATACAATTTTTTCATCGCCCTAGTCATAGCGACATAAAATAATCTTCTTTCTTCTTCGAGTCCCATTTCTCCGCTTTCGATACTGCGGTAACTTGGAAAAACATTCTCTTCTGCTCCAGCTACAAAGGCATGAGAAAATTCCAGTCCCTTTGCACCATGAACAGTCATAAGAGAAATTTGATCTGGAATTTTATCTTCTTCGTGACTTCCAGATGTGTCTAAAGTAATTGTTTCTAAAAAACCAGCTAAATTGCTCGCAGGATTTTCAAGTTCGTGTTGAGAGATGGCATTATAAAGTTCATCTAAGTTTTCAAGACGTGCAATCGTTTCATAATCTTTGTTAGCTTTCAAAAAAGCATAATAACCAGATTCATGTAAACATTTTTCATAAATCAAGCTTGGCTTTTGCTTATTCTCATCAAGTACTTTTAATTCATTAATTAAATTTACAAATTCAATTAGTGAGGCTTTGACCTTAGAAGAAAGTTTTACATGCCCATATTCTTCTTGGTTATCAACAATTTTTACTAATATTTCCCACAAAGATGAATTTGAATTTATGGCTTCAACTTCAAGTTTCCTTAAAGATGTAGTTCCAATTCCTCGCGCTGGAATATTAATAATTCTACTTAAAGCTAAGCTATCTTTAGAATTAATCACCAAGCGCATATAGCTTAAGATATCTTTTATCTCTTTACGCTCATAAAAACGTACACCACCAACTACTTTATAATTAATTTTAAATTTTCTCAGACTGTCTTCAATCAATCTTGCCTGAGCATTTGAACGATAAAATACCGCAACTTCTTTCGGATCTACATTTTGATTTTTAACGAGGGTGTTTATTTCCTTGGCGATAAAATCTGCTTCGTCCTTATCATTAAAGCATTCAATTATTTCGACTGAATCCCCTTCCGGATTTTCAGTCCACATTTGCTTTCCTTTTCTAAGGACATTTTTTTCAATTACACATGATGCGGCTTCAATGATATTCTTACTCGAACGATAGTTTTGCTCTAGCTTTAAGACTTTTACTTCTGGAAACACCTTTTCAAAATCCAAAATGTTTCTAATGTCTGCCCCTCTCCAAGAATAAATTGATTGATCTTCATCTCCAACAACGCAGACATTTCTTCTTTTCTCACAAAGCATTTTTATTAAATCAAACTGAGCTCGATTGGTATCTTGATACTCATCTACTAAAACATATTTAAATCTATCTTGATATCTTTTCAACACATCCGGAAATTTTTCAAAAAGTTGAATAACAGCTGTAATTAAGCCACCAAAATCAATTGCGTTTGCTCGACTCAATTCAGATTCATATTCGCCAAAATATTCAAAAAACTCATCTTGAGAAGTGGGTGCATTTGGAATATCTCTTCCCTGATAGAATCCAAGATTTTTTAATGAATCAATATAATTTAAAATTTCATAAGGATTGATTTCCTTTGTTGAAATACCTTTTCTATCTAGTAAGGTTTTTACAATAGCTTTTGATTCTGAATCATCGTAAATTGTAAAATTTCTTGATAAGCCCAAATAATTTGCTTCACTTCTAAGCAGTTTGGCACAAAATGCATGAAAAGTTGTAACTTGTAATGCTCCAATATCAAAATCAACATCTAAAGCAATTCTTTCTCGCATTTCCCGAGCAGCTTTATTAGAAAAAGTTAAAGCTAATAACTGGTGAGGGCTCAAATTTAATTCATTTAAGAGATAACTAATTCTTGTAACTAATGTTCGAGTTTTACCAGAACCTGCCCCTGCTAAAATCATAACAGGTCCATCGGTTACTTGTACCGCAAGTCGTTGAACTTCATTTAAGTTTGATAGATTAAAAGCCATGAATATTTTTTACACTTTTGAAGTGCGATTTGTCTTGTAGAAAATACAAAGTAAGCAAAATAAAGAAATGATCATTGCCGCAATATATGGAGCTCCTGGGAAATTAACATATGCCCCATTTGAAAAAAGGCTGAATAAATTTGTATATAAAAGTGGCGCAATAATTGTGCTTAGACTCATCATTGAAAATAAAGTTCCTTGTAACTCACCTTGCTCATTATCTTTTACTAATTTAGTCATTATTGATTGCAGTGCTGGAGGTGCAATAACACTAAATAATATCAAACTTATTGTGGCATAAACCATCCATGTTTCTGTAGCTATGGCGTAAAGTAAATAGCTGATTGAGGAAACCATTGTTCCAATGACAAACGTTTTGAATTCTCCAAATTTTTTAGTGAACACTCCAGTAAAAAAACCTTGTCCTATTCCTAGAGCTAAGCCAACAGCTGTTAATGAAAATCCAACCTGAATAGAAGTCCAATTAAATTTATATGTAGTATAAATCGTCCAGATAGATGGATGCACTTGCCCAGCTAAATTCACTAAAGCAAAAATAAAAATATAAAAACGCAAATTTTCTTTTTTAAGAACATCTCCAAATGAACTTATCGGATTTAACTTTTTAAATTCAATATTTCGTCTGTGACTTTCCGGGAGAGATTCCGGTAGAATAAAAAATCCAAAGAGAAAATTAAGAAGTGTTAAAAAAGCCGCCACTAAAAATGGGTATTGAGATCCAAAATGTCCGACGATTCCACCTAAAGCTGGACCAACTACAAATCCTATTCCAAAAGCTGCCCCAATCATTCCGAAATTTTTTGCTCTATTACTATCATCAGAAATATCTGCAATGTATGATGAAGCTACAGTCTGATTTGCACCAGTCAAGCCAGAAAAGACTCTTCCTAAAAATAAAATTTTCAAACTTGGGGCAAAGGCCATTAAAACATAATCAACAGCACTTCCAAAAAGTGAAAAAAGTAAAATTGATCTTCTTCCGTATTTGTCAGAAAGAGATCCAAGTAAAGGAGAGGCTATAAATTGCATTAAGGCATACACTGAAATGAAATAACCAAAATAGGTTGAAACAAAATCAGGATTTGAATTAAATCTTTTGATGATTTCTGGCATTATGGGAATAATTATTCCAATACCAATAGCATCTAAAAGTACCGTAATAAAAATAAATATTCTTGAAGCTGTAAATTTTTTATTCAGCATTTATTCAACTGTAACTGATTTTGCTAAATTTCTTGGTTTATCAATATCGGTTCCTTTGAATTTTGCCATATAATAAGCAAGCAATTGATTCACAACATTCACATATAAAGGCGCTAATTCTTCCAAGCCTTTAAAATCTACTCCAATATAATAATCAGAAAGTCGCTTTCCTTCCGAGTCACCAACTTGTCCAATTCCTACTATAATTCCTTTTCTTGCTTTATTTTCTTGAACGTTAGAAATTGTTTTCTCATATAAATCTGGAGCGATAATAGCTATGTTAACTATTTCTTCGTCAATTAGAGCTATTGGTCCATGCTTTAGCTCACCAGCGGCATAACCTTCAGCGTGAACGTATGCAATTTCTTTTAATTTCAATGCACCTTCAAGTGCAATGGGAAAATAAACTCCTCTTCCTGTATAAAAGAAACCTTTTTTGTTATAAATTGCTTCCGCAATTGATTTAACTTCGTCAACATTGGCAAGTAATTGATCAATTCTTTCAGCAAGTAATGAAAACTTTGCAGCTAATTTTACTCGGTAGTCAGCGTCTTCTAATTTTCCTGATATGGCTGCTGATAACAATCTTCCCGTTAAAGCTTGTTGAGTAAACGCTTTAGTAGAAGCAACTCCGATTTCAACGCCGGCTCTAATTAATAAATTTTCATCGCAATCTCTATAAAGAGTCGAACCTTCAACATTTACAATTGAAACTGTTTTAATTCCAGATTTTTTACACATGTGCTGAGCTGCTAGAGTATCTGCTGTTTCTCCAGACTGAGAAACAAACAATCCTAAATCATTTGGTAAAATAATTGGATTTCTATACCTAAATTCTGAAGCCAATTCTACGACTGTAGGAATACGATTAATACCCTCAAAAAAATCTTTTGCCACCATACCGGCATAAGCAGCAGTTCCACATGCTGAAATTAAAATTCTTTGTGGTTTAAGTTTTGCTACTCTAGTTAAAGAATCATAACCTTCCCCTCCAAAATAATATTGAGTTAATCCTCTAATTAATTCTGGTTGTTCATGAATTTCTTTAAGCATGTAATGTTCATAATCTCCTTTTTCAGAAACTTGAACTGATAGATCTTGTTTTTTCGATAAATATCTTTTGGTTTTTGATAAATCTAATTCATAAAAATTGATAAGGTTGTGGTTCGCAGCTGAAAGATGAACTATTACTTCGTCTTCAGGAAAATACAACTTATGAACCATTCCTGCTAGGGCATAAGGATCTGATGAAACTAAGGCTTCACTTGTCACATCATTAATTCCAGCAACTAACGGTGCACCTCTTTTAACTGCAAAAATTTCACCCGTTTTAGGATAAAGAACAACAAAAGATGAGTTTCCATGAATTTGTTTAAATGCATTTGAAATAGCTTCGAGAATTGGAACATTCTTTTTTAACTCATATGTAACTAACTCTAAAAAAGATTCAGAGTCTGTTTCTGATTTAAACTTTACGCCTTCTTTTTCTAGTCTTGATTTTATTTCGTGTGCATTTTCAATAATTCCATTATGAATAATTGATAGGAGTTCATTGCTATGTGGATGAGCATTGACATCCGTAACTCCACCGTGAGT
>JACCDQ010053016.1_pt1 | contig 30715 bp, 29 predicted proteins | sample 7446031 | NCBI WGS metagenome assembly JACCDQ01 (sample SAMN15323442, study PRJNA562643) | freshwater metagenome | isolation source: river surface water | place: USA:Blue River Watershed | collected 2017-08-17 | reverse complement strand
GGTGCAAGGCCTCAAGGGCCCGTTCACCTGCCTCAACAGTGCGCGTTACGGCATTGCCTGGGGCGCGCTGGGCGCGGCCGAGGACTGCTGGTTGCGCTCACGCCAGTATGTGTTGGACCGCCAGCAGTTCGGTCGCCCGCTGGCCGCCAACCAGCTGATTCAAAAGAAGCTCGCCGACATGCAGACCGAGATTGCGCTGGGCCTGCAGGGTTGCCTGCGCCTGGGGCGCATGAAGGACGAAGGCACGGCCGCGGTGGAAATCACGTCCATCCTGAAGCGCAACTCCTGCGGCAAGGCGCTCGACATTGCCCGTATGGCGCGCGACATGATGGGTGGTAACGGCATCAGCGACGAGTTTGGCGTGGCGCGGCATCTGGTCAACCTCGAGGTGGTCAACACCTATGAGGGCACACACGACATCCACGCGCTGATTCTGGGCCGGGCGCAAACCGGTATTCAGGCCTTTTGCTGACAGTGTGTCAGATAAGGCCACTCATGACACTTGCACTTGGCTGGCGTTGGTGTCCATGCCCCAGACATAGGAGTCCATCGACAAGACGCCATAGGTGATGTCACCGGGGATGCGCTGCGCGGTTCACAGCCTGATGCACCCAGTGGGCAAGCCTGACCGCGTAATCCAACACCGCCGCATCAGGATGCCGCAACTCGTAAAGGTTGTGCGTCATGCTGCCGGAACCCAAAATCAGCACGCCGCGCTCCCGCATGGGCGCCAGTGCCCGGCCCAGCGCCAATGCGCCTGCGGTGTCGAGCCGGTGCGGCATGGAGACCTGAAAGACCGGGACATTCGCCTGCGGCAAAAGATGCCACAGCGGCACCCAGGCGGCATGGTCGAGGCCACGGCGTGCATCGATGCTGACCAGCCAACCCGCCCGTTCCAGCAACGCCACTACCTCGTTGGCCAACCCGGGTTGACCGGGCGCCGGATATTGCAGCTGATACAACGCGGCAGGATGTTCTCAAGTTGCTGGCCCAGTGCGTTGAGGCGCTTGCCGAGTTGCCGGGGCTCCAGGGCGAACATGGGCGAGCCATGGAAAATGAAGAAAACAGGCATGCGCTGAGGATTCAGTTTCATGTCTGTTCCAGACGGGTTTTATGCAAAGACCGTCCTGAGTATGCAAGAAGCATGTCTTTGAATATTGAAACTTATTGAATTCAAACGTCAATCAAATTGAAGCTCTTTGGAACGACAACACCCTAGACTGCCCATCATCAGATCAGGCAAGGCCTTGATCATCCCCCACCTCCGGAGAAAATTTTTGACCTCAGCGCTGTCCAACACCCACCAGCAGCCAAAGCGCTACAGCGCGGTCGCCATCGCGCTGCCCATCAAAAGGCTGGCGTTCAAGATCGGCGAAGGCGACCGGGCCGACACCTCGATGGTGGCCGACGATGTGCAGGTCAGGTTCGAGCTGACGCTCAGCGGCGTGGGCAAGTTGTGAGCCTGACTTCATTTTGATCGCGCTTCGTCACTGCGTTCGCAATGACGAGTTTGATTCACTTATTTTTATTCTTTGTTCTTAACCTGCCTTGGAGTTTTCATGCTTATTTCTCTCATCTCTGCTGCTGCCCTGACCCTTATTGCAGGCATGTCACAAGCCCAGGCAGCCAACTACGCCATCGACCCGGCCCACACCGACGCAAGATTCGAGATCGGTCACTTTGGCACCTCGACCAACCGCGGCCGTTTTGACAAGAAAGAAGGCAAGGTTGAATTTGACCGCAACGCCAAGAACGGCAAGGTCGAGATCTCGATTGACACCAAATCGGTCAACACCGGCTTCGGTGCCTTCAACGAACACCTGCAAAGTGCCGAACTGCTAGACGCTGCTCGGCAAAACCCAGCCGGTCACCCTCAAGGCAGTCAATTTCAACTGGTACGACAATCCCATGCTCAAGCGCGACGTCTGCGGCGGTGACTTCGAGGCCACCATCGACCGTATCCAGTTTGGCGTGAACTATGGCATCGACTGGGGTTTTCCGAAGAATGCGCGCCTGCTAATCCAGATCGAAGCGGTCAAGCAGTGATCCCGCACACCTGACGCCCGAAGGCCTCGACCTTGGCCCAGTCGGTGAATTCGACCACTGCCTTCGGGTCAGTCGGGCCCTTGGTGATCAGCATGATCAGCCGGATCATCTGGCGATCCACAAAACGATAGCTGGGGTAGTCCAGTTTGCCCGCGAACACCGCGCTGAGGCGGGGCTGCCATCTGATACTCTTGAGAAACTTGCGGCAATAGGGGTTGGTCTCGGGTGTGCTTTTGTTGGGCTTGCGTGCCACGATATTGACAGAGAAAAATGCGCTTGGCCGGCTTTCCAGCAGCGCCTGATGCCGCGCAATGAACTCGGCAACAATGGGCTGATGGCGACCATAACGGATGCTGGCACCCATCACCACCCGATCAAAACCGTGTAAATCCAGCGTCTCGGCTTCAGCCAAAAGGGCTACCGTCACCTGCCGCCCCATGCTTTCCATCACCTGTTTGAGCCGGTCGCAGATGCGCCGGGTGTGGCCATCGGTGGTGGCATAAACAATCAGAATGCGTTCAGCAGCGGGGTCAGACATGAAGTGCCTCGGATGAAGTCATTGGCGTAAAGTCTAAACGCCAGCGCGTCGCAGCCATTTGCGCTAAGTCACATCAGGCCAACAGGTCACAAGGGATGTTCGGTGTAGAACTTGCCGCCATGGTACAGCAGCGGCGAAATGCCCCCACGGTGTTCACAGTGCTCCACCTCGCCAACAAAAATCACATGGTCGCCTTCGGTGTAACGACTGCGGTTGAAACATTCAAAAGTAGCTACCGCACCGGCCAGCAATGGGGCGCCACAGGCACCCTCTACAAATTCCACATCGGCAAAGCGGTCCACCCCCCGCGTGGCAAAACGCAGCGCCAGCGCCTGCTGGTCAGCCGCCAGGATGTTGATCGCGTAATGCGAGCCCTTGCGAAAGGCCTCCATCGAGGTCGCCGCCTGCGACAGGCTCCACAGCACCAAAGGTGGTGTGAGCGACACCGAATTGAAGGAGTTGGCGGTCAGACCCACCAGGTGACCGTCAGGCGCACGCGCCGTGACGATCGTGACGCCAGTGGCAAACATGCCCAGGGCGCTGCGAAATTCGGTGCTGGAAAAAAGTGGGGGTCGGGCGCTCAGGCCTTGGGATTTCAAAAACATCTGCTGCAATTTAACCGATTACACATGAACCCATCGGATTCGTGGGCAATATCAGCTGCGAGCTGTGCTTTTTTGCCCCGACCCTGATGCACTCAAAGATCAAGGGTATTCCCTTGAAACAAATATACATTTGCTAAAATACAATTAGCAAGTCGTACTTTTCCGGCAATCAGAGCAGCAAGCGAGTTGGAGCCCTTCGGGGCTCCTTTTTTTATAGGTGCTTGCTGCCCGGCAGCCGCTGCAATTGCAGCTGTGCCAGCGCGCCGTACAACGGCACGCAAAGCAGGCGCGACACACCGCTGGCCACCACGGCCACGGCCATCAGGCTCAGCACCAATTCATGACCCGCCACCATCTCCATGACAATAATGAACGAGGTCAGCGGGGCTTGCGTGACGGCCGCCAAGAAACCCACCATGCCCAGCGCAATCAGGGTTGGCGCATTGGCGTAACCGATAAATTGCGCCACGTCGTTACCCAGTGCGCCGCCAATTGACAGCGCGGGTGCAAAGATACCGCCGGGCACACCAGCCCAGGCAGTGATCCAGGTCGCCATGAACTTCAACAGCACATAGAACGGCGATGTTTCATCGTTGCCCTCAAGCATGGCGCGACTGTGGGCGTAACCCGTACCAAAGGTGTTGCCTTGACTGACCAGCCCGATGACGGCTATCGCGAGACCGCATGCAGCAGCAAAAGCAACTGGGCTGCGTTTGCGCCAGCGACTAAAACGGTCGCCTGAATCGCCCCGGATCGACACCAGCAATACCCGGGCAAACAAACCACCCGCCAGGCCGCAAAGCATCGCAACAGCCAGGCCCGGCAATAGCAGCACTGTGCTCAGGTTGTCCACCTTGATGATCCCAAAATAAGTAGAGTTGCCATAAATCGACACCGCCATCAGGCCACTCAGCACAATGGCCGCCAACAGCAAGCCACTGGAACGTTGCTCTGGCTTGCGCGACAGCTCTTCAATGGCGAACATGACGCCGCCCAGCGGCGTATTGAAGGCGGCAGCGATGCCCGCAGCACCACCGGCCATCATGAGTCCATGTTCAGAAACCTGTGATCTGTTGGGCAACCATCGTCGCGCATGGTGCATGACCCCGGCCGCAATTTGCACCGAGGGACCTTCACGTCCAAGCGACAAACCTGCCAGAAGACCCCAGGTAGTCAACGCCATTTTGGCAAGGGTGAGTTTCAGCGAGACAAACAGACTGCGGTGGACTGGCGGCACGCTGCCGTCAAGCGCAGCCATTACCTGCGGAATACCCGAACCCGCGCTGCCCATGGCATAACGACGCATGACCCAGACGATGGCAGCGGTACACAAAGGCGTCCACACCAAGGGAGACCACCAATAAACATGCTGCACCCGCTCAAACGCGCCAAACGCGAGTTCGGTCATCCAGGTGAACGCAACCACCGTCAGCCCGGCCATGGCGGCAAAGGCCATCACCAGCACACGCCCGGTCCATGCTCGCCAGTCAATCACCTCTTTGTGGATGGCGTTCAGGATTTCGTCGCGGTTGACATCTGAATTCATGGCTTTTTTTGGCGGTATGGCAGACATTGGAAAAGGGATACCAGCACAGATTGTCGGATAAAATTACATTTATGCAAATCTATTTTAGACATAACCTCATCAACTGATTTTTTGGATGTTTTGCACAAATATTTAATCAAAACGAGGAGTAGCAGCATGATCAAGATCGGCTTGGTGGGTTTCGGTAAAGCGGGGCAGGCAGTGGCGCAGGTGCTGCAGGATGATCCACGTTATGAATTGAGCTGGATTGCGCGTCGCGCTGCTGCCACGCCAGGAGTCACAGCGCCGGGCATGAATACATCCATGGTGGTTTTACCTACAGCCGATGACTGGAGCCAGTGGCTGGACAGTCACCCGGTGGATGCACTGGTAGATTTCTCCCGCCCCGAAAGCCTGCATCTCTACGGCGAACAGGTGCGATACCGTGGGCTCATGCTGGTCAGTGCCATTTCAGCCTATAGCCCAGACGACTTGGACTATGCCCGCACATTGGGCAGCAGCGCGCGCGTGTTGTGCTCTCCCAACATCACAGTGGGCATCAACTTCCTGATCATGGCGGCAGGTTTGTTACGCAAGATCGCACCGTTTGCCGACGTGGAAATTGTTGAGCAACACTTTCGCGAAAAGCCCGAAGTCTCAGGTACCGCCCGAAAAATAGCACAGAGCATAAACGTTGATGAACATCACATCACCTCTTTGCGCCTTGGCGGCATTGTGGGGCAACATGAAGTGATTTTTGGCTTCCCGTACCAGACCGTGCGCCTGATTCACAATTCGATTGAACGCCGCGCCTTTGGTACCGGAGCGGCCTTTGCACTGGCTGAACTGGCCCGGTGTGTAAATGGTTTTTACACTTTCGATGATTTGTTGATGCGCATGGTGCGAAAGCAATTGATAACCGAACAGTGACACGAATAATTGCGCATGCTGAGGCATTCAGCCCTATGATTTCAGACTGATGCTTTAGCCCAAAGAGTAATATGACGCGCAAAAAACCACCCGCCGATCAATCTGTTCAATCCAGCCAGGTACTGCGCCGCTTTCGTGTGATATTCAACGCGGTACGAACCCACTTCAAGCAAATTGAGAAACAAGTGGGCTTGGGCGGTGCACAGGTCTGGGCACTGAGCGTGATCCGTGACCAACCGGGCATTGGCATGGGTGACTTGGCCAAACAGATGGATGTGCACCAGTCCACTGCCAGCAACCTGGTGCGGGCCCTGCAACAAAAAGAACTGATCCGCATGGACAAGGACACGCAGGACAAACGCCATGTGCATCTCTACATCACAGCAGCAGCTCTGGAACTTCTGGCCAAGACGCCTGGACCGCTTGAAGGCGTTTTGCCTGCCGCACTGGACGATTTAAGTCCGGAAACACTGCAACGGCTCGATCAGGATCTGACCGCGCTGATCTCTCTGCTCAAGGCGGATGAAAGCGCGGGCCGCATTCCGCTGGCGCAACTGTAAACGTCACATGAAGAAAACGGGCCGCAGCCCGTTTTCTTCATCAGTTCCATTTACTTCTTGGCTTCGGTGAGCTTTTTGCACTCTTCAAGCATCTTTGCGTCAGCCTTCTTTGGGTCTAGTTTTTTGCAGGCAGCCATCTTTTCTTCCATGGCCTTCGGGTCTTTCATGGCACCACCATGGGAGGCAGCAAAAGAAACCGTAGCAAATGCGGTCATGACCAAAGCAGACAATAATTTCAGCATATTAAATCTCCGTTATCAAATTATCGAGCACGTCCAATCCGGACGCGACGCCAATATACCCCAAGTATGACCCGTTTACTCGTAACCGTTGGCAAGCTGGCTCACGCCGCGGGGCTACTCTGCCTCGGCCTGGTCTTGAGCACAGGTTTGACCACGCTGCAAGCCGCCCCGCGCACACCGGCTGCAGACCAAGAGGTACTGCAACAATTGCCGCTTCGCCCCGGCGACGGCACAGTCCGTGAACTGGGCGCCTTGCGCGCTGCGCTGACCACCAGCCCCACAGACAGCAATGCCGCAAGCCAACTGGCACAGGCCTACTTTGACCTGGCCATGGCGCGCGGTGACCCGCGTTATGTGGGCTACGCCGAGGCGGTGCTTGCCCCTTTTGAGCGCCGCATGAAGGCCGACCTGCTGCTGGTGCGCGGCCAGCTCAGGCAGTACCGGCACCAGTTTGAAGGGGCGCTGGAGGACTTTGCAGCGGCGCTGCGGCTGGCCGCCAACCTGGCACCGGCTCATGCCTGGCGCGGTGCTATTTTTCTGGTGCAGGCTCGGTATCCCGAGGCCCAGCAGGAATGCGCCGCTTTGCAAACGTTGGGGCGTGATGCCCTGGCAGGCGCTTGCCTGGGTTTGTTGCAAGCCTACAGCGGCCAATTGCAGGCCGCACAAATCACCCTGGAACGGACGCTACAAGTCAGCCCCGACCCGTCAAGCCAGCTCTGGCTGCTGACGCGCCTGGGTGAAGTGGCCAGTTGGCGCGGCCAAAACGCCCAAGCCGAAACCCATTTCAGGGCGGCACTGGCCCTGGGTCTGGACGACGGCTACTTGCTAGCCGCCTGGAGCGACTTTTTGCTTGATGCCGGCCGCCCGGCCGAGGTCGCGAAGCTACTGGGCTCATGGGAAGCCTCGGACGGTTTGCTGCTGCGCCTGGCTGAAGCTGAAACCCGGCTCAAGCTGCCGACTGCGGCCAAACACAGCCAAGTCATGGCCGACCGCTTTGCCGCTGCCGGTTTGCGCGGCGACGTGACCCACCGCGCCGAGGAAGCCCGATTTGAATTGCGCCTGCGCGGTCAAGCGGCCAAGGCCCTGGCGCTGGCCAAAGCCAATTACGAGGTGCAGCGCGAGCCTCGCGATGCCCGCATCCTGCTCGAAGCCGCTTTGGCCGCGCGCCAGCCCGCCAGCGCCCGAGCCGTGCTGGACTGGCTGCGCAGCAGCGGGTTTGAAGATCAGCGTTTGCGTTCTTTATCCAAGACTTTGACCGGGGACGCACCGTGAGTTCAAAAACCATCGCCGCGCGGGCGCGGGCCCAAACAGGAGCCCACCTGTGGCCAAAGCACATGGCGCATGTTCTGATCTGCCTGCTCATCTGGCTAGGCCAGGGGGCAGCTGCCTGGGCACACAAGGCCAGCGACAGTTATCTGGTGCTGGCGGTGCAAGGCCAAAGCGTGAGCGGCCAGTGGGACATTGCGCTGCGAGACATCGACTTTGCCATCGGTCTCGATAGCAACGGCAACGGTGAGATCACCTGGGGCGAGCTGCGCGCGCGCCATACCGACCTGTCGGCCTGGGCCCTGGGCCAATTGAACCTGCAACGCGGCGGCGCATGTGATGTCGAGGTGACACAGCACCAGGTTGACGAACACACCGACGGCACTTACGCCGTGCTGCACCTGGCCGGGCACTGTCCGGCACCAGACGGCGACCTGACACTGGGCTACCGCCTGCTGTTTGACCTGGATGCCCTGCACCGGGGTTTGCTCAAGCTCACGCTGGACGGACAAACCCACAGCGCCGTGCTGGCACCCGAGCGCGCCACCCAGGTATTCCAGGCCACAGACGGCTCACGCCTGGCACAGTTTGGCCAGTACCTGGCGGAGGGCATCTGGCACATCTGGATCGGTTTTGACCATATCCTGTTTTTACTCTCGCTGCTGCTTCCCGCGGTGCTGGTCTACCAGCCAAAAGGCTGGCGCCCTGTGGCTGGTTTTGGTGAAGCGCTGCGCGAGGTGCTATGGGTGGTGACGGCCTTCACAGCAGCACATTCCATCACACTCACGCTGGCAGCGCTCAGGTTGGTGGAGCTGCCGTCGCGGCTGGTGGAATCGGCCATTGCCCTGTCGGTGGTATTGGCCGCTGCCAACAACCTGCGGCCGGTGGTGACGCAGCGGCGCTGGCTGGTGGCCTTTGGTTTTGGCCTGATCCACGGCTTTGGTTTTGCCAGTGTGCTGGCCGAACTGGGTTTGCCGCAACACGCGCTGGTGTTGTCACTGCTAGGCTTCAACCTGGGCGTTGAAGCGGGTCAGCTGGCCATCGTACTGGTGTTTTTGCCGCTCGCCTACGGCCTGCGTCACAGCGCATTTTATCGCCAGGGGGTGTTCGTCGGCGGCTCGGTGCTGACCTTGGCCGTGGCTCTGGTCTGGCTGCTGGAGCGGCTGTTTGACCTCAAGCTGATCGGAGCCTGAAGCACGGCATCAGGCCGGCGCACCCAAGGTTTCCCAACGCTCGAGCGCGGTCATCAGCTCCTCGTCAATCTGGGCGCTGCGGGTGGCCAGTTTCAAGGCACGGGCGTTGTCAATCGCGTACAGGCTGCCATCGGCCAGCAAGTCGGCAATTTCCTTCTGCTCGGCTTCCAGCCCCGCAATCAGGTCCGGCAAGGCGTCAAGTTCACGTTGCTCCTTGAAACTGAGCTTGCGGGTTTTGGCGGGGGTTGAAACAGACACGGGTGTTGGGGTCGGGGCAGCAGCCACCCCTTTTGGCTGTGATTTAACGGACGGTTCGCGCTCGTAATGAAACGGCTGCGATCCTTTTTGACCCTTGCTTTTCGCAATCTCGTTGGCGCGTTTGCTCTGCGTCAGCCAGTCAGTCACACCGCCCTCGTACTCCCGCCACTTGGCATCACCCTCGTAGGCGATGGTGCTGGTGACCACGTTGTCGAGAAAGGTGCGGTCGTGGCTGACCAGAAACACCGTGCCTTCAAAATTTTGCAACAACTCTTCGAGCAACTCCAGCGTGTCGATGTCGAGGTCATTGGTGGGCTCGTCGAGCACCAGCACGTTGGCGGGCCGGGCAAACAGGCGCGCCAGCAGCAGGCGGTTGCGCTCGCCACCGCTCAGGGAACGCACCGGGGAATTGGCGCGCGCCGGCGAAAACAAAAAGTCGCCGAGATAACTCTTGACGTGCTGGCGCCGGTTGCCAATCTCGATCCACTCCGAGCCCGGGCTGATGAAGTCTTCCAGCGTGGCGTCGAGGTCGAGCGCATTGCGCATCTGGTCGAAATAGGCCACGGTGATGTTGGCACCCTGGCGCACCGTGCCCCAAGCGCTCTCCCCAGGTCCCGGTTTGGGCGCATTGACCGGTGCCGGATCGGGCTTGAGCTCACCCAGAATGAGTTTGAGCAGCGTGGTCTTGCCGGCACCATTGGGGCCAAGCAGGCCAACCTTGTCACCGCGCAGGATGACCGTGCTGAAGTCATCGACAATTTTGTGCTCGCCAAAACTCTTGCTCACATGCGTGAGTTCAGCGACGAGTTTGCCGCTGATGGCACCGCTGGCCACTTCGAGCTTGACACTGCCCAGGGCCTCGCGCCGGGCTTCGCGGGTGGCGCGCATGAGCTCGAGCCGGTTGATGCGCCCCTGCGCCTTGGTGCGCCGTGCTTCCACGCCACGGCGGATCCAGACTTCTTCCTGCGCCAGCAACTTGTCGGCACGGGCGTTGATCACGGCCTCCTGGGCCAGCTGTTCTTCCTTTTGCACCAGGTAGGCGGCAAAGTTGCCGGGGTAACTTTGCAGCTTGCCGCGGTCGAGCTCGACGATGCGGGTGGCCACGTTGTCAAGAAACGAGCGGTCGTGTGTCACGGTGACGATGCTGCCCTTGAAGTCACACAACAGGCCCTCCAGCCACTCGATGCTGTCGAGGTCGAGGTGGTTGGTCGGCTCGTCGAGCAACAACACGTCGGGTGCCGCTACCAGCGCCTGCGCCAGTGCCACGCGCTTTTTGTTGCCGCCCGACAACGTGCTGATGCGCGCCTCGGCGTCCAGGTGCAGGCGCTGCAGGGTTTCACCCACGCGCTGCTCCCAGTTCCAGCCGTCCAGCGACTCGATCTCGCTTTGCATCGCGTCGAGGTCGCCGTGGCCCTGGGAATATTCGTCGATGAGTTCCCGCACCCGTGCCATGCCGGCGCTGACGGCCTCGAACACGGTGGCATCGGAATCAAGTTTCGGCTCCTGCGCCACGTAGGCAATGCGGGTATTGCCCTGCACCTGCAAAGTGCCGTCATCGGGCTTTTCCAGCCCGCCCAAAATCTTGAGCAGGGACGACTTGCCGGCGCCATTGCGGCCTATCAGTCCGACGCGCTCCTGCGTCTCAAGTGAAAAAGTGGTGTGGTCCAGCAGCGGCACGTGTCCGAAAGCCAGCTGCGCGTCAAGTAGTGTGATAAGTGCCATGTGGCGCGCATTATCCCCTGCCCTGCGCGCTCTCCAGCGTGGCTCAGTTCAGCAAGGAATCGGCGGACACATAGGGGTACCCCAGCGTATTGGCCACCGCCTCAAAAGTGACCTGGCCGTGCGCCACGTTGAGCCCGTTTTTGAGATGCGGGTTGTCGCGCAGGGCCTGCTGCCAACCCTTCTCGGCCAGCGTGACCGCATGGCCGATGGTGGCGTTGTTGAGGGCAAAGGTGCTGGTGCGCGCCACCGCGCCAGGCATGTTGGCCACGCAGTAATGCACCACACCATCGACGACAAACGTGGGCTCGGCATGCGTGGTTGGGCGTGAGGTCTCGAAGCAGCCCCCCTGGTCAATGGCCACATCCACCACCACGGCCCCCGGTTTCATGTTGGCCACCATGCTGCGCGTGACCAGCTTGGGTGCGGCGGCGCCAGGAATCAGCACGCCCCCCACCACCAGATCGGCATCGAGCACCGCTTCCTCCACGCTGTGGGCGGTGGAATAGAGCGTGTTGATACGGTTGCCAAACACCAGGTCCAGCTGGCGCAGCCGGTCCACGTTTTTGTCGAGCAGGGTCACCCGGGCACCCATGCCAACCGCCATCTGCAAGGCGTTCGTACCCACCACCCCGGCGCCGAGGATCACCACATGGGCGGCAGGCACGCCGGGCACACCACCCAGCAAAACCCCCATGCCGCCTTTGGATTTTTCAAGATGCGTGGCACCGGCCTGCACCGCCATGCGCCCCGCCACCTCGCTCATCGGCGCCAGCAGCGGCAGGCCGCCACCGGGGCCGGTGATGGTCTCGTAGGCAATACACACCGCCCCCGAGTTGACCAAAGCCGCGGTTTGCGCCGGGTCGGGCGCCAGGTGCAGGTAGGTGTAAAGAATCTGCCCCGGCCGCAACATGGCGCATTCCTGGGGCTGCGGCTCCTTGACCTTGACGATCATTCCGGCAGTGGCAAAAACCTGCGCCGCGTCGGGCGCCAGCGTGGCGCCAGCGGCCAGGTACTGGGCATCGCTCAAGCCAATCGCCGCGCCAGCGCCGCTCTGCACCAACACCTGGTGACCATGCGCGCACAGCTCGCGCACACTGGCCGGGGTCAGGCCAACGCGGTATTCGTTGTTCTTGATTTCCTTGGGCAATCCGATCAGCATGCGTGTCTCCTTGCGATAGAAAACCCGAAGTGTGCGTCAAACGGCCCGACAATGCCCCCTTGTTTGTCAACACCCGTTTGAATTGTGTCGCCCACCCCGCCACCCGTTGCACCACCGCCACCGTCACGCCCCCGCTGGCTGCGCTGGATCTGGTTGATCTGCGGCACCCTGTGCCTGCTGCTGGGCGTGATTGGCATCGTGTTGCCGCTGCTGCCGACCACGCCCTTTGTGTTGCTGGCCGCCTACTTCTATTCCCTGGGAAGCGCGCGTTACGAGCAATGGTTATTGAGCCACCCGCGCTTCGGTCCGATGGTGCAGGACTGGCGCAAACAACGCGCCGTCCCGCTGCGCGCCAAACAAATCGCCTGGGGCACCATGACCATGAGCTCGTTGATAGCCTGGTGGTTCATGCCGCCGGCCATCAACTGGGTGCCTGGCGCTTGCTGTGCGCTGGTGGCGCTCTGGATGTGGCGATTGCCGACGTCTGACCGGCGCTGAGCCGCGTCTGATTACCGGCTGCTCGGAAAACTGAACATCGTGCCCTCGCGCACTCCGGCTGACGGCCAACGCTGGGTGATGGTCTTGCGCTTGGTATAAAAACGCACGGCATCCGGGCCGTAGGCGTGCAGATCGCCGAACAGGCTGCGTTTCCAGCCGCCAAACGAGTGGTAGGCCACCGGCACCGGCAGCGACACATTGACGCCGACCATGCCGACCTGGATGTTGTCGGTGAAATAACGGGCGGCTTCACCATCACGGGTAAAGATGCAGGTGCCGTTGCCATACTCGTGGGCGTCGATCAGGTCCATGGCTTCCTGCAGCGTCTTGACCCGCACCACACCCAGCACCGGGCCAAAAATTTCTTCCTGGTAGATCACCATGCCGGGTTTGACCTGGTCAAACAGGCAGGGCCCCATGAAGTAACCGGCCTCATGTCCGGGCACACGGACATTGCGGCCGTCCACCACCAGCGTGGCGCCCTGCCTGATGCCCTGGTCAACATACGCCTTGACCTTCTCGAAATGCGCCTGGGTCACCAGCGGCCCCATGTCGCACGCCGATTCGGTGCCGGGACCGACCTTCATTTTTGCGATCTCGGCCTGAAGGCCGGCCAGCACCGCATCGGCCGTGGCATCACCGACGGCCACCACCAGCGGGATCGCCATGCAGCGCTCACCACAGGAACCATAGGCCGCCGCCATCAAGGCGCTGACCGCGTTGGGAATGTCGGCGTCGGGCATCACCACAGCATGGTTTTTGGCACCACCCAGGGCCTGCACACGTTTGCCGTGGGCGCAACCCGTGGCGTAGATGGATTCGGCAATCGGTGTCGATCCGACAAAACTCACGGCCTTGACACGCGGGTCGGTCAGCAGGGTGTCAACCGCCTCCTTGTCGCCCTGCACCACGTTGAGGACGCCCGGCGGCAGGCCCGCTTGCAAGGCCAGTTGCGCCACCAGCAGGGCGCTGGACGGGTCGAGCTCGGAGGGTTTCAGGACAAAGGTGTTGCCGCAGGCCACGGCCATCGGCCACATCCACAACGGCACCATGACAGGAAAGTTGAACGGCGTGATGCCGACGGTCACACCCAGCGCCTGGAACTCGCTCCACGAATCGATGGCCGGGCCGACATTTTTGCTGTGCTCGCCCTTGAGCAGCTCGGGCGCGTAACTGGCGTATTCGACGTTTTCAATGCCGCGCTGCAATTCACCCATGGCATCACTCAAGACCTTGCCGTGTTCGGCGGTCACGAGTGCACAGATGGCGTGGGCATTGGCTTCCAGCAGTTCTTTCAACTTGCTCATGACACGCGCACGCTTGAGCGGCGGCGCGTTGCGCCAGGCGGGGAAAGCGGCTTGCGCACTGCTGATGGCCTGCTCAACGGTGGACTTGTCAGCCAACAGCACCCGCTTTTCGGCCTGGCCGGTGGCCGGGTTGAAGACGTCGGCGCTGCGGCTGCCGCCGTCAACCAGTTGGCCATTGATGAGGTGAAGAATGGTTTGATTCATAGAAAAATTTTCTCAATAAGGCTTTTGGGTGAGGATGGCGATCTGCATCCATATCCTGTTGTGCGTGTCGCTCAGGGTGCCATCATTCGTGCCATGGCATGGCCGCCCAAACCCGCGCGCACGCCCTCGCGGTTGGCTACAGATTGGTTCTGGCTGAGTTTGAACTTGCCTGCCCAGTCGCTGACACTGATTTCCAGCCCCACCACCGCACGCAGCATGGCCGCCAGGTAGTCGGGCGGTGCGTCGTCCATCTGCCAGGGCTGGGCTTGGCTGGCTTCATGTGTGGCAGTGAGTTGGCGCAGCAGCGCCAGCAGCTCGTCGCTTGAGGGCGCCATCACCCGCAGCCTGCCACGCACCTGCACGACGCTGTAGTTCCAGGTCGGCACGGCCTTGCCATGCTCTACCTTGCCCGGATACCAGTTGGGCGAAATATAGGCCTGTGGTCCGCGAAACACGACCAGCACCTCGCGCTCTTGAGGGTGCACCTGCCACAGCGGGTTGGCGCGTGCCACATGCGCCAGTAGTCGCCCGTGAGCACCAAAGCCGGGTTCGAGCAGAAACGGCAGTTCATCGGCCACCGGATCGCCCTGGGCGTCGATCGTGATCAGTGTGCCCAAGGGGTTCTCGCGCACCAGGGTGTGTAATGCCTCTGGGTCAGTTTGTTTGAAATGTGCAGGTAAATACATCAGGAAGGGCGTGGCATCAGGCCGTTTGGTGGATGGTTTCACCGAGCGCATTGATCAGGCTGTCGATCTGCGCAGGGGTGGAAATGAAGGGTGGCGCCAGCTGGATGGTGTCGCCGCCGTAACGCACGTAAAAGCCCTTGGCCAGCATGGCCATGGCAATCTGGTACGGGCGTTTGGCGGGCTCGCCCGGCAGCGGGTCGATGCTGAAACCGGCGGCCAGGCCGTAGTTGCGGATGCCGGTGATGTGTCGGACACCCTGCAGGCTGTGCACCGCGTTCTCGAAATGGGGGGCAAGCTGCCGGACACGCTCAACCATGGCTTCGCGCTCCAGGATGTCGAGCACTGCCAGCCCCACGGCACAGGGCACCGGGTGCGCCGAGTAGGTGTAGCCGTGGGCAAATTCCAGCATGTAATCAGGGCCGCCCTGCGCCATGAAGGTGTCGTAAATGTCCTTGCTGGCGAGCACCGCGCCCAGCGGCTGGGCGCCGTTGGTGATCTGTTTGGCCACGTTCATGATGTCGGGCGTGACGCCAAAGGCTTCGGCGCCGGTGTACGCGCCCATGCGGCCAAAGCCGGTGATGACCTCGTCAAAAATCAGCAGGATGTTGTTGGCCGTGCAAATCTCGCGGATGCGCTGCAGATAGCCTGCTGGCGGCACCACAACACCGGCCGAACCCGACATCGGCTCGATGATGACGGCGGCGATGTTGGACGCATCGTGTAACGCAATGAGTTTGAGCAGGTCCTCGGCCAGCACCGCGCCATGGGGCCCGTCGGACGGCGGCATGCCGCGGTGAAAGATACCCGCCGGCGGCTGGGTGTGCGGCAGGTGGTCCGCGGCAATACCCTGGCCAAACGCCTTGCGGTTGGCGCCAATGCCACCAACCGAAATGCCACCGAAGTTGACGCCGTGGTAACCCTTTTCGCGCCCGATCAACAGGCTCTTGCTGGCCTGCCCACGGGCGCGCCAGTAGGCGCGCGCCATCTTGAGCGAGGTGTCGGCCGACTCCGAGCCCGAGCCGGTGAAAAACACGTAGTCCAGCCCCGCGGGTGTGAGGTCCTTGAGCTTGTTGGCGAGTTCAAACGACAGCGGGTGGCCGAACTGGAATGCAGGCGAATAGTCCATGCGAGCCAGTTGACGGCTGGCGGCCTCGACAATTTCGGGACGGCCATGACCCAGGCCACAGGTCCACAAACCCGAGAGTCCATCAAAAATCTGGCGACCGTCGATGTCGGTGTAATAACAGCCGCTGGCAGAAGCCATCATGCGCGGCTTGGCCTTGAAGTCGCGGTTACCGGTGTAGGGCATCCAGTGGGCGTCCAGCCAAGCGGCGTCGGTGCGCGGACGATTCAGGACTTGGGCGGCGTTGAGTTTCATGGGGTTTCTCTGGTTGTCCGCGTCATTGCGAGCGCAGCGTGGCAATCCATGACTTCCGGGCTACCTGGACTGCCGAGCTGCGCTCGCAGTGACGATAAAAACGTTCATTCTGCGCGACTCTGTTACTCTTATAAATATTTAACTATCACAACTTGGTTGCAGATTTATGCAAGTAACAACGCGAGCCGCGCTGGGCCAGTTGAGCGACATGGACATCCGCCTGCTACGGGTCTTCCGGACGGTGGTGGACTGCGGTGGCATGGCGGCGGCCGAACTCGAGCTCAACATTGGCACCTCCACGGTGAGCCGCCACATCAAGGACCTGGAAACCCGCCTCGGCTTGCGCCTGTGTCGGCGCGGCCGGGCCGGTTTTGCATTGACGCCGGAAGGTGAGCAGATTTATGCCGAGACGCTGCGCCTGCTCGCCGGGGTCGATGCCTTTCGCAGCCGCGTCGACGAGATCCACCAGCGCATGGGTGGCGAACTGCATATTGCCGTCTTTGACAAGACCGCCAGCAACCCGGCGGCCCATATTGGCGAGGCCATCCGGCGTTTTGTCAGCCAAGCACCTGAGGTGCGCCTGCACCTGCATGTGGCGCCGTTGAACGCGATTGAGCGCGGTGTCCTCGATGGCCAGTTTCAGGTCGGCATCATCCCTGGCCACCGCAGCTCGGCCGTGCTCACCTACAACGAGTTATTCACCGAGACCATGTACCTGTATGCCAGTGCCGATCATGCCTTGTTTGACCCGGACGCCGGGCCACAGCCGCAAAACTGGGAAGCACTGCGCCAGCATGCGTTTGCCGGCCTGGGCTACCACTCGCCCAACATGGAATTGAGCCAGCAGGTCAAGCTCGAGCGGGCCGCCACTGGCTACGACCAGGAATCGATTGCCACGCTGATTCTGTCGGGGCAATTCCTGGGCTTTTTGCCCGACCACTATGCCGAGCCTTTTGTGCGCGAGGGACGCTTGCATGCGGTGCAACCCCAGACCTTCACCTACCACTGCAGTTTTTTCAGCATCGTGCGGACCTCACCGCAACCCGCGCGGGTGACGCAGGCGTTTCAAGCTGCCCTGCGCCAGACGCACCGCAATCCATCCCTGGAAATTGCCCCATGATATTGAACGCGGACTGGCGCAGTCCATGCCTGTGTGGGGGTGCCGGTGTCGCTGCTGACGTTTCTGCTGGTGTGGATCTGGATACGCTGAACGGGCTCAGCGCACGATCAACACCGGCACCTTGCAACTGGCAAGCACCTTGGTGGCGACCGAACCCACCATCAGCTTGACCAGGGCACCATGGCCATGTGAGCCCATGACCACGAGGTCATACTTTCCAGACGCAGCCAGCTTGGCAATCAGTTCACCCGCGTTGCCCGACTTCCAGAGCGTTTTGACCTTGACACGCTGGCGTTCGAGGTATTTTTGGACTGGATCCATGATGCGCCGACCTTCGTCCTCGTAGTATTTGTCAACCAGTTCCTTGCCCAACGCGGCGCGCGCCTGGGACGGCAACACCATCTGTGCGGTGAAGGCGGTGTATTCGTTGTTCGGCGAAAACAACTCATGAGCAGCCAGATACGCCAGCATCTTTTTGGTGTACGGACTGCCGTCAACGGCAAGCAGAATCTTCATGGAGAACTCCTTTTGCGAGATCCCAATCTACCCGTGCCCTAACGCGATGTATTGACTCTTGTCAAGGAAGCAGGATGAATGAAGCACCAGCGCCTCATTCATCACGCGAAGTGCCTCAGGCTTGCAGGCGCTGCTCCAGCACCGCCTTGGTTTCAATCAGCGCCTTCGGCAAGTGGTAGGACAACTGCTCAAAATGGGCAGTGTGTAATTTGAGTTCTTCGGCCCAGGCGGCCTTGTCGATGCTGGTCACGGTATTGAATTGCTCAGCACTGAATGGCAGGCCGGTCCAGGTCAACTCGTCAAACAGAGGGGCAACGCCAAACATGGTCTCAACACCCTGCGCCTTGCCCTCGATGCGGTCAATCATCCACTTGAGCACGCGCATGTTGTCACCGTAACCTGGCCACACAAATTTGCCGGCCTCGTTCTTGCGGAACCAGTTGACGCAGAAGATCTTGGGCAGGGTGTGGCCCTTCTCTTCGAGCTTGTGCTCCATGTCGAGCCAGTGCTGGAAATAGTCGCTCATGTTGTAGCCGCAGAACGGCAACATGGCAAACGGGTCACGGCGCACCACACCCATCTGACCCACGGCGGCAGCCGTGGTCTCGGAACCCATGGTGGCCGCCATGTAGACGCCTTCCATCCAGTTGCGCGACTCGGTGACCAGCGGCACCGTGGTGGAGCGGCGGCCGCCAAAGATGAAGGCATCGATGGCCACACCGGCCGGGTTGTCCCACTCGGCATCGAGCGCCGGATTGTTGCCAGCCGCCACGGTGAAACGCGAATTCGGGTGCGCCGCCTTGGCGCCGGTGGCCTTGGCGATCTCGGGCGTCCAGTCCTTGCCCTGCCAGTCGATCAGGTGCGCGGGCAAGCCGCCACCGTCCTGTTCCATGCCTTCCCACCACACGTCGCCATCATCGGTGAGAGCGACGTTGGTGAAAATCACATTCTTGTCGAGGCTGGCCATGCAGTTGGGATTGGTGTGGAAATTGGTGCCCGGGGCCACGCCAAAATAACCCGCCTCGGGGTTGTTGGCGTACATCTTGCCGTCCGCATGGGGCTTGATCCAGGCGATGTCGTCACCAATCGTGGTGACTTTCCAGCCTTCAAAACCGGCGGGCGGCACCAGCATGGAGAAATTGGTCTTGCCGCAGGCGCTGGGGAACGCGGCGGCCACATGGTATTTTTTACCATGAGGGCTTGTCACGCCCAGAATCAGCATGTGTTCTGCGAGCCAGCCCTGGTCGCGGCCCATGTTGGAGGCAATACGCAGCGCAAAACACTTCTTGCCCAGCAAGGCGTTACCGCCGTAGCCCGAGCCATAAGACCAGATTTCGCGGGTTTCAGGGTAGTGGACGATGTACTTGGTGCTGTTACAAGGCCATTTCACATCGGCCTGCCCCGTCGCCAGCGGCGCGCCCACGGTGTGCATGCAGGGCACGAACTGACCGTCGGCACCCAGCACGTCGTACACGGCTTTGCCCATGCGGGTCATGATTTTCTGGTTGACCGCGACATAGGCGCTGTCGGTGAGTTCAATGCCAATGTGCGAAATGTGCGAGCCCAACGGACCCATGCTGAACGGCACCACATACATGGTGCGGCCCTTCATGCAACCGTCAAACAGCGGCTGTAAAGTGGCTCGCATCTCGGCGGGCGCCATCCAGTTGTTGGTGGGGCCGGCGTTTTCCTTTTTCTCGGAACAGATGTAGGTGCGATCTTCGACGCGGGCCACATCGGTCGGATCAGAGCAGGCGAGGAAACTGTTGGGACGCTTGGCAGGGTTGAGCTTCCTGAAAGTGCCCGCATCGACCAGTTGCTGGCACAGGCGGGCGTACTCTTCCTCGGAGCCGTCGCACCAGTAAATGTTGTCCGGCTTGGTGAGCCCAGCCATTTCGGCCACCCAGGCGATCAGCTTGGCATTTTTGACAAAACCTGGTGCGTTTGTTTTCGGGCTAGACATGGGGGTCCTCTCAAAGTTGTAAACCAGTGCGTCGCGCCAGCTTGTGCGGCGGCAACTGAATTCGCTGAACTCGCGAAGCCTGGGCCAGACTATTCCTAGCCTCTCATTTTAGGTAATGAATGAGCGAGTTACATGCTGGTTACATCGAAAATGTCTCCAAGTGGTGCTCATGTCCACGACGCGCGTCTGCAGGTTTTGGTACAAAAAGTCGTTTTAACGGTTCACGGCACCAATTGTGTCTGCAGGCCTGCCTGCTGCAGCGCGCCCAGAATCTCGGCGATGTGTTGCGGGCCGCGGGTCTGGATCACCAGTTCGATTTCAACGTTTTGTGCCGCCAGCGTGGTGAAGGCGCGTTGATGGTGAACCTCGTTGATGTTGGCCCCGGCGCTGGCTACGGTGGCGGTGATCAGCGCCAGCGTGCCCGGAACATCACGCGCACTCACCTTCAGGCGCGCCAGACGACCCGCGCGCACCATGCCACGCTCAATGATGGCTGCCAGCAGAAGCGGATCGATATTGCCGCCACACAGCACCACACCCACCTTTTTACCCTTGAAACGTTCAGGGTACTTCAGCAGGGCCGCCAAACCGGCGGCACCTGCGCCTTCAACCAGCGTTTTCTCGACTTCGAGCAACATGACGATGGCCTGCTCGATGTCACCCTCGTCCACCAGCACGAGGTCAGTGACCTTGTCGCGAATGATGGCCTGGGGCAGCAGCCCGGGTGTCCCAACGGCGATGCCTTCGGCAATGGTGCTGTCGCCCTGCGGCAGACGGGTGCCCTTGATGGCATTGAACATGGCCGGGAAGCGTGAGGCCTGCACGCCGATGATCTCGATGCCAGGCTTGATCGCCCGGGCCGCCGTCGCCATGCCCGCGATCAGGCCACCGCCGCCAATCGCCACCACCAGGGTGTCAAGCTCGGGCACGTCCTCGAGCATCTCCAGCGCCACCGTGCCCTGTCCAGCGATGATGTCGGGGTCATCGTACGGATGTACAAAAACCAGCTGCTGCCGTTCGGCCAGCTGCAATGCATGGCCGCGCGCCTCGTCCAGGGTGTCGCCATAAAGCTCGATTTCGGCGCCAAACCCGCGTGTGCGCTCGATTTTGACGCCCGGCGTAAAGCGCGGCATCACGATCACTGCGCGAATCCCAAGGCGTTGCGCGTGGTAGGCCACACCCTGGGCGTGGTTGCCGGCACTCATGGCAATGACACCACGTGCGCGCTCCGCCGCGTTGAGTTGCGATAACTTGTTGCAGGCGCCGCGCTCTTTGAACGACGCCGTGAACTGCAGGTTTTCGAATTTCAGCACCACCTGCGCCCCGGTGATGTCCGAAAGTGTTTGCGAGGCGACACAGGGCGTGCGTAGCAGGTGCCCATGCAGGCGTCGGGCCGCCGCTTGAATCCGTGGGAGTTCAATCATGGCCGCATTGTGCACGCCAATCTGGCCTCACTTGGCGCGGGTACCCAACCAGGCCGCGCCCACGATCAGCACGCCCGCCAGCGCCACCAACCAGGTCATGGAACGACCGCTAAGCCACAGCAATGCGATGGTGGAGAGCAGCGGCGTCAGGTAGCTCAAGATGCCAATTTGGCGCGCGTCGCCGGTCTTGAGCGCCTTGTCCCACAGGAAAAAGGCCGCGCCCATCGGCCCCAGGCCCATCACGCCAATCAATGCCCAGTCGCGCAGGCTCAAGTCCACGCCTGGCTCCATCAGCGCGTGACACACAAGGGCGAGCAGGCCTGAAACCCATGCAAACCCGCCGATGGCCGCGGTGTGAAAGGACGGCACATGGCGCGTCAGCAGCGAATAGCTGGCCCATATGAGCGCCGAGGCCAGCGCTGCCAGATAACCCCAGGACCAGCCTGCCACACCAAGAGCCGCCACAGCAGCGTCGGCACTGCTCAAAATCACCAGGGCGGCGCCGGCAAAACCACAAAGCGCGGCCACCACATGCTGCCATCGCAAACTCATGCCCGGTTGCAGCAACGGGGCCAGCACAACGATCAGCAGGGGCCACAGGTAATTGACCAGATTGGCCTGGACCGGCGGGGCGTGACGCAGCGCCAGAAAAAGCAGGAAGTGGAAGCCAAACAGTCCATACACGCCCAGCGCCAGGGTGGTCAGGGGCACGCGCCATAGCGACAACTTGAAGCCAGACAACGGTAGCGCGATCAGGCCGCCGATCAGCAAGGACAGGCCGGTCAGCAAGAACGGCGGCACATGGCTCAATGACACCCCCAGGCTGGCCAAGCTGCCCCATAGTCCGATGGCGCCCAAGGCCAACAGGCTGGATCGCGAGGGCACGCTCACGGGCGCTGGTCGGTCGATGGCTTTTGCCACAGGTTGATGCCACCTTCGACCGCATGCTGGTCAATCGCCTTGAGCTCGTCGGCACTGAAGCCCAGATGGCTGAGCGCCCCGCACAGTTCGGTGATCTGCGCGGCTGAACTGGCACCGATCAGGGCACTGGTCACGCGGGTATCACGCAATACCCAGGCGATGGCCATTTGCGCCAGTGTCTGCCCGCGCGCCTGCGCGATGTCGTTCAGGGCGCGCACATGCCTGAGGTTGGCCTCGCTCAAAAAGTCGGGTTTGAAGGACCCGCCGCCGGGTCGGTTGATGCGCGCGTCATGGGGAATGCCGTTGAGGTATTTGTCGGTCAGCAGACCCTGCGCCAGCGCACTGAAGGCGATGCAGCCCAGACCAGTGTCATCGAGCGCGTCCAGCAGGTCGACTTCGATCCAGCGATTCAGCAGACTGTACGAGGGCTGATGAATGAGGGGGCGAACGCCCATGCTCTTGAGCAGGGCCGCAGCCTCTCGCGTCTTGCTTGCCGAATAACTGCTGATGCCCACATACAAGGCCTTGCCCCGCTGCACGGCGCTGGCCAGCGCGCCCATGGTTTCCTCCAGCGGCGTGTCAGGATCGAACCGGTGCGAATAAAAAATGTCCACATAGTCGAGCCCCATGCGCTGCAAGCTTTGGTCCAGGCTGGCCAGCACATGTTTGCGGGAGCCGCCTCCGTTGCCGTAAGGGCCCGGCCACATGTCCCAGCCGGCCTTGCTGGAAATGATCAGTTGGTCGCGGTAGGGCTTGAAGTCGCGCTTGAGGTGCACGCCAAAATTTATTTCGGCGCTGCCGTAAGGCGGGCCGTAATTGTTGGCCAGGTCAAAGTGGGTGATGCCCAGATCAAAGGCAGTGCACAACATCTCGCGCTGGGTCACCAGCGGGGTTGCGTCGCCGAAGTTGTGCCAAAGTCCAAGGGAAATGGCCGGTAGCCTGAGGCCACTTGTGCCGCAGAAGCGGTAGGGCATGGCATCAAAACGCACAGGCTTGGCTTGGTAATTCATGGCAATCGAAGTGGTTGGAAAAGAAACGGCGTGCGTCAACCCGCCGATGCCATGATCATAGCGGCGGCTTTTTCGGCGATCATGATCACCGCGGCATTGGTGTTGCCGCTCACAATGCTCGGCATGATGGACGCGTCCACCACGCGCAAGCCCTGCAGGCCATACACACGCAACCCGGTATCGACCACATCCATGTCACCCGGACCCATGCGGCAAGTCCCCACCGGGTGGTAGATGGTATCGGCCAGATTCCGGATAGCCTGCTCGATTTCGGCATCTGTGTTCGCAACAGCCGTGGCCGCCAGCTCGCGCCCGCCGAATTGTGCCAGCGCCGGTTGCTGCAGGATGTTGCGCATCAACTTGAAGCCTCGCACCATGCGGGCCAGGTCGTCTGGCTCACTCAGAAAGGCCGGGTCGACCAGCGGCAGCGCCAGCGGGTCCTTGCTGGCCAGGCGCACGCTGCCGCGGCTTTGCGGGCGCAGCAGGCACACATGGCACGAGTAACCATGGCCCCGCGTGGTGGTGCGGCCATGGTTGATGAGTTTGCCAACGACAAAGTGCAGTTGCAGGTCGGGCAAGGCTTCTGACGGCCTGCTTTTGATGAAACCACCCGCTTCGGCAAAGTTGGTGGTCAACAAGCCACTGCGCGCCCTGCGCCACTCGAAAATTCCATTGAGGACACGCAGCGCGCCCCCCAGCGAGGCGCCGAAAAGGTCCCTGCAACCTGGCGCATCGACCACTTGGACCATGTCGATGTGGTCATGCAAATGCTGGCCGACACCCGGCAGGTGGTGGATCGGCTCGATCTGGTGTGCCAGCAGGTGCTCGCGCGGACCAATACCCGAGAGCATCAATATCTGGGGAGACTGGATGGCGCCCGCACACAACAACACTTCACGGCGGCAGTTCAGCCGCTTGGTCTGTCCGTCTTGCAGATACTCCACGCCCACGGCGCGATGGCCCTCCATCAGGATGCGGGTGGTGTGAGCACCGGTCAACACCGTCAGATTGGGCCGTGACAGCCTGGGCGTGACATAGGCCGTGGCCGCGCTGTGTCGCTCGCCGTTCTTCTGCGTCACCTGATAAAGGCCCACGCCTTCCTGGCTGACACCGTTGAAATCAGCGTTACGCCGGTAGCCGGCCTGCTCGCCCGCCTGCACGAACAGGTCGCTAAAGCGGTTGGGGCTGCGCAAGTCCATGACATTGAGCGGGCCGCCGGTGCCATGAAAATCATCTGCACCACGTTCGTTGTGCTCGGCTTTTTTGAAATAAGGCAGAACCTCGGCGCAGGACCAGCCGGGATTGCCTTGCGCAGCCCAAAAATCATAGTCATCCGGGAAGCCGCGGGTGTAGACCATGGCATTCAGCGAGCTCGAGCCACCCAGCACCTTGCCCCTTGGCTGATAACCAGTACGACCATTCAGCCCAGCCTGAGGCACGGTATTTATGCCCCAGCCCAGCAGGCTGAATTTGGCCATGACCGCCAGACCCGCCGGGCAGTGAATCAGCGCGCTGCCGTCAACCGGACCTGCTTCCAGCAGCGCCACCGTCACAGCCGGATCTTCTGAAAGCCTGGCGGCCAGCACGCAGCCGGCCGAGCCACCACCGATAATAAGGTAGTCATACATGGCGTTCCTTGGGTATTGCGGGGTAACAAGTCAGATCACCTTATCGCAAGGACTGCTGGACGTGTAGAGTTTGGCACCCAAATTGCTTAGGCAGAATGGAAAAATGAAAGCCGTGCGCCAAATATAGACATATGCCTTGACGTAAGTCTTGAAGTGAGGAGCATGGTTATGCTTGCACGTATATTTATAAATTTGATGTCGAGAAAATAATGACCCAGGCAGATAACTTGGCACCCCAAAAGGGTGAGGAATCGCAACCGCAAGGCTTGCACCGGGCTGTTGACGCCAGCTTGGACAAGGCGCATGCGCCACCACCGGCATTCAGCTGGCCCACACCGCCGTTTGCCAGTTATGAAGCACAGCAGCTCTGGCGCGACCCGCAGGAGTGTGAACTTGAAGGTCTCAATGGCGCCATACGACGTTGTTTGCTGATCGCCATGGACGTCATCAACAGGGTGGCGGTCATTCAGATTGCACGCAACAAGGCGCCGGTTTCCCTGCCTTTTTCACAATTTTCCCGTCTCCACCTGAAAAAGCTGCTGCATCCACAAGAAATTCAGACCACCGAGCAGTTTGCAGAACTGCTCGGCCACCGTGCCACTGTGGAATATCACCTGCAACTCAAAAACGGTGAGGCACTTTCAGGTTTGACCATCGGTTGTGTGGACACCGACTATGGCCTTTACCTGTTCCAGCCTGTCGGTAACAAGGGTTCCATTGAACGCGTTTTCATGCCACGTGAGGCCTACACCAGCTTCACCCTGGGGAACCAGATTGGCGAGGTGCTGATTGAGCACAAAGTGGTGACGCCACAACAAGTCGAGCAAGCTGCCGAAGAACAAAAATATTTACGAAATCGCAAATTGGGAGATTACCTCTTGGACACCGCCGTACTGCTGCCTGAACAATTGATGCAGGCATTGGCGCAACAGTCCAAAATGCCGATGATCAAGGTGGGTGAAGCGCTGACCCGCCTTGGCTACATCAGTGACGAACAGCTCCAGTTGGCACTGGAAAAGCAGAAAACAGAGCGCTCGGTGCCTTTGGGCGAATTGCTCATCCGGATGGGTTACCTGACACGGCGCGACCTCAACACCGCACTGGCTCGCAAAATGGGTTACCCGGTGGTCGATGTGAGCCTGTTTCCCATCGCCAATGCCGCGCTGAAAAACATCCCGATGACCACCGCGCTTCGGCTCAACGTCATGCCACTGATGGTGCATGACAACATATTGGTGGTGGCGGCTGTGGACCCGACACAGCGCAAAACCCTGGAAGAACTGGAGTTCCTGGTGCAGGGCCGGGTCATTGCCACGATTGGGGATGAGCAGCAAATCAGGCAGAAGATTCGGGAAACCTACGAAAAATTTGGTCTGCATTACAGCCTGCTGGAAGACGACTTGCCAAGCGCCGAGAACACTGACCCTGAACAAACCAGCTCCACCGAGTTGCTGGAGTCAATGGAACTCAGCAGCTATGACGAAACAGCCGAAGACGACGAAAAAGCCATTGAGCAATCCGACAACACGCTGGTGCGCCTGATCAACACCATGATCATCGAAGCCCACGCGCGGGGCGTCTCCGACATTCACGTCGAGTCACAGCCCAGGCGCGCCAAAGTGCGCATCCGTTTCCGCAAGGACGGCATGTTGTCGCCCTATCTGGAGTTGCCGCACACCTACCGCGCGGCTCTGGTCGCACGCCTCAAGATCATGGCCGATCTCGACATTTCCGAGCGCCGCAAGCCGCAGGATGGCAAGATCAATTTCAGCAAGTTCTCAAAAAAACACCGGTTGGAACTGCGGATTGCAACCATTCCCACCGCTAACGGCCTCGAAGATGTGGTGATGCGCCTGCTGGCTTCGACCAAACCGATCGCCATGAACAAGATCGGCCTGACCGAAGCCAATTACGACCAATTGCAGGAGGCGGTCTCCAGACCCTACGGCATGGTGCTGTGTGTGGGCCCCACCGGTTCGGGCAAAACCACGACGCTGCACTCCATTCTGGGCTATCTCAACACGCCCGAACGCAAAATCTGGACCGCAGAAGACCCGATCGAGATTACCCAACCGGATTTGCGCCAGGTACAGATCAACCCCAAAATTGACTGGACCTTTGCCAAGGCCCTGCGTTCCTTCCTGCGCGCCGACCCCGACATCATCATGGTGGGCGAAATTCGCGATGTGGAGACTGCCGAGATCGCCATTGAAGCGTCGCTGACCGGGCACCTGGTGTTGTCCACACTGCACACCAACAGCGCGGCCGAAACCGTGACCCGGCTGATCGACATGGGCATGGACCCCTTCAATTTTGCCGATTCACTGCTGGCCGTTCTGGCGCAACGACTGACGCGCAAGTTGTGCATGTCCTGCCGAATCGCCGAACGCGCCAGCGATGAGTATGTCAACGAACTGCTGCATGACTACCTGCATGCGTTCCCGGAAGCCGTGCGACCGACGCAAGAAGAGGTGCTGGCCCAATGGCTGCGCGAGCATGGCAGCCAGGGCTGGCTCAACCACTACACGACTCCAGGTTGCCCTCAATGTATGGGCACCGGCCTGTCAGGGCGTATCGGCCTGCATGAATTGTTGACTGTGAACGCCGGCGTCCGACGCCTGATTCAGACCGGTGCCCGATCCGAACTGGTCCAGCTCGAGGCTTTTCAAAGCGGACAGTTCCGCACCCTGCGCCAGGACGGTATCAGCAAGGTCTTGGCGGGCTTGACCAGCATCGAAGAGGTTCGGGCCAACAGCAATGCCTGATCGCGCCACGGCGGCAGTCCACCCCTACCAGTCGCTCACGCCCGATGTGGTGATGGATGCGCTGGCCAGCGTGGGGCTGTTCGGCGATGGGCGGCAAACCGCCCTGAGTTCGTACGAGAACCGTGTCTACCAGTTGCACCTGGAAGATGGTGCCGTGGTGGTAGCCAAGTTTTACCGCCCCGGGCGTTGGCAAGACGAGCAGATACGGGAAGAGCACGCTTTCGCGCAAGAGCTCATGACCGCTGAAATTCCGGTGGTCGGGCCACTCAGCCTGAATGGCAATACGCTGCATCACTTCGGCGGCTTTGTCTTCAGCGTGAGCCCCTGGCGTGGCGGACGCCTGCCGGAGCTCGACGACCCCGACGTGCTGGAATGGGTGGGCCGATTTCTGGCGCGTATCCATGCGGTGGGCGCGGTAAAGACCTTCACGCACCGTCCCACACTCAAGCTGGCCAGCTTTGGCATCGCCTCTCGCGAGTGGTTGCTGGCCAATGACCAGGTGCCGCTGGACGTTCAATCAAACTGGGCCAAGGTGTCGCAACGAGCGCTTGATCTGATCGCAACACACGCCTGCCTGAACGGTGCGCCGATGACGGATGACGCCTTGCAGCACATCCGCCTGCATGGTGACTGCCACCCCGGCAATATTTTGTGGACCCCGCTGGACATGCCCGCAAGCGCCCTGCCGGGGCCGCACTTTGTCGACCTCGACGATGCCCGCATAGGGCCCGCAGTGCAAGACCTCTGGATGCTGCTCAGCGGCGACCGGCAACAGCGCAGCCGCCAACTGGGGACGCTGGTGGACGGCTACGAGCAGTTTCGCCCTTTTGACCGACGTGAACTCGTTTTGATTGAACCGCTGCGCACCCTGCGCCTGCTGCACTACAGCGCCTGGCTGGCCAGGCGCTGGCATGACCCCACGTTTCCCAAACACTTCCCCTGGTTTGGCTCCAGCGACTACTGGCAGGGCCAGGTGCAAATGCTGGAAGAGCAGATCGAGGCCATGCAGGAAGACCCGTTGGTGGTCTGACACCGGATCTGATCCGCGAGCAGAATTAAGGGTTTACCCTCATACCCCCTAGGCCAAGGCACCTAAAACCGGCAACCAGGCTTCACGGAGCAGTGAATTGCTGCAAAATAGCACGATCGTACTATTTTTGTGACCTGACCATGCCCACTGCCCCAACATTTTCCAGCAACGAGCGTTCCGACAAACAGGCCAGCGGTGCCCGCGCGCAGCAAAAAGGCTTGCAGACCAAACAACTCATCGTTGATGCCGCGCTGGGCCTGGCTGGCCAGATTGGCCTGGAGGGCTTGAGCATTGGCGTGCTGGCAGAAGTCACCCACATGAGCAAGTCCGGGGTATTTGCTCACTTTGGCTCGCGCGAGGAGCTGCAGATTTCGGTGATTCGCGAGTATTACCGGCGTTTTGCCGATGAGGTGTTTTACCCTGCCTTGGAGGCGCCGCGTGGTTTGCCCAGGGTACGCACCCTGTTCGCCAACTGGATGCAACGCGTCGCCATTGAAATCCAGTCAGGCTGCATTTTCATCAGTGGCGCGGTCGAGTTCGACGACAGGCCAGGCCCGGTGCGCGATGCATTGGCAAGCTCGGTGCGAACCTGGCTGACGGCCATGCACCGCGCCGTGGTGCTCGCCAAACAGGAGGGGCATCTGGTGCCCGATGCCGACGAGGCACAAATGGCATTCGAAATCCATGGCCTGATTCTGGCACTGCACTACGAGGCGCGATTTTTGAAGAATCCCGGCGCCCTCACACGCGCCCACACCGGCTTTGAGAACATCCTGCTGCGTTATGGCAGGGCCCGTATCGCGGACGCGCCACAACGCTGACAGAAACCATGCGATTTAGCAATAGGCCTATGCCACAAACACACTCAAATCATTCAATCCAGTCTCAAGGAGGATGCCATGGCCATCTATAACCCGCCGCTGCGCGACATGCAATTTGTGATGCATGAAGTGCTCCACGTCACCGCTGAGCTGCAAGCCATGCCGGCACATGCAGAAATGGACGCCGACACCATCGATGCGGTGCTCGAAGAGGGCGGCAAATTCGCCAGCGAGGTGTTGCTGCCACTCAACATCAGTGGCGACACCGAGGGCTGCCATTACGATGCCGCCAGCCGCGCGGTCACCACGCCTGCAGGCTACAAAGAGGCCTACACCCAATACGTGGCGGGCGGCTGGCCCGGGCTGGCCTGTGAGCAGGAGTTTGGCGGCCAGGGGCTGCCATTGATCCTCAACCAGTGTTTGTACGAAATGATGAATTCGGCCAATCAGGCCTGGGCCATGTATCCGGGCCTGACTCACGGCGCCTACACTGCCTTGTCCACCCACGGCACGCCCGAACAAAAAGCCACCTACCTGCCCAAGATGACCAGCGGCGAGTGGACGGGCACCATGTGCCTGACCGAGCCCCATTGCGGCACCGACCTCGGACTGATGCGTACCCGTGCCGAACCGCAGGCGGATGGTACTTACAAACTCACTGGCAACAAAATTTTCATCAGCGCCGGCGAGCAGGATCTGACCAGCAACATCATCCACCTGGTGCTGGCCCGGCTGCCCGATGCGCCGCCCGGCATCAAGGGGGTGAGCCTGTTCATCGTGCCGAAGTTCCTCGTCAATGCCGATGGCTCATTGCGTGCGCGCAATAACATTTATTGTGGTGGTCTGGAACACAAGATGGGCATCAAGTCCAATGCCACCGCCCAGATCGTGCTTGACGGTGCCATCGGCACGCTGGTGGGCCAGCCTAACAAGGGCATGCAGGGCATGTTTGTCATGATGAATGCGGCACGGTTGGGCGTGGGCAACCAGTCGCTGGGTTTGACAGAGGTTGCGTTCCAGAATGCGCTGGCTTATGCCAGGGACCGCATCCAGATGCGGTCCCTCACCGGCCCCAAGGCGACCGACAAGCCCGCCGACCCGATCATCGTCCACCCCGATGTGCGCAAGATGCTGCTCACCGCAAAAGCCTATGCCGAAGGCGGACGCGCCCTCATGTGTTTCAGCTCCATGCTGCTGGAAAAAGAGCACAAACACCCCGATGAGGCGGTGCGCAAGGAATCCGGCGAATTACTCGCCATGCTGACGCCGATCGTCAAGGCCTTCCTTACCGACAACGGCTGGATCTCGACGTCCGCCTGCCTGCAGGTGTTTGGCGGCCACGGCTACATCAAGGAATGGGGCATGGAGCAGTTTGTGCGCGATGCCCGCATCAACATGAT
>JACCDQ011219294.1_pt1 | contig 30727 bp, 39 predicted proteins | sample 7446031 | NCBI WGS metagenome assembly JACCDQ01 (sample SAMN15323442, study PRJNA562643) | freshwater metagenome | isolation source: river surface water | place: USA:Blue River Watershed | collected 2017-08-17 | reverse complement strand
CCTTGAACCAAAAAGACATGTTGCCCTTGGGTGCCATCATGGCTGAGCAGCTTGATCGGGATTTGGAGGGCTCTTTGTGATTACCGCGTATGTCAAACCGACGAATTTTTGCAACGTAGGTTGCGACCATTGCTATTTGACGCTGGATGTTCGTGCTGATAAAAGTCGGATGTCGGAGCAAGTGCTTCGAGAGACGGCCGCCATGCTGTCGCATATGGCGGCAGCTGGTCGCCACGATTCGGTGATGGTGCTGTGGCACGGTGGTGAGCCTTTGACCATGCCTCTGGAGTGGTTTGAGCGTGCGGGTCAGGTTCTCGATGAGATGCTGCCTAACCATACGCAGGCGATTCAAACTTCCTTGATTCCATTTACCGAGAAGTGGGTTCCTTGGGTCAAGAATCGCTTGGGCAGCTTCATTGGCAGCTCTATTGATTTTCACTCGCGCACACTCAAGGGTAGCGCGCAGGCGTATCAAGAGCTTTGGATGCAAAAGGTGGACTTGGCGCGCTCGCACGACATCTATGTGGTGCCGGGCATGGTGCCGACCACAAAGGACCTGCAGCGAGCTGGTCAAATCAATCAGTGGTTCATTGACCGTGGGCTTTTGGAGTACAACATTGAGCGGTACAACCAGTTTGGAATGGAGCTTCCAGACTGGCCGACCAATGCTCAGCATTCGCAGTTTCTCATCGAATTGTTTTCCGATGTGATGGTTCGGATCTCACTGGGTCAGTCCAAGATTCCGTTGGTTCGTGTTTTGGCGGCTGCCATCGGAGGGGTTCTCTACGATGCCCCCGGTGATCGCTGGGGAGGGAGCTGCCAGAGTGATTTTGTGGTGGTGGAGCCCGATGGTGGTTTGAACAATTGCACTGACAAGACGTCCTTTGAGCGCCCGTATTCGAATGTTTCGCAGGGCTGGTCGGGTTTTTCCCTTAGTCCTGAGCGTCGCCGCTGGATTCGCATTCAAGCGGTTGATCATCGAAAGGACCACTGCATGGTTTGCGAAAACCGCTCGTGGTGCAAGTCGGGTTGTCCGATTACGCCCAATGGTCCCTCTGATGGCCAGCAAGAGTGTGCTGGCTACAAGATGTTCATTGACTATGTGCGTGATTTTGTTTCAACGGATTCCGGATTGAAGATGGCGCGCGACTACCATGCGTATTGTTTCTCGCATGCGCAGGGTAAATTCAATCCTTATGGAGATGGCAGATGTCAGGTGGCAGCGTAACTTCGATGGTTGAGACGCCCTTTGACCACTTGGTCTATGTGCGCGTTTTCGAAGGTTGCAATCTCCACTGTGAGCATTGCTTCATCCCGGCAAACCCCAAAAAGATGGAGCCCGAGCAGTTTTCGCAGATTCCGGAGCGTGTTGCGATGTTTGCTCAGAAGGGGCAGCGCATATTGCTTCAGTGGCATGGTGGTGAGCCTACCTTGTTGGGTGTGGATTATTTGCGTGATGCCATCTCGCGTGTCGAGGCAGGTGTTGATTTCCAGTGGATTCATGGAATCCAGACCAATTTGCTCACCTACGATGAGCGTTGGGCTGAGCTCTATCGTGAAAAATTCGATGGCGAGGTGGGTGTGTCTTGGGATTGGGGCATTCGGCTGCTGTCCAAGTCTCGTCCGGAGAGCTTTGATGAGTTTGAGCGGCGGTTTTGGCCCAAGTTCGAGCGGTTGCTTGCCGATGGCTTGTCGCCATATTTGGTTATTACGGGAACCAAGCCTTTTTTTGATCGCTTCAAGAATCCCATGGAGCTTTTTGAGATGTTGGCTCAGCGCGGGGTGCAGCGCTTTCATATTGAGAGACTCACGCCTACGGGGGAGGCTCGCAAGAACTGGTCTTGGCTAGGCGTCTCTAACAGGGAGTGGAGTTTGCACATGGCTCGATTTGCTCGGGCGTACATGGCGTGGAACGCAAATTCGGGCAAGCGTCTGAGCATGTCTCCTGTGGACGGGCTTTTGAAGTCGGTTGAGCGCTTGCGCGCAGGGCAAGCGGGCGGCTATGGGTGCCTCAGCGGTGCGTGTGATACCAAGTTTCATACCATCGATGCTTCTGGCTATAAGCGGGGCTGCACGGCCATTACTTCTGAGGAGCCAGACAACAAGCGCGCATCTGTGGTCCGCATCTTCCGGATTGGCGAAGAGCGCCAGCAAAGGCGCTTTGACTGCCAAAGTTGTGAATTCAAGGCCATCTGCTCGGCTGGTTGTTTGGCCGGAGATATGGATGATGGCTCGGGGGAATGCGCTGGTGGGCGCTCGCTATTTGCGGCCTTACAGGCGTTGGCATGAAGCGGTGGCGCACGAAGTGGTCATTCACCTATAATAATCGTGTGGATGTGTATCCATACACTTTAGCGGAGGCTTTATGAGAAATGTTGCAGTCAGTGCATCTCTTTTGTCAGTGGCGGTGAGCGCCATGGCGGCAGTGGAGAGGCCAGTGGAGATCAAGCGTGAGCAGAAGGTGGATGAGAAATTGTCCTCCAGCATTGATGCTGCGCTGAAAAAGCGTGATGTGACCGAGTCGGTTGCGGATCTGTTCTCGGTTCTGATGAAGAACCTGAGCAACAATGGCAAGACCTTGCTGCAGTCCTTTGAGGACGAGGGTCTTATCAAGGCGGACAAGTCGGGCGGTGCTTCATCGGATTTGAAGCTCGCTTGGGGTGATGATGCCAACGGTGTGACGGCGGCTGGTCAGTGGGGTTGTTACAACAACTGTCACGGCGCCTGTCATGGAGCTTGCCACAGTGCGTGCCATAGCGCATGTCATGCGGCTTGCCATGGGTCGCGCGGCTGGCGTTGATTTTTTTTCCATTGAGGTGAGAGGCGATGAAGCTTTCTGAAATCGTGGCCAGTTCTGGTCTGGAGAATGCGTGTTTTTACGGTGTGACGGTCGATGAGCCGTCCTTTTCTCCCCCTGCGGGTTTGCGCGAAATTGGATTGCTTTGGCCTCTGGAGGGAGAAGGGCTTGATGAGATGGACGTGGCCATCGCTTTTGGCATGGCGGGCGTCCACGTCATCATTGAGCTGCCGGCCGAGCGTGAGCTGGTCGATGCCCCGATGTTTGTGTCATTGGCTGCCAATATTGGCGCATCCCTTTCTGTTTTGCCCCCCAAAGAGGGGGCTGATGCCGAGGCTTTCGAGCGGTGGAATGGCCGTGTGCAGGCTTTCACGGCCGAGTATTTGAAGTCCAGCATTTTTGCCAAGCATCTTTTCCCGGTGACTTCGTACCTTGAGTACATGTTCCGAGAGGTCTACGGTGACGACCTCACGGGCTTTGCGCCCAAGGATGGCTACATTCTTGATGCTTATGTCTCTCGAGTCTCTGTGGAGCAAAGCGATGCCATGAAAGCCCTCATTCGTGCGGGCGTCTATGAGCAGTTTGGCGGTGCGGATGCGTTTGCTGCATTTGCATCTGCAGTTGCGGCCAAGGTCAGTGACACGATGGAGGCCAACTTCCGTCAGAGTGTTGCGTCGACTTCGCAGCAGTCTCCTGAGCAAAGCCCCTGACGGAGGGGCTTTGTGCCTCAGCACTTCACACTGCATGTTCGTTTGACGCGCCGCTGCAATGCGGACTGTGATTATTGCTCTTCTTGGCGCGAGGGTGAGCACGGTCACATGACGCTTGAGCAGTTCGAGCGTTCGGCAAATTATCTGCTTCCATATTTTGCCCGCCTTGGGTTTGCTCGAGGTCGTGGCCAGACCTTGTCTGTGCAGTATGTTGGTGGTGAGGTTTTGACGGTTCCGACCGATGAGCTCAGAGCCATTGTGGAGTCCGCTCGTTCGATTTTTTCGTCTGCCTTTGACCATGTGGTTGATGGTGTGCAGTCCAACTTGATTGGTTCGGCGGCTCGTGTGACGGGCTTGATTTCCCTGTTTGGTGGACGAATCGGAACATCGGTGGATAGTTTCGGGTCTCAGAGGACCCTCTCGGGCAGTGCGAGTAAGTACCGCGTGGTGTCCATTGCGTCTGCGCAGCGGCTGAGGCGAATGAACATGCCAACAGCAGCCATCTTTGTTGTCGACAGGATGGGGATAGAGAATGTTGAGCGTGAGTATGAAGTTGCGCAGAGCGGAGGGTACCCATTGACGCTGAGGGCGGTGTTTGATGGGGGGAGAACGACCAGTCAGGCGCCTCCTGAGCTTATTGCAGAGGTCTATGGTCGGCTGTTTGATCGCTGGGCGCTGAGTTCGAGCATTCCGGTGGAGCCATTTACGCATCTTCTGGCTCAGCGCTTGTCGACTCACTCCGGCGTGGATGCGGCGGCCACCGAGGGTTGTCCTTTTCAAAGTAACTGCGCTGAAGTGTCTCTGAATCTCGACCCTAATGGCGATTTGTTCATCTGTCTGGACACATCGGATGCTTCTCAGCTTCGTTTGGGTAACGCGCTAAGTGGCGACTTTGATTGGGATTTGTGGCGTCAGATTCAGGCGCGTACCGAGCATCTGGATGGCTCCTGTGTGGTTTGCCCGTACCGCAAAGAGTGTGGCGGCGGCTGCATGAGTGAGGGTTACCACCTGACTGGCGACCCGTTTGGTAAGACGGGGTTGTGTGTTGTCTGGAAGACCCTGTTCTTCAAAATTGACCAAATAATCCAAAAAAATGGCATCGATGCCGTTTCGTATTGGCTTAAATCAATCACTCTTAAAAATACCCCTTCGCTGACATCTTGATTGCCTGTGTTGGCGTAAAATTGAGAGTCTGATTGGCTTCATATTGGGGGCGAAATTGTCTAAAACATACCTGTACCAGATCAATGTGACGAGGGATTGCAACCTTCGCTGCACACATTGCTATATCCACTCTGATGTGAAGAAAGCATCCAAGATGATGGTGGATGAGCAGCTTTTGCTGATTGCTCGTCAGATCAAGGAGCATATGCTTCAGATAGGGTACGACCGAGCAGAAATTCACCTCATCGGGGGCGAGCCCACCATGTTGGGCGTTGACTTCTTTGAGAGGGGGATTCCGCAGGTTCGTCAGATTCTCGATGGCGCTGGATTCAGTTATGAATTGCTTCTGGTGTCTAATTTGTTGAGTAATGACATCTTGCGAATTGCTCGACTTTTTGATCGCGTGACCACCAGTTACGAGCCAGTGACAAGATTTCCGAAAGAGAAACTGGAGAAGATGTGGTTGGACAACTATTTTCTCCTTCGTGACTCTGGATTGAATGTTGGTGTCACCACGGCAATTACAAAGCCGGTGATTGAATTTGGTGCGGCTAAGTTGCTGGATTGGTATCTCAGTTTGGGTATCAAGAATATCCATTTGGGATTCTTTATTCCTTCTGGCGATGGCCTTGTCCATAGCCTTCAGGTTTTTCCGGAGTTCGCCCAGACCTCTGAGTACCTGATAGATGCTGCCAAGTGGCAGATGGCTCATCGCGACGCTCATCCTGATTTGTGGGTCAATCCTTTTGAGTCGATGCTCGCCTCTGTGGCTTCAGGTGCGCCTTTGGATGACATCGTGTGTCCTATTGTTGCCGGTTCGATGGATATCAACTGGGATGGCAATGCGGTGACATGCATCGAGATGGGTGGGCAGGTGGATGCGCCATGGGAGGGCAATGTTTTTGAGTCTTCCATCGCCTCTGTTGCTGCTGGCCGCAAGTTTATGGATTCCGTGCTTAAGGCGCGCCGCCCTAAGAGTGCCTGTCTTGGTTGTGATGAGTATCAGGGCTGCAAGGGTGGTTGCGGCGTTTTGTTTGACTACTGGGACCCAACACTCGATGAGGATTGTCCGGGCTTCAAACGCTTCATTAAGTTCGTTCGTGCGGCGTATGAGTCCGGTGTGAAGCCACGCTATCTCGAGTACTCCCCTGTGGGGTGCTGATGGAGTCTGTTGTGTCCAAGCCATTTGATCGCATCGGTGAGTTCTTTGAGCGCATCCCGCTGCTTTCGAGTACGCACGATGTTGACTGTGCTGTGGTGGCTGGCGACCCCGTTTTGGGTCTTTCCATGGGTTGCCATATGGCTTCTTCTGGTTTGTCAGTTGGGATTCATGTGGTGCCCATGACGGGTGGTTTTCCCTATTGGATTTATGACAACGCAGTGATTTTGGATCTCTTGTCGCGTCTTGCTAAGCGTCCTGTCTCGCGCAGTGCAAGAGAGTGGTTGCGCGCGAGCTGTGAGTTTCTTGGTGCGTTGGGTGGCAGCTATGTCAGTGACACGCTGCCGATTTGGCCAAAGAGGGTAGGTTCTTGCTCGATGGAGTTGACTTTTGAGCCAATTCCTTCGCAGTTCAAGACGGAGATTGACGATCAGCGTGATTTGCAGGCCTATGCGTTCGTTCAGGCCAAGAGGGTCAATGTCTTGCGTGTGGCGGGCAACTTCAGGCCTCGGCATGTGCGTTTTCGCTCATTGGTGACTGCGGGGCCCAGCGTGGGCGCTATCGATGAGGGTTTTCCGTATCTCGATTTGGGGCCCGTTCTTGCCAACGATGGGCTTTCGGATTGTCATGACTTGAAGTCGGATGAGGCGATGCGTGCGACCTTGGATATTTTGGTGCGCACGATGAATCAGTTGAGTGATTTCTCTGTTCGTTTGAAGAAAGAGGGTGGACTATGAGCGTTGAGCTGCAAATTCAAATCGACGATATGTACGCGTGTCTGGGGCGTTGTGCTGGATGCGTGCTTTCCACCTCCGAGCGTCGTGTCACGCGGCCTGATATGACAGAGGAGGTGATGGACAAGGCGCTCTCGCGCGTTTCTGACTACATTGCTGAGCTCAAGCCCTCTGTCATCAACATCACTTTTGGAATTGCTGACCATTTCATGGCCGGCTCGGAGTATGTGGAGAAGATTTACCGAAAGACGGCGGCTGTCCTCAAGAGCAATGGCTATGGTCGTGGCAATGCCGGTATTTTCTTTACCACCTCCATGATTGGTAAGAGGGATGAGATGGAGCGCAAGATTCGCTACTTCGAGCGCGTCAAGGAGGATGTTCCTTTGGTGCCGGTGGTCATCCTTGATCCCACCAACATCAGTCATCCCAAGCTTGCACAGCAGTGGGTGGAGACTTCTCGTATCACCAAAGAGGTTTTTGGTATGGTTGAGATGGCGGTGAACTTGTCGACCATTGCCTGCAATGCTATCACCCCGCAGCAGTTGATGGACTACGCCAGTGACATCGGGTTTGCTTACTTGAATGTGAACTGGACTCCCACGGTCGACAGCGTCAAGAGCGGAGTCTACGACCTTGATGTCATTGAGAAATGGCTGCTTGAGTTGGCGCACCTGACAAGTGGCGGTGAGACCAAGATTCGTACTTCTTTGCTGGCGCACATGCTGCCCGCCCATGCTGGCTTGAGGACCTTTGATGCCAGTGAGTCACTGGCTGAGCACTTGATTAAGTACACGCCCAACATGCATCCCTATAGCTGGCAAATCAGCCACGAGGGTGATGTGTTTGTGAAGTTTGATGCGCTTGGTGATGTTCCTCAAACGCCTCGTTTTGGCTACCGAAAGTTCGGTTCTATTTTTGAAAGTTCCTTGGGTGAGATTGCTCGGCGCAGCGAGGATGAAGTTCGCCGGGATATTTTGCGCGAGTATGTGTCTGACTCTCGCTGTGTGAGCTGCCCGTATGTGAAGGCTTGCTCGATGACGGGTTACCACATCTATTCGCATGTGGTGGGCGATTTGGGGCGGGGTAGGGAGTGTCCGCACTTTGCCAAGTCTGTTTGGAAGTTTCTTGATGAGCATCCTGAGTTGGATGTTTCATCCATGCGCGAGCAGCGTTTTTATTGAAGGATTCAAAGATGCATTTTGATATCGTGGTTCTCGGAGGTGGTCCTGCTGGTGGTATGGCTGCGATTGCCGCCAAGAAAGCCAATCCGGCTTTGCGGGTGGCTTTGATTGATCAAAACGAGCGTGCGGGTCATCGAATTGGCGAGGCGCTCTTGACGGGTACGGTGATGACCTTCAAGGAGTTGGGCATCGATGAGCAAATTCGTGCTGCTGGATACCATCGAAAGATAGGTGCGGCGTATGTCTGGGGCAACGACCGAAAACCTTGGTATGTGAACTATCCCGGCTTGGTGGATGGTTTTCCTGAGAGTTTTATGCATGAGGGAAAGCGCTGCGCCATCCATGTGCCACGGCATATTTTTGATCAGCAGTTGCGTGACATTGCTGGTGATTTAGGGGTTGAGGTTTTTGTCAAAGAGCTGGTTGATGTTAAGGCTACTCAGACGAAGGTCTTGGTCAGTGTGAGTGCTTCTGATGGCTCTGTGTTTACTGCGTCGCAGTGGATTGACGCTACAGGGCAGCGTGCTTTTATTGGTCGAAAGCTCAGTGAGCGGCGTCCTGTGTGGGCAACTCGTGTTGCGCGCTATGCTTATTTTGATGACTTGGATTGGGCTCGTGCAACCGATGCGGGTTTTGATTTACATCGCACGAACATCATCTCGCATGAGAATGGCTGGAACTGGGTGATTCACCTTGGCGAGGCCGGTTCAAACCTCACTTCTGTTGGGGTGGTGACCACCCCGGATGTGGCCAACAAGCTCACGCTGACCAATGCCGCCGAGGCTTTCGAGGGGCTCAAGGACTTCGGTTTGGGCAAGGGTCTGCAAAGTGCGAAGGATTACTTGGGTCGGCCTATGGATAAGTTCTACGGGCATCCAGATTATTCCTATCAAACGCTGGATCTCGATGGCCCCAATTGGGCGTTGGCCGGCGATGCGGCTTTGTTCATTGACCCCATCTTGTCTCAAGGTGTGACTCTGGCATGCCACTACGGCATGTTGCGTGGCCGTGCTGCTGTGGCGGCCATCTCTGGCGACGGGCAGGCTCAGCAAAGGGTGACTCAGCACTACCGTAATGAGTCGGAGGTGCTCAAGGTGGTGGTGGGCGAGTGGTATTCGAACAACCGTGCGGTGCCTCGCTGGAAGTGGAAGGCTTCTGAGATTGCCAACGGGCTGGGTTTTGACTATTCCTCTGACCGGGAGTTCGATGCATTTCGCTATGTGACAAATTTGGAGAATCTTCGCGAGGAATATGACCCTTATCCGCGCGAGGTGACCAAGCGAATCTGGGACCATTTGCTGCCCAAAGAATGAGAGTTCCTTTTTTTTCTGATTTTTTTGTTTTTTTGGTCTCTTTTTTCAAATTGATTTGGGTGTACCTCAGGAGGGCGTTCGGCCCTTCTGTCAGGAGGGTTCCCTCTGAGATGGCGACTTTTGACCCGGAGACTGGTAATTCCTTGGCGCAATTGACTCGGCAGGGCCCGCAGCTGCCGCCCGTGTCTCAAAAGCTGCCTGACCCTCCATTGGTGATGAAATTCGATGGATTTGACTATGACGCGCGCCGTGGAATTATTCGCTTGCCGCCTTCTGATTCGACTGCGCAGGGTAGAATTGAGCCAACAAATTCTAGGCAATAGACTATGACTGGCATTTCATACGGGGCGAGTGAGGTAGGTGATTCGATTGAGTCAGGTTACTTCGTTTTTACGCTCATGCCGTCTTTGTATTGTGAGCTCAATTGTCCACACTGCTATCTTTCAAAAGAACAGCGCGCAGACAAGGAGACGCTCTCCATTGAGAAACTTCGCCTTGCGTGTGAGAAGGTGCGGGATTACTATCGTGCCCGAGGAATTGCCCGAAAGCGAATTATTTGCTACTGGTACGGTGGTGAGCCTACGAGTATGGGTGAGCAGTACTTTACGGGCGCGGCGGATGCCATCAATGAGGTTTTCTCTGTGGCTGAGGGCTATGAGGTCAAGCACACGGTGCTGACCTCTTTGGTTGCGGTGGACATGGACATTTGGTTGCCCATTTTCAGGAAGTACGGTGCTGGCGAGTTTCAGTCGTCCTACGATGGCTTGATGCGCGGCAAGGGGTACATGAAAAAGTGGGAATCCAATATCAGGCGCGCGATTTCTGAGGGGCTGCGTGTTTCAACCATTTCTGTGGTTAACCACGCCATCTTGATTGATGGCCCTGTGCAGACCATCGATTACCTTGCTGACTTGGGGATTCAAGAGACCTCTTGGTTGCCGTTTATGCTCAATGACCAGAACAATGGGACTGGGGCTTATGAGAAATTTGCGCCCCGTATGTCTGATTACTCTGAATTTATGATTCAGATGTCTGAGCGTTGGTTTGAGCTCAAAGGCGAAGGAAAGCACGTTCCTGAGATTGGCCAAATGCGGTTTATTGATCAGCAATCCCGCCAAAAGGCTTTTGCAAATATTGCAGGTCAGACGCTTTTTTTGATGCCTAATGGCGACTTTGTTTTGCCTGATTACAGGAATGGCTGGCATGAGTTCATGCGCCCATTCGGCAATATAATTGAGCAAAGCTTTGAAGAGGTTTTGCATTCCCCGGCTCGCCGCGACTATTTGCGAAAGCAGCTGCTCAGGAATGGGAATTCGGATTGCAGGGGTTGCCAGTACGCGGATTCCTGTGTGATGGAGTTTTGGAAGAGCAATCGCCCCGGAGATGATTGTTTTGGGGCGAAGCGATATGTGGAGTGGGTTCGCTCGATTGGAGACGATAGGCGGGCTTACTTTGATGAATGTGTTTTCTACTGATTGAGGTGATTTAGAGATGCTGTCCAGTCTAAAAGCGTTTTTTGGTATGGAGCCTCAGCGAGTTGGCTTCAAGGCCGCTCAGGGGGCTTCTCGCACTGAGCCTTCGATGTCTACCGGGGTTGGCTTCACGGCCGTGAAGGCGGTGGCTGAGGAAGAGTCTGATGCGCAGGCGCTGCGCATGGTGCTGCCCTCGCGTGAGCGTTGCTTGAGTGATTTGGATGGGTTGATTGAGGCTGTTGGCCAAATTCGCGACATTGTGGAGTCGAGCTACGACGATATGACGCAGGAAGAGCGTCTCGAAGTGGTTCGGGGTATTCGTACGGTTGCGGTTGGTCTGGGCCTTTCATCTGCCGCTGCTGAGCCGGCGCCTGCGCCTGCGAAGGAGTGAAATTTGTCTGCCAAAGGTCACTACTTTCTTGTCATGTCCGGTCATCTTCTGGCTGAGCTTGATCTGGAAGGCTATCTGAACTGGAAGTTCCAAGAAGAGGCCGAGGATGGTCAGCGCGGAGAGGTGCATCCCATCAAGAATGGTGACTTCCTGCGTGTCTTCGATGAAGACAACTGCATTTTGTGGTCGGGCGTCATTGCCTTTAATGACGAGATGCTGCGCGAGCCCGACTTTCCCGGTTCTGAGCATCTGGTCCAGAAAATCAATGGTCGCAAGGTGCGCAATGTTCAGGGCTCGGCGCGCCCTAAGCATTGGCTGGAGTGGTTTGAGAAGAAGAACGCCGCTCGCCTTGAGGTTCGGGTGACGGTCATCAATACTCACTACGATGAACCCAATCCTCAGCTTGTTGAAGGCGGGGAGGGGGTCGACCGTGCCGCTGAGCGTGAGCGCTTGATTAAGGAGCTCATCGAGTTGCACGACAAGGGTGATACCACTTCGTTGGTTCGTTAAGTATTGTTGGGGTCTGTTATGCAAAAGAAACATCGCGACTACAAGGCTGATGGCTATGTGGTGGTTGGGACTGAGTTGGCTGGTTCTTTGCTTTCTGAGTTGCATGAGGAGGAGGACCCAATCCTTCATGTTTTTGTCAACCTCACGGGGCAGCTGCGGCCCGATGTTGAGGAGAAGACGCCTTTGGATGTCAGTCGTTATGAGACCACCGACCTTGAGAACTTGGTTGGGCTTGGTTTGATTGCTGGGGATGCTTATGAGGGTTATTACATCCCCCGAAAAATAGCCAAAGCCGAGTATTTTGCAGATCATTACAAGCAGAGGGTGAACTGATGATGTCGTGTAGCGGTGCCTTGAAGCACGAAAAATACAATCGTGCAAAGGCTGCTGCTCAAGCGGCTTTGTGCGGCCCTTTCCTGCGCCGCCTTGGTTGGGTGCTTTTGTTTTTGCAGCTGGCCTTCATGGTCTGCCTGCTTTGGCGAGGGATGGCTTCTGGGCTGGAGGTTCATGCCACGGGCGAATTGGTGATGTTGGACATCTGGCTGCAGACCACGGCCATGATGCTGGCGCTTTGGTTGTTGTTTTCTCCTCGCGTTGGCGTGTGGGTTTTTGCTGGGGCTCTTGCGCTGGCTTACTGGAGTGAGTCCACCGGCTTTTTCTTTCATCAGGTGCATGACGTTTTCATGTCCTTGGATGTCTACCCGCAAGTCGTGGCCAGAGCCAATGGTTCCTATAACCCTGCTTATGCGCGAATTGGTGTGGCTCTGATGGTGTTGGCATTGCTGGTGGCCGGGTTTGGTTTCCCTTCCCGTCGTCAGCTTTCAAGGTTGGTGGGGGCTGTGGTGCTGTCTCTGACGATTTTGTCGACATGGGGCATGCACTGGTTGGCCATCGAGGGGGGTGCCAATCAGAGTATTCGATTGCAGCAGAAGTCCATGGCATTGGCGGCTGAGGCGCCTGAAAAATTCGTGCAGCCCATCTGCCGTCAAATCGGGGCTCAGTGCTGGGTGGGGTCTTTGCAGGAGGTGCTTGCGGCTGATGTTGAGCCTGTTGTTCGTGATCATGTTCGCTTGGTGGTCAAGAGAACGCCATTGCAGCCGGGTAGTGCTGCAACCATGCGCATGTTCTCGTCTGTCAGCGTACCCAGTGCCAAGGATGCGATGAACGGGCACCACAATTTGGTTTTGCATAAGACGGCCGATGAGCGCTATCGATTGGTTTTGGTCACTGATGATTTCAGGAGACTTATGTATTTTTGGCAGGTGGTGTATGCTTTGCCGGCCGTGTTGATGCATTTGCTGCTCATCTTCGGCGGTTTTTATGTAGCGCTGTTTTTTCGGCGCCCTGAATTTTCCGAGGTTCCAGATGGCAAAGGATCGAACCAATAAGTTGCTCTTCGGTGATACCAGCTATCCCGGACTGGGTATGCCCGATGGCTTTTATGATCGGTCGTTGCGGTTGTGGACCTTGCTTTGGAAGGACGAACAGGGCAACCAAGTTGGCTTTGCTGAGCACTTTCCCCTCAAGCATTTGATGGTTCGCGCTGTGCGCGAACAAGTGATTGCAGCGGGGCTTGTGCCTCATGAGTCTTTGGAGGCGCTCTTGCCGGCGCCTAAGACAGCTTCTGCGCCCTCGCTTTAATGGCTGTAGGTGGGGAATTGATGCGATGAAATCGCTGCCGTGATTTTGGCGGTGCTTTTTTCCCAGAGGTATTTTTTCAGGGTCTTCAAGTAGGTGGCCTTGATCAGGCTGATGGGGCCTTTGATGTCTGGGGCCTCATCGAAAATGATGAGTTCCAAGAAGTAATACCGCTCGTACTTGCGGTGAAAGCTGATGTTGAAGCCGTCGACCTCGTCCTTGGAGTCGTAGTCGTTGGCGGTGACTTTGTTGGCGCGAGCAAAGTCAATGGAGCCATCAGGTTTTTCCTTGGTGACCATGTTGGCTACGTGGTTGAGCCGCCTGCATTTGACGCCAAGCAGGCCCAGCTTCTCGATGCGTTTGGCGAATTCTTCTCTGGCTTTGTCGCTCCAGAATGCGAGGCCTACGAATCTTCGACTTTGCAGGCAGTGTCCTTCGCATGAGGAGTAGGTCAGGTAGCGCTTAAGGCGTAGTGCCTTGACGAGGTCGTGGATCTTGGGCTCGACGTTGTCCCAGAACTTCTGACTGTAGGGTGAGACAGAGTTGGCCATCACTCGGCCTTTGTCGTCATAGCCCATGTTGATGCGTCCATCGGCCTGCACCGCGTTGTTGACCTCGTGGGTTAGGTATTTGAGGTAGTCGCGTCTGCTGGCAAAGCTCGAGGCTTGACGGGTGGCCACCAGTTTGATGGCGGGCGCCTGAGTTTGGGCGCTGGCGTAAATTGCCGTAGGGGCGTCATTGATGATGGGGTCAATGCGGCTCATGATGGTCTCTTCAGTCGCAACGAGAGTTGGTGAATCTCCGCTGGGCATCGTTTTGCTACGCGGGCGTATTCTTGGGGTGTGTCCAGAGCCATTTGTCGCTTGTTTTGCTCGCTCCAGTAGGCCTTGATTTCCTGCTCCATGTTTTGCTGGGCCCAGTTTTCAATCAAGTCTGCTCGTCGCGATGCGGGTAGCCTTAAGCTCGCCTCAATGATGGTTTTGACCCGAGCGTTCATCAGGTTTTGCATGTCAACGAGCATGGCTTTGTTGAGCTCGACGTGCTGATTCTCGTGCTCTGTAACTTCTTTCAGAAGGCAGGGCATGCTGCGAATCTCGTTGGCGATTCGAACATCGTGCTGAGACATCACCAGATTGAGTGTGCCTTGGATGTGACTGCATTGCCCGCCTTGGGTCATGGCTCGGGAATACTCAATGGAGGAGTCTAGGGTGCTCGAGGTGATGCCCAGTCGTGTTGGCCCGTTGGGGGTGAGGTCAGCATTGAGTTGCGCCAATGGAAGGAAGTCTGTCCATGGTGCTGTGTACCTAATTTTGACGTCGATGTTCGATGCCGGGCAGATTTGAGCCTGCGATGCCATCGACATAAGTCCCATGGTCATGGCCATCATGACTTTGATGGCTTTCATGGTTTGCTTGGTTCCGGCGTGATGTGGCTCCACAAGCTGGGAGACAGAAGGGTGATCAGTTTCCCGTCGGCGTCCGTGATTTTGATGCAGCCGTTGTATTCAATGTTCGAGTGGATTTTTTTCTGGTCGATGAACAGTTCGCGGCCCTCCTTGCTTGGTGGGGGTAGCCGAACAGTTTGGCTGAGGTGGATGGTGTGGGGGGAGCTTGGGATCATGGTGTATTGATTATAAGATACACGACAAATAACCTCAGGAGGCCCGTTCCTCTGGCTTCAGTGAGTACGCCCAGTGCAAAACATGAGCCACGGCTTCGTAAAGGTTTTCCGGGATTTCTTGGTCAAGGTCTATGCCCATGAGCATGTTGACCAATTCCGGGGATTCGGCGATGGGGATGTTGTGCAGGCGAGCTTGGGCAATGATGCGTTCTGCCAGCTCGCCGTTGCCCTTGCCGGTGACGTGCGGGGCGTTGTCATTTTTCTTATAGGCAAGTACAGCAGCTTTTTTGTCCATCGGGGCCCTTTATTTTTGCTGCGGAGGTACTCGGTTGACCTCTGTTCTGATTTGAAGGTTGGGCCTGATGCCGCGTATCGCGCCGCGCAAGGAGGGCAGTTGGTTTTGTATTTCCTCGACAGCAAACCAGTTGCAGCCGATGGTGATGTCAAGCGCCTGAGGGTTGAGGTACAGGTGGGCCATGATGGTCCCAAATAGCCGGTGCTCGATGAGCATAGAGGCGCTGGTCACGCTGAATTTGGCAGGTTTGCCAGCGGGCGTGGGTTCCTCGTTCCTTTGCCAAACAACGATGGCGGGCCCAAGGGGTGTTTCCAAAATGCTTTTGATGTGGCCGGTCATCATGTACATGATGTCGGCTTGCTGATTGATTTGCCATTGAGCCACTGACTGAGGCGTGATGTACTGCAGGGCGTTGGTGCTTTCTTGCACGCCTTTGGCCAAGAGCGCGTGGTGATTGATGCCTTGTGCTTCAAGGCTGCTTTTGAGTTCTTGGGCTATTTTTTCTGGGGTTAGATCCATTCCCACGAGGCGAAGCCGTGCCGTTGGGGCTTCGTTTTGGTGGTTGTTGATGATTTTCCCGAGCAGTTGGGCGGTTTGGCTTGGCTCCCAAGTGCTGGACTCTTGCGCTCGCGCACTGCTTGCCGTTGGAGGATTGCTCGTGTGCAGTGTATTTTCGGAGATAGGGCTGGCCGGCAGGACTTGGAAGTGGCTTTTGTCCACTTCGCGCAAAAGCATTTCACGCAGGGTAACCCAGTGAATTTGGTTTGCAAGTCGATTAATTGCGGCGTCTATCAAAATCCGGGATTTCTTTTGGCGTTGAATCGTCCATTGAAGGAGTACTCCTTAATGGTTTCACGCTTAGATTTGACCAGATTTTTGACTGCTGCGGAGTTGGTGATCAATTGAGGCGCTTTGGCGGCCCTCTCAATCATTTTTGACATGCCGGGCGGGATGATTGAGTTGGGCTCTTCGCTGGCTTTTTTGAGAAACCCGGCCAATCCGCCGTTGACTTCCAGTCGCTTTTGGGCGCGCGTTGCGGCGACATACAGGATGTTGAGCTCGTCAGGGCGAATGTCGGCGGGGGAGACCATGTTGCCGTGTTTGTTGACCAGCTCGATGTAGTCGTCGGTCAGGCGAACTTGCTCCCATTCGAGGCCTTTTGATTTGTGTGCGGTGGTGAGCACCACGTCGGCTTGGTGGGTCTCGCAGCTGACGTTTTTGATGGCCTGCACCAAAGTGGGGATTTCTTTGCCGTAATTTTCAGTCACTCGAATGAGGGATTTGAGCTCTCGGTCATCGGCTGTTTCGGCGAATGCCTCCATGGCAGCAAAGTTTCCAAAGTTGCGAATGTAGGGGTCGCGGATGGAGCTGAGATTGTTTTGCTGCAGGTTGTAGGCGTCATTGACTTTGTCGAAGGTGTAGCCGCCGGGGCCGCCGACGAAGGCCACTTTGCGTCCCAGAGACATGGAGATGACGGCTTCATCGAAGACGGAGCCGTTGGAGCGGCAGATAACAGTGTGCGGTCGGCTGCGGTCCACGGGGGCGAGTTCGTCTTTTCCGCCCAGCCCACGGATGCGCCTGTCTTCATGGCGCATGTGATGCAGCATCGCATTGGCCACGGCTGCGACATGCGGTCCAAAACGAAATGAGCCGGTCAGTGCCAGCGTTTGATTGGCCTGTATTTGCTCCATGGCATTGACCGCGCCACGAAACAGGTAAATGGATTGGTGGGCGTCTCCCACAAACACGCGTTGGCAGCTTTGACGGTAGACGAAGTCCAGCGTGCAGGGGTTGGCGTCTTGGGCTTCATCAAAGAGGATGATGTCGTAGTTCAGGTGTGGTTTGGAGAGCTGAAAGAGTTTGAGGTAGCCGTCATGGAGCATGCCTGCGTCTGTGTCGCGGGTGTCTTGCATGCGGTCCCACAGGACGCTGGAGAGTTTGGCGATGGTTTGCGGGTCATACAAGCTTCCTCCGTTTTGACCCGGTGGCAAGTTGACGTGCTCGGTTGTGATGGTTTCATCCTTGGATGAGAAAAACCGCCCTAGGGTTTGGATGATTTGTTGACCCGCAAGCATCGCTTGGTGATTCATCATCCGGTGTTTTCCTGTCAGATCCAGCAAGTGGCTCACTTCGTTGGCTTTGAGGTTGGCCTTGAGTTTTTCTTGGTAAGGCCTGCCGAATTTGGCGTATGCCAGCCCGTGTGATGTGAGGCATTTGACATTGGGTGGGAATTTACTTTGGGCCTCATCGCGGATGGCGCGGTTGAATGCGATGTAGAGGATTTGGTCGTGCGGCCGGGCTTCAGCGTATTTGACGAGGGTGGTGGTCTTGCCGGTGCCAGCAAAGGCGTTGACCCTGAGTACGGGGGCCTCTGCTTCAATGATGGCGATTTGCTCGTCAGTTGGCTTCATTTGGTCTCTCTGATTGAATGGGGATTGGGCGAAATCTTGATTGAAATAGACCTTGCGGTTAAGATTTGGATGCTATCAGGCAATGGGCGTGATTACAAGGATTCCGGCGATAATTGGTGGATTATTTGGACCAATTTGGCGTCATCGAACAACCAAGAGGCGATTGAGTGAGTAACAGTTCAGCGGCGGCAGCGCAAAAGTCAGTCAAGGGCAGTGAGCCCATCATCTTGGAGTACGACTCCAGTGATTTCCCCTTGTTGGTGGCCATGGTGAAGAAGCTCGACAAGGAGCTGGTTATTTTTGACTTGGAGACTTCGGATTTACTGAGGTCGCAGAATTTTGGTATCACCGAGATTGCAACGATGCGCATCAAGCTCGATGGCTCTGTGCGCTTGTATTGCCGCCGGCTCAACCCTGAGCGCCCCATCAGTCCAGAGGCATCCGCCATCACGGGCATCACGGACGAGGATGTCAAGGGTGAGCCTCTGTATGGGGAGGCCATTGGCGAGTCGATGGCCTATCTGGCTCGTGATTTCATGGTTTCTGGGTTCAATATCAGTTCGTTTGATATTCCCGGCATCTTGAAGGTGCATGAGCGTTATGGCCTGCCTCAGCCGCGATTTTTGGATGTTGTGGATGTTCGGGACATCTGGATGGCCGTCTCCAAGGGTGAGCGCGGCAAGCTCACCGATGTGATGGAGCACTACGGCTTGAAGGCCGATGGTGCGCATCAGGCTTTTGCGGATGTGGTGATGACGGCCATGATTCTCAATGAGATGATTTGGCGCCACGGCATCGATGCGGTCTTGCGCTCTCGGGTTGTGGACCTTGAGGCGGCCGCCCATAACGCGGTCGAGTCCGATGTTTTGACAGATGCGCCTAAGGCGTTTTCCAAGGGCTTGGCTTTGGAGATGCGCGTCACTGAGCATTTGCTGCAGCCGGGTTATCGCTACCAAGGGGTGCGGAAAATCGCATCCGAGTTGGGGTTGAGCTACAAGGATGACTACGAAGTCAGTAGGGTCGTCTCCAGCCTCGTTGATGATGAGCGTTTCAAGCCTCAGTTTTTTGCGATTCGCGATGCGCAGGCTTTCTTGGCTGCGAATCTGGAGGCAGTGATTCAGGAGATGGATTGCTACCCCGGTGAACCTGAGTTCAAGCTCAAGCCTTTGATGGATGCGCTGCGTCGAGTGGGTGGGTATCCACGCTCCTTGGATTATGTTCAGATTCATGTCGCGTTGGATGCATTGAACATAGAGCCGCCGGCCGATCGCATTCAGCTCGATGGCGCTGATGCCTCTGACTCGGGAGATGAGCCGCCTATTGATGTCTACACCCGAGAGGCTGCAACCGATGCGGTGATAGACGATGTGGGCATCACGGATGAGTCGGTGGATGTCGTTGCGGCGCCACTGGGTGAAGTTGATGAGAGTCACATGGCGCCCTCGGTCGAGACTGCTGCTCAGGATGAGCCGCCAGTGGCTCGAACGCGTCGCAGCCAACCTGATTTCTGATGCGTTTGGCAGGGGCCTTCGGTGCTCTGCAAGAAATTTAAAAATCCCACAGAATGCACTCCACAGTCTGTGGGATTTGTTTTTGAGGTGCGCCAATGACTATCAGCTTGGCTTCTGTCCGTGATGTGTACTCCACCGAGGATGTTTTCCTTGCCTTCAACAAGCTCGATGAAAAGAGTGACAGGGCGCAAAGCCGTTTGTACACGAAGATGATTGAGCGCGGAGGCGAGCGTTTTGCGGTTAAGCCGTCTCGCGTGCCAGATGCGCAATCGCTGTATGAGGACTTGCCGAACTTCAAGGCGGTGGTCGACTCGGTAGTTCAGCAGGTCGCTTTGTGCGTCGACACCAAAGACGATTTGGAAGTTGCTCCCATCTTGCTGGTGGGGCCGCCCGGTGTGGGTAAGACCCGCTTTGCAAAGCAGCTGGCCGCGCTGCTTTGCACGGGATTTAACTTTATCCCGATGAACTCTGTCACTGCTGGTTGGATTCTTTCGGGATCGGCCGCTACTTGGCAGGGGGCCAAGCCGGGAAAGGTCTTTGATGCCTTGGTTTCGGGGCAGTTTGCCAATCCAGTGGTGGTTCTTGATGAAATCGACAAGGCCACCGGCTCTAGTCAGTACGATCCTCTTGGCGCGCTTTACACGCTGCTCGAACGAGAGACCTCTCGGGCTTTTGTTGATGAGTTTGCTGAGGTTCCTGTGGATGCGGGTGGGATTGTCTGGGTGGCGACGGCCAATGACCCTCGGTCTATTCCTGACCCTATTTTGTCGAGGATGATGGTTTTTGAAATTCCGGCTCCCACGCATGAGGAGGCTATGGGGATTTGCTTGGCCATTTACCAAGGGATGCGTAAAGCGCACGAGTGGGGTGAGCGATTCCCGCAGGAGCCTTCAGAGGGGGTGTTGTCCCAGATGGCGCGGGTATCTCCTCGTGAGGTCAATCAGGTCCTTGTCACGGCTTTTGGTCGCGCCAAGCTGGAGGGGCGTTTTGTGCTGGAGCCCAAGGATTTTCCGGACGCTGTGGAAAAGCGCCGGCCTATGGGTTTTACGGCTGCTTGACGCCTGCATTCTCCAATCGATTTCTGGCTAATCGTGTAACGTCAGACTGGTAATCGATTTATAGGGGGAAAGCATGTTTGATCATCCGTTTTGGACCTCATTTACGAATCAGCTCGATTCAGTTTCTGATTTGCTTGGTGCTGACTACGATGTCAACTATCTGGCGCGATGCAAGAAGGTGCTGGAGGTCGACATTCCTGTGCGAATGGATGATGGGCGCATTGAGCACTTCAAGGGCTGGCGTGTGCAGCACAGCCTCAGCCGGGGTCCGGGCAAGGGTGGGATTCGATTTCACCCCAGCGTCTGCGCCGGCGAAACGGCTGCGCTTGCGGCGCTGATGAGCGTCAAATGTGCTGTGGCCGGTTTGCCGTTTGGTGGCGCCAAGGGAGGGGTGGCGGTCGACCCGGCCAAGCTCTCTGTGGGGGAGCTCGAGCGCTTGACGCGCCGCTACACCTCTGAAGTCATGGATGTGATTGGTCCGTACAAGGATATTCCGGCGCCTGATGTCGGCACGAGCGCGAGGGAGATGGCGTGGCTCATGGATACCTACTCGGTAGCCTGTGGTCGAACAGAGCCGGGGGTGGTGACGGGTAAGCCCATTTCGCTGGGTGGCTCCGCTGGCCGCAAGGAGGCGACGGGGCAGGGCGTTTGGATGTGCGCCAGAGAGGCTGTGTCTCATCTTTCGCGCGATACCGATGGATTGCGTCGTGTGATTATTCAGGGCTACGGCAACGTGGGTTCGGCTGCAGCGCGCGCCTTTCACGCTGACGGCTTTTTGGTAGTGGCTATTCAGGACCACACGGGTTCCATATTCAATCCACAAGGTATTGATATTCCTCAGCTCGACCGTCATTTGGCAACTGGTCGCTTGTTGGTTGGGTTTGGGGAGGCGCAGGCTATTTCAAATCAGGCGTTTTGGGGTGTGGATGCGGATATTCTGGTGCCGGCTGCATTGGAATTGGTTGTGACTGCTGAAATTGCTAGAAATTTGAAGGTTTCTTTGATCGTTGAGGGTGCTAATGGCCCCGTTTGTCCGGATGCGGACAGGGTTTTGGATGAGCGCGGGATTGTTGTCATTCCTGATGTGCTGGCGAATTCTGGCGGTGTGACGGTTTCTTGGATGGAGTGGGTGCAGAACCTTAACCGAGACATTTGGACGGAAAAGCAGGTTCTGGCAAAGCTCGACCAGATGATTTCCGGGGCGTTTTCTCGAGTTTGGCATTGCTCGGTTGAAAATCAGATTTCAATGCGCCGCGCGGCTTTGTTGATTGGCGTCAGGCAAATCCTTGATGCGCACGCTGCACGGGGTTTGTATCCATGAGAGAATTGATATCAATCAAGGGTTTAATTGGTTTTGCCATATTTGCCCATTTGGTTTTGAATTTGACAGTTATAGGTGACTTCGAGACATGAGAACCAACCTTCCGGTGACCCATCGTGAGTATCCATTTCCTGCGGGTAAGACGCTGGTTTCGACCACTGACCTTAAGGGTCGCATCATTTACTGCAATCCTACTTTTGTGGAAGTCAGTGGCTTCTCGAAGGATGAATTGATGGGGCAGTCTCACAACATCGTGCGTCATCCGGATATGCCGGAGGAGGCATTTCGGGATATGTGGGCAACCATTCAGTCCGGGCTGCCGTGGTCGGGTCTGGTGAAGAACCGACGCAAGAACGGTGACCATTATTGGGTGGTTGCTAATGCTACGCCCTTGCTGCAGGAGGGTAAGCCTGTGGCCTATCTGTCTGTCCGCACGGAGGCTACGCGTGAGCAAATTGATGGCGCAGAGGCGCTGTATGCCTTGATGCGTCAGGAAAAGCAGGCGGGTCGCCTCTTGCATGTGCTCAGTGAGGGGCGTGTGTATAAGGACGATGCCTTGGGTCGTTTCAAGCGATTGATTCGTCTTGATGAGGTCGGTAAGTTGTTTGCTGGCTTGGGCTTTGCATGGGCTGCTGGCTGGTTGGCGCATGCTGCCGTTGGTGGATTGGAGGATGCGATGGGCACCTCTGCGTTGATTGGAATGGTTGTGGGTGGCTTGGCCACGGCGCTGGTTTCGTGGCGCCTGAAGGCATCCTTGCTCGACCCGGTGTCGGGTTATGTCTCGACTGCCAACGCGCTGGCGGCGGGTGATTTGACCCAGCGCGTGGTGGTGACACGCACAGGTGTTTTTGGTCGCCTTGAGCGTGCCCTTTCTCAGATGAGCGTGAACCTCATGGCCATCGTTCGGGATGCTCGAACTGAGTGTCGCAACATGCAGGCCGCAACCTCTGAGATCTCGGCGGGCAACACGGACTTGTCTCAGCGAACCGAGACTCAGGCCAGCAACCTCGAAGAGACCGCTGCGTCCATGGAGGAGATTACAGGCACCGTTGGCAACAGCGCTGAAGGTGCTCGCATGGCCAGTCAGTTGTCCATGGAGGCCTTGGATACGGCCAGTCATGGGGCCACGGTGGTGGAGGAGGTCGCCAAGACCATGGTTGGCATCCGTGATTCCTCCAAGCGTATTGCGGACATCACGCAACTCATCGATGGCATTGCCTTTCAGACCAATATCTTGGCGCTCAACGCGGCTGTGGAGGCTGCTCGCGCTGGAGAGGCTGGGCGGGGCTTTGCAGTCGTCGCCTCAGAGGTGCGAACGCTCGCGCAGAAGTCTGCCACGGCGGCAAAGGAAATCAAGACGCTTATTGACGAGTCGGTCAATCAGGTTCGACTGGGCAATGACAAGGCATCAGCAGCGCGAGATGCGATGCATCAGACTTTGGAGAAGGTGCAGCAGGTCAATACGATGATTGCGGAGATTAGCAATGCCAGTCGTGAGCAGCTCGAGGGCATCTCTCAGGTCAATTCCGCTGTGTCTCAACTTGACTCCCTGACGCAGCAAAATGCTGCGATGGTTGAGCAAATCGCAGCGTCTGCTCAGTCGCTGGAGACGCAGGCAACGACGGTGTATGAGGCTGTTGCTGTTTTCCGTGTGGCCGGCGAACCGGTTCATGTCCCTGATGCTGTCGCCTTGAGAAAGGCGGGTAAGGGTCTCGAATGATTTGCTCTTGAGCCAAAAGAAAAGACCGCTAGGCGGTCTTTTCTTTTGGGTGTCTCATGCTATTTGATGGCGAGCTCTTCGAGAGTTTTACCTGATGCCAGCGCCTCCTTGACCCAATTGGGTTGCTTGCCACGGCCGCTCCAGAGTTGGTCGTGGTTTTCTGGGTTCATGTACTTTGGGGGCACTTTTTTGGTGAAGTGGGTCATCTTCAGTTTTTTGGACTTCTGATGCTCCGCCCGGATGGTGTTGATGTCATAGCCACGAGATAAAAGTGTGAGCGCGGCGATGTCCGCCGCGCTCTGTGTTTGGCTCGACGCCTGCGCGTCGAGTGGTGCTTTATCGGTGGTCGGTTCTCTCATCGTCGGTTTTGGTTGCGCTCTTGGCGCGTTGCAGAGATTGAGACTCTAGGGGGTATCCCGGAAGTCTGCAAATTCCCTTCTCAAGACCCCAAAGTATAGGGCTTCTTTCCCATGCCATTGTCAGGGTGTTGATGTTTATGGCGTCACCAAGCAGGTCTCGGACCTCGGCTCTCGAGCCGATTCCACCTAATTTGACCAAGCTTTTGTATACCTGCATCTCTGCCTCACTGAGGTATTTTGACCTTTCCTCCTCCTTGTTGGCCACCTTGAGTTCAAACAGGTCAAATCCACAGTGTTTGTAAGACTTTTCGTGCATCAGTAACGCTTTGATGACGTGGGTCGGCAGCGGGACGAAGGGGGTGTCCGGTGCGTCGGGCATGTCGCGCTGGCGTTGCCGGCAAAGATGCGCGTACAGGTCCTCTACGCCTACGCTGCTGTATGCGCAGGCAAGCACCTTGTTGATTTGGTCGAGGATTCGGTTGCGGGGTTTGTCACCATCGACTTCATCGATGGTGTACCAGCCGAACTTCTCGTCCAGCCAAGTCACTCCGTGCATGGCGGAGATGGCTTGACGCAGCTCTTCGTTGTTCATCTCGGCGTTGATGCCTTGGTTAGCCAGCATGCCGGCTGTAATGACGACTTGTGCGGCGCCGTTTCGGGAGACTTGCTTGAGGGAGTTTTTCAGCAGGGCCTCATGTAGGCTTTTTTGACGGCTATCGATGCTGTTGGGGTCGGTGACTGAGATGTGTGCATCAAACATCTCTCGAGCGAAGGCGGCAAAGCCATACAGCTGCTGCCTTGGCAGGCGAAGGTAGTCCTTTGTGTCGAGCAGTGCTTTTGCCACGGGCGAGCGAATGCCGTTGATGCGGGCGTTCTCGACCATGTTGCGCGTGAGTTGGCGTATGCGCTCGCGCGTCATGTTGTGCTTTTTCGAGATGGCTTCTAGGGTTGGTGTTCCCTCGAAGTCAATCGCGACAAACCGGTCGCAGAAGACTTGGTGGTTTCTTTGCGCGGCTTGAATGGCCTTGTCGCTGCGCTTTCGCGCGCCTGCAAGGTCTCTGATGGCCTCGGAAATTTTGGTGATTTCCGCAGCGAGGGCGGTATTGACTTCGGGTTTTTGCGTCATGAGAAAAAGCGTTAATGGTTATTGATACACGACAAAAAAGAGGGTGGTGAGACCCTCTTTTGCTTAGGCGGCCAAGCCCTGTTCCTTGAGTTTTTTGTAGATGGTGTTTTCACGCTGGATTTGGCGTCGGAAGTTCTTCTGGTGTGCGTAGTGCTCTTCCAGCTCAAGCAAGATTTCCTCGGTGCCTTCGTCGTTCCAGCGTGCATGCGCACCCCAAGAGCGCCCCATGTGCAAGATATCCCAGCGGCTGCGCTTTTGGGCGTAGCGAGTCTGGCCGACATGGTGGTTGGCGAAGCCTTTGACCACGGTATTCCAGATTGGTTTGTGCAGGTCGGTCAATGCAATCTTGCCGATTTCTGCGTTGATGGGGTCAATGCACAGGGCTTGGTAGTAGAAATCGCGCACATCCAAAACCATGTGTTCGTTGATGGAGGAGATGCTCTTGATGTGGTTTTTCAGTGCTGCCTGCAAGGCATTGCCGGCACGGTGGTCAACGCCGCGCAGTTTGTTTTTGTGACGCGTGGTGGTGGCCACGCCAATGTAGATGGGCTCACCCCAGCGCTTGCTTCGATTGCGGTTGGCGGTGGTTGTGTAGGCAGCCACAGGCTTGTGTTTGCCGATGTAGTACAGCAGGTACAGGCCAGAGCCACGCAGGTCATCAATGTCGGTGAGCGGACGAACAGGTGTGGCCTTCACCAGTGCTTGGAATTGGTTGGTCAGGTTGCGTATGTGCATCGTCCAGTCGCTCAGAGCGGCTTTCTTGAGGGCGCGGTCTGCGCGCTGTTTGGCGGTGCGTTTGTTGGTTGCGGCTTTGCTTTGCTTGCGCATGATGAGCTCCTAAGTGAGATGGTTGATAAGTGAGGTTGGATTGTACGCCACATAAATCGCGTGTCAATACCTTCATACACAACCAAACTAGGGAAAACCCTATATAATTTGGTTTGAGGCAGGCGAAGGGGCCTGAGTTTTTGTTATCCCAAAGTGAGGAATCATGAAATTTTTGAGTTTTCTGAAAGAGTTGCTGCGCGACACATCGCGCGAGCTGAGTGTTGTTGAGCGGATGTACCTTGATGCTGCTGATGGGCAGGAAGATTTCCGTCAGCGCATGCGTTTGGTTCGCTCTGGTGCGTTCAGGCGTTATTGCTATTGACCCAGAAAGATGGAGAATCCTATGCTTTCAAGATTTTTTTCGGCCCTAAAAGAATTCTTTGGGACTACAGATCGCGGCTTGAGCAAAGAAGATGTTCGGTACCTGAATGGTGCAACCGATATCTATGACTTGGAGCATCGACAGAAGGTGATTGAGTTCGGAAGAGGTCAGAGATTTAGCATCTGATTTCATTCTGAAATTGAAAAAAGGACGCATTGGCGTCCTTTTTTGTTTGGCATATACCTTATCTTGATCGGGCATCCATTTTTTCTGAAGCGCTGTTGCTTTTTTGCATCATTTTCTGAAGTGTTGTGTTTGGGATGAAGAAATGAGCCGTCAAAAGTACGACGCCGAGGCTTGCCAGTAGGCTGGAGATGGGCGGGGCGTTCAGGACGATGAATAGGTTGTTTGCGGCGGCGGCGCCCCAAATGGCGATGCAAAGTGTGAGGGCGAAATAAGCTCGCCGAATTCCTAGTAGCTCCCCGGCGTACTGGGTGAATGCCAGTTTGATGGCGGTGGCCAGCATGATGCCCGTGATGGATGTGGGTGCAAGCCAGTTGCTTTCGATGCCGGCTCCCGTGCTTAGGGCGAATTTGGTTGTGATTCCATCAGCGAGGGCGCAAAGTCCTGCAACTGACCTGATATGAATCTTCCCTGTGATTTTTTGGATGTGGTGTCTCATTGCTAATGTCCTAGACCTTAATGATAGAGTTATATTTGTTGCAATGTTGTGCCTCTTGTTTGGCTTATTCATCTAAAATGGTTGCACACATTTCGCGCGAAAAATGGACAGAAGAGAATTTTTGAAATCAGCTTCCGGCTTGTTGTTGCCTTCCTCTTTGCTTTGGCAGGCGGGAGAGGCTCACGCTGCAAGATTTGATCGCGTTCGGGCGGTTAAATTGGTGAGGCCGGCTGTCAATGAGCGCGCTGAAATCATTTATTGGGACAGTGGTCGTGTTCTTGAGTTGGGGCGCAAGCAGGCCAATAGAATTCTTCGTGATGTGCGGGCGAATCGCTCAACGAATATGTCTATTGAGTTGTTGGATGTGTTGGCATGGATGCAGACATGGCTGAGACTCAACGGGGTAGAGCTTCCTATTTATGTCAATAGCGGCTATCGGACATTCGCCACGAATTCATCGACTGAGGGCGCGGTTAAAAATTCGCTGCACACATTGGGGTTGGCTGCTGACATTTGGATGCCCGGCATCCCGACCTCTTACTTGGGTGAGCTGGTCAAGCGCATGGAGCAAGGCGGTGTTGGCACCTATGTTTCAAAGAGTTTTGTCCATGTGGACGTCGGCAGCATCCGTTCTTGGAAAGGTTGATGGTTGTGTATTGGCTTTCTGTCTATCTTTCTTCTTGGACGCACCGCTTGCAACGTCGTTTGGCGTTGGTTTCTGATTCCTTTTCGAGCGTGAATTCTCTGGGGTATCCGCTCTTTGGTTCGGTATCCTATGTTCTTTGGGCCAGCCTGCACGCAAGCTATGTTCAGGCGCTTTGGTTGCATGACATATGGGCGCTTTCGGTGGCTTTTTCTTTGACCGCAGGGCATTTCAGTGGCACGGCGTTCCCGGTGTCTTTGTCGCGTTCGGTTTGGTCGTCTTTTTTGTTTTTGTCTATTTGTTTTTTAGGATTTGTATGGAAAGCCTAAAGGGTTATTTTCAGGTTGCAGTGGTGGCTATCGCGCTTTCGACGGCTACTGGCATTCATGCTCAGACGGCCTATGAGCGAGGCACTGAGGCTTTGATGTCCTCCATCGAAAAAGAGCTTTCTGAAGGTCATTTCGATCAGGCTATTCAAAAGCTTGTGGCGCAAGCTTCGTCTTCAAAGTCATCTTTGGGATTGATTTTGGCGCTCAATCTCCGCCAGTCGCAGTTCTCGGACGGCGGTAAGCCCATGCGCTCGTATTCCGAGGATGGTGTTGCTCAGCAGTTGTTTGCCATGATTCGGGATATGGCTGACAAAGGTGATGCGGATGCGATGGGCTATTGTGGCTTTGCGTTTCGCGACGGCGCCTTCGTGAAGCAGGATGTTGCGCTTGGTGCGCGGTATTTGCTTGAGGCGCGCCGCCGAGGTAGCGCTTTGGTGGCCAGTGTTGATGGTGCTGCTGGCGGTGCACAGGCTCAGCCAAAATCAGCTGGCGTGCCTGCTGCTGCATCATTGCCTCCTGCGGCTGCGGTCAAGCGGGGTTACTGATTTTGCTTCGTCGAAACTTCTTGAGGTCGACTGCGGCGCTTGCCGGGGCGAGTTTCTTGCCTGAGTCTTGGTCCTCGCAGCCGTTGTCGCGCTACTTGGTGGTTGTTGAGCTGGCTGGCGGCAATGATGGCTTTAACACGCTGGTCCCCTACCTGCATGAGCCTTACTACCGTATGAGACCCAATTTGGCGTTGCCGCGCCAAAAGCTTTTGCCCATCAGTGATGGTATGGGGCTTAATCCAGCTTTGCAGGGCCTGCATCGTCTTTGGGAGCAGGGGTACTTGGGTGTTTTGCAAGGGGTGGGGTCATCTGCGTCCTATCGGCGAAGCAAAGGTGATACTGCGCATCAGTTCTCTCGAGATGCTTTGCATGCTGTGTGGGGTTCTTCTGGCGGCCGGCAGGCCTCTGGGTGGCTGGCTCGTTCTCAGGAGCTGCTGGCCAATGAGCGATCTGAGCCGGCGTGGGCGGTTAGTCTTAACGCACCCGACGATGGCCCACTTCTTGGGGCGCGTTCTTTGCTCAGTGCTCGCCCGTTGAACTTGGCGGGGTATGGGGATGTATTGGGCTTTCCTTCTGCGGTGGATGAGGCGCGTGTCGCGGTGTTTGAGAAGTTGCTGTCTATTGGGGGGCGGGCCTTTGATACGCAGCTCTTTTCTGATGACTCATTTTCGCGGTCTCTTCGTGATGTGGCTGGCCTGATTGGGTTGTCTGAGCGTGGCGAAGGTGGGTCTATTCCTTTACACCGTGTGGCGCTTGGATCTTTTGATACTCATCGCGATCAGGCGGTGGTTCACACCCGCTTGCTGAGCACTCTTGGTGATGGCTTGTGGGCCTTTAATCGTGCTCTTGAGCAAATGGGTGTGGCCAGTAGGGTTTTGGTGCTTGTGCTCAGCGAGTTTGGTCGCTCGCTGGGTGAGAACGCCACGGCAGGAACAGACCACGGCGGTGCCGGGGTGGGTTTTTTGGTGGGGCGGGGCATATATGCCAATTTGCATGGGCATTATGTTTTTGAGGAGCAGCAGTCTCCTTCAATCGAGTTCTCTTCACTCTATCGCGGAGTGTTGGAGGAGCATTTCGTGCTTGACTCGGCAAGGGTGCTGGGGCGCGGGCCATTGCGCCACGGTATTTACGAATACGGCCCTTCTGTGCCGAAAAACTTGGCTTAGCCGTTCAGCCAGTCGCTGAGGTTTTTGCTGGCGTGCACCGGCTCGTTGGTGGCGACCTTTGTCATCAGTTTGGAGCTAGCGATGTCCAAGTTGAGCTTGGTGTCTTTTTGCTCGCTGGTCTTGTTCCAGTTCACACTGAATATCCCCATTTGCTCGGCCATGATGAAGGCGCCAATAACCTTGGGGTCCTTGAAGTTCTTGTCTGAAATCCAGTTGAGGTCGACTTCGTGGTCGCGCATCATTTCCCAACATTTGAGGACCACGTCGTCGCGCGCGAGCAATTGATGAAAGCCAAGGAATGAACGCACATCAATGCAGGTCATGGTTTCGTTGAACGCTCCTGCGAATGCGCCGTAGCGCGTGGGAATCAGAATGTTGACATTCTGAGAGTCCTGAACGAGGAGCTTTCCGAAACGCATGGCATTGAGCATGGTTTGGACCCACAGATTGGCATCTTTGATGGCTTCATGCAGTGGTGTGTAGCTGAAGTCGCTGCTCACGGGTTCGCGCCATCCAATGCGTTGCATTGCGCGGCGCAGGCTGTGAATGCTAAAGCGTACGCGGATTCCGATGGGGCTTATCTTTCGCTTTTTAGGCAGGATGTCCAGCGTTTCCACTGAGAAAGCGAGGTCTGTTGGGTCGTTGGGTAGCTGCTCGGTGTGCGCATGCAAGACGCGCAGCCCTGCGCCGTCTTGAATGACTTGATGGTCAATGAACTCGTGCGCTTTTTGCGCAAGTATGGAGTTGACGCACTTTTTCGCGCCTTTGGTGCTTGAGTCAAAATGCAAAAGCTCAAGCGTGATGGTTTTTCGCGTGTGAGCTTCGCTTTCCTTGAGCTCTTTTAGCCACCTGTTTGACAGGCCTTTGGCGAGAGATTCATCCATGATGGTCCTCGCGTTTTGTGGCGCTGTCTTGCTCGCCTCGGGTTTTGATGTCCTTGCTTGCTAGCAGGGGCTCGAATGCCCAGAAGTAGGTGTATGCAAGAAGAAATGAAATTGGAAATGAAAAAATCAACTCGCCAAGGCTGGGTATCACGTTGGTTCGCAGATATATCTCAGCAGTCAAGGCAAGCCAGATCACCACCGATGCGATGGCGTGCTGTCCTGATTTGCTGCTGAGAATTTTTTTCATGGTCGTGTTCCAGAGTAATCGAACGCTTCAAATATTTCCGCGTTCGATTTTTCTCTTATCGCGTGCCAGAGTACTTGCGCAGGAATGCGGGAATGGCAAAACGATCGCCAGCTGCGGGCGCCATGGGCTTGGTGGCCTTGGGTGCGCTGGCGGTGGTTGCTTGCTCTGGGGCAGTGTTGGCAGTGACGCCAACATCGCTTGAAGCGATTTCGACGCTGGCTGTTGCGGTTTCTTCGCCTCGCGTATTGCGCCAGACGGATGCGTGCTGCAGCAAGCCGGCGGGTGCTTGGTCGAGCTGAACGCGTGCCTCATTCATGGCGCGAGCGGACTCGCCTTCGCCATCCAGACCGGTGGCAATCAGGGTGACGCGCAGCTCGTCGCCCATGGAGTCGTCGTGAACGGCGCCATAGATGATGGTTGCTTCTTGGTCGGCGTACTGCTTGATGATGTTCATGATCTCCTTGGTCTCGCGCATCTTGAGCGATGCGGTGGAGGCGCAGATGTTGACCAGAACGCCGCGAGCGCCGCGCAGTTCGATGCCTTCCAGAAGCGGGCATGCGATGGCCATTTCGGCGGCTTGTTTGGCGCGCT
>JACCDQ010976655.1_pt1 | contig 30755 bp, 24 predicted proteins | sample 7446031 | NCBI WGS metagenome assembly JACCDQ01 (sample SAMN15323442, study PRJNA562643) | freshwater metagenome | isolation source: river surface water | place: USA:Blue River Watershed | collected 2017-08-17 | reverse complement strand
TTCTGTTAAATCGGCGCAAGTCGAAGTGATCGGACGCAATGGTTTATCGGTATTGAATGTAACCACAGACCCTGAAGGTCACGTGGTGATTCCGGATCTTAAAGACTTTAAAGCTGAAAAAGAACCGATTGCTTTTTCTGTGCGTGTAGGTTCAGACCAAGCTTTCTTGCCATTTAGAAACAGCAAGCAAGATTTATCTTATTCGCGTTTTGATGTCGGTGGGCTTTATGAAAGCAGTTCATCTGAACAGATCAACGCCATGTTATTTTCTGACCGCGGTATTTACCGACCAGGCGAAGGCGTAAACGTAGGTCTTTTGGTTCGTTCGAAATCAGCGAAATTGAAGGGTCAAAGAATTCCGTTGGCTTGGACGGTGACAGATCCTCAAGGAAACAAAATCGCCGAAGATAAAATCACAGTGAATCCTGATGATATGCGTTCGATTGATTTCAAAACTGAAGAAACGGCTCCGGTTGGAACTTATGAGGTTTCTTTACATGTGATCAAGAAAAATGACACGCGTGAATTTATCGGTCAGCAAACGATTCGCGTTGAAGAATTTCAACCTGATCGTTTGAAAATTAGAACGTCTTTATCGAAAGAAAAGTTAACGGGCTGGGTGAAGGTTCAAGATTTAAAAGCTTTGGTCAACCTACGTAACTTGTTTGGGGCTCCGGCTGAAGATCGCTTGATCAAAGGGCGTATCACGCTGACTCCGCAACAGCCTTACTTCAAGGGTTTTGATCAGTACGAATTTACTCGATTTGACCAATCTCAAGTGCAAATGCAAAAAGACGAGTTGAAAGATCTTAAGACCGATGCAAAAGGCGAGGCCGAGTTTGACTTAAAACTAAGTGCTTTTGATGCTCCGTACTTTTCATTGCGTTTTGATGCAGAAGGTTTCGAGGCTGAAGCGGGAAGATCTGTTCGTGCTTCGTCATCTGTGATGCTATCGACTTTGGACTTCATGATTGGTGCAAAACCAGACGGAGACTTAAGCTACGTTAAGAAAGGTTCGACTCGTAATCTTCATGTTATTGCGATTGATTCTGATCTTAAAAAAGTAGCGGCAGCGAATTTAAGTGCCGAAATCATTGAAAGAAAATATGTATCAGTGTTGACGCAATCAGAAGGCGGTATTTACAAGTACCAATCAGTTTTAAAGCAAAACACATTGAAAACATTTTCAATTAGCGTTGCAGCAGACGGATACAATTACGCCCTAAATACAGAACAACCTGGCGATTTCTATTTGGTAATTAAAAGCAAAGACAATGTTGAGCTATTAAAACTACCATACACAGTTGCCGGTGAAGGCAATATTGCGCGTTCGTTAGATCGTAATGCTGAATTGCAAATGGTTCTGAATAAAAAAGATTACAAAGTCGGTGAAGAAATTGAATTGCAAATCAAAGCTCCGTATCAAGGTGCCGGTTTGATTTCGATCGAACGCGATGGGGTCTACCAATTTAAGTGGTTTAAAACAGAAACTTCTTCAACGGTTCAGAAAATTCGTGTCCCAGAAGGTTTAACCGGAAACGCGTACGTAACTGTGACTTTCTTGCGCGCGATTGATTCAAAAGAAATTTTCATGAGCCCACTTAGTTATGCGGTGGCGCCATTTTCGATTTCTTTAGATGACCGCAGAACCGATATCACTTTGAAGTCTCCTGAAAGAGTTAAGCCGGGTCAAAAGTTAAATATCGAATACTCAACGAATCAGCCGACTGATTTAATTTTGTACGGTGTAGATGAAGGTATTTTGCAAGTGGCCCAGTACAGATTGCCGGATCCATTGGGTTTCTTCTTTCAAAAACGTGCCTTGCAAGTTCGTACGTATCAAATGCTTGATTTGTTGATGCCCGAGTTCAGCTTGATTCAGCAAGCGCAAGCTCCGGGTGGTGACGAAGGTGCAGGCGCAATTGGTAAAAACTTAAATCCTTTTAGAAGTAAACGAGCTCCGCCAATTGCTTTTTGGAGTGGAGTTATTAAGGCCGATCAGAAAGTTCGTACTTACACGTACAGCGTTCCTGATTATTTCAATGGAAATATTAAAATTATGGCGGTTGCAGCCAGCCCTAAAACTTTAGGTGCGGCTCAGACTTCGACATTTGTGCGCGGAGATTTCATTATCACGCCGACAACGCCGATTTTCGTGGCTCCACAAGATGAATTCAAAGTGGGCTTAACAGTTTCGAATCAAAAAGAAAAATCGGGTGAAAAAGCTGAGCTGAACTTAGCAGTGACGACGAATAAGCTTTTTGAAGTGACTCAAAACGCAAATCAAAAACTAGCAGTTCCTGAAGGACGCGAAGTCGCAACCACTGTAGGACTTAAAGCTGTGAATAACGTGGGTGAGGGTGAAATCAAGTTTGTGGTTTCTCATGAGAAAGCTTCTGCCAGCGCGAAAGCTGATGTCAGCGTTCGTCCGGCGGTTCCTTACCAAAATCTTTTGCAGGTGGACTTCACAGACAAATCTTCGATCGAGTTAACAGAAAAAACGCCGTTCTTTGAGCCTTTCTCGAAACACACGATGTCGGTGTCGCATTCTCCGTTATCAATCGGTATTGGATTGCAGGCTTACCTTGAAGCTTATCCATATGGTTGCACCGAGCAAGTTGTCAGCCGCACATGGCCTTCGGTTCTTTTAACTTCATACCAATCTAAAAATAAGAAATTGATTGAGAAACAAAAAGAAAACATCAAATCGATCACACGCATCTTAAGATCACGCCAAGCCGCTGACGGTGGTTTTTCATTGTACGAGCGTGCGGGTTCTGATTCTTTTGCTCCGGTTAGTTTGTATGCGATTCAGTTCTTGATTGAGTTGCATGATAAAAAAATGGCTGATGTTTCAGATATGTTGATTAAAGCACGACCTTATTTGCAAGGTTTGCAATCGGCCGAAGGTGGAATCACACTTGAGACTTATCGCAACTGGGCGCAGGCTTTGTATCTTGCCGCTCGATTAAAAGTTGTGAATGGGGCCTCTTTATCGGCTTTAAAATCTGAATTGCAAGAGCGCTTTAAAAAAGGCGAGTGGATGAAAGATCCAACGGGTTACCTCTTAGCTGCGACTTACAAACTTTATAAACAAGATGATGAAGCCGAAAAATTATTTAATAAATTTAAAGTGGGTGAATCGGCTGAAGGCGTTTTAGTTAACTATCAGTACAGTTATTACGATCAGCTTTCAAAAGACGCGACTTTACTTTATTTAGCGGCGCTTTACGCGACAGACTCTTATTCAAAAATTGCTGACACCGGTGAGCTTAAAAAAATGTTAACTCAGATTTCGTCAGCGAATTATCAAACATTTTCGGCGGCACAAATGCTAATGGCTTTCGAAGCGATGGAACAAAGAGGAAAATCGACTCCGTTAGTGGCTGAAGCTAAGGCGATGGTTGAAGCGAAATGGGTGAACCTTGAACCGCAAACGACTCAGACTCCGTTGATTTGGTCTTTGCCGATTGTGGCTGAACAGGTGCAAGTTAAAACGAACGCGACTGAACCGATTTTCTATGCTTATCAAAAATCAGGTTTCGGCAGCGACGCTGACTTGAAAGAAGTGAAAAGCAAAATTGAAATCGTACGTCAGTACAAAGATGCAAGCGGTAACGATGTGAAATCTGTGAAGCTTGGCGATGAAGTCAGCGTGACTTTAGCTTTGCGTACGACAGATGAAAAATCTCATCCACATATCGCGATTGTTGATTTGTTGCCGGGTGGTTTTGAATTGATTCAACAACGTGATTTGAATCGCTTAGACAGCGGTAGCGGCATGGGCGGTGAAGAGGGTGTTGAACCTCCGATGGAAGGCGAACCTGAACCTTATAATGAAGGCGAGGGCGAAGGAGGCGGTGAAGGAGACAGCGGCGAAGGCGCTTTCTTTAGTCTTGCGATTCCAAAAGCTTATGCGCAAGCAGCGAAAACTTCTTTGCGTGCTCTGTACACGGATTTTATTGATCAACGTGAAGATCGCATTGTGGTTTACGCGACATTGACTCCAGAAGTGACTTCATTCGAATACAAAATGAAGGCTGTTGCCGAAGGAAAATTTAGAATTCCGTCTGCTTTTGCAGAGGGAATGTACGAGCGTGATTTACGTTTCGTCGGGTCTACGGGATGGATCGAAATCAAATCCGAAAAATAGCATTTATTTTAACAGGGCTAGCAGCTGCTGGCCTGTTTAACCGTCTCGAGTTGTTGAACCCTTTAGAAGGGGTCAGCTTTTCTCGAGAAGTTTATGATCGCAACGGGAAACTGTTGCGATTAACTTTATCTGGCGATGAACAGTATCGCGCCTATCGTCCTTTAAAACAAATCGATGAAAAATTAAGACAAGCGGTGATTTTAAGTGAAGATCGCTATTTTCACTATCACTGGGGAATTAATCCGATTTCTTTATTGCGTGCTGCTTTTTCTTTAAATCAAAGTCGCCCTTACGGGGCATCAACGATCACTATGCAGATGGTGCGTTTGCGCGATAAAATTTACACGAAAAGTTTTACCGGAAAAATTTGGCAAATGATTCGCGCAACTGAGGCTGAATTTCTTTATTCGAAAAATCAAATTTTAGAAGCTTACTTAAATTTAACTCCGTACGGAGCCAATATCGAAGGTGTAGGTGCTGCAAGTCAGATTTATTTTAACAAATCGAGTGCACAGCTTTCTTTACCCGAGTCTTTATTATTGGCAGTTATTCCGCAAAATCCCGTGAAAAGAAGTTTGCAAGAGCAAACTCAAAGGAAAGCTTTCGAAGCGCGTGATCGCCTTTATGAAGAATGGCAGCAAAGTTATCCTTCGGCTCATAAAGTTAAGATGGATTTACAACTTCCGCTCATCAGTAAAAGAATCGCTGAGTTACCTTTTTTAGCTCCGCACTTTGTGAATTACGTTGTAGGAAAGACGCCGTCTGATTTAAACGGAGCGATTAAAACCACTTTAGATTTGCGCACACAGGAAATGCTTGAGCAAAAACTAGAGAATTACATCAAAGGTAAAACTCATCTTGGTATTCACAATGGAGCTTTGCTTTTAATTCAAAAGAATACCCGAGAAATTAAAGCTTGGGTGGGTTCGAATGGTTTTTTTGATTCGGAAATCAGTGGCCAGATCGATGCAATTACGACTAGGAGATCTCCGGGGTCGACTTTAAAACCTTTTTTGTATGGACTAGCGCTTCAAGAGGGTCTCATTCATCCGCAAACCTTATTGTATGACAGTCCAAGTAGTTTTGGTCAGTACGATCCCGAAAATTTTGATCGCAGTTACAAAGGCCCTTTATCTGCGGAAGAAGCTTTGATTCAAAGTCGAAATATTCCTGCGATATACTTAGCTTCAAGATTAAAACTAAAGTCTTTGTATCAGCTTCTCGGTGATGTTGATACTCAGCTGCCGCAAAATGAAAAATACTATGGCCTGGCGATTTCATTGGGGTCTGCAGAAGTTACTCCGCTGACGATTGCGGGCCTTTATACGGCTTTAGGAAATTTTGGAAAATGGAGTCCATTGAAATTTAATTTAGAGTCACAAGCCAGCAAAGAGACCAAGATTTTATCTTCTGAATCAAGCTTTATGATTTTAGATATGTTAAAAAAGAATTCGAGATCTGACAGCCCGTTGTTAGATGCAGTTAGTAAATCAAAAATGCCAGTTGCTTGGAAAACGGGGACCTCTTACGGCTTTCGCGATGCTTGGACGGCCGGAGTTTTAGGGGATCATGTTTTGGTGGTTTGGCTGGGTAATTTTGATAACTCTGCAAATCCAGCACTTGTGGGACGCGAATTAGCGTCTCCGCTGTTTTTTGAAATCGCTGATTTGCTGCGAGGAAAAGGCTTAATTAAGGCCGCTGATTGGGAAACGATGTTGGGCCTGAAATTAAAACCCACCGAAGTTTGCTCTTTAACGGGTGGTTTTAGTCGTGGAGTTTGCCCGCACGTGAAAAAAACTTGGTTTCAACCCGGGGTTTCTCCGATCGATGATTGTCACGTGCACCGCGAATTTTTAGTTTCGCAGCGAACAGGAAAAAGAATTTGTCACGTGTCTGCATCGGGTCCAACAAAAACAGAGGTCTATGAATTTTGGCCAAGTGATATCGTGCAACTTTACGTAAAATTTGGTCTTCCTTATAAGAAAGCCCCGGCGTTTGAAGACAATTGCGAACAAGCTGAAACGGGTCTTGCTGCAGTTCCAGAAATTGTTTCGCCTAGGCAAGATCTAATCTATTCGGTGCGCTTTGATAAATTGAACGGCTACGAAAAAATTCCGTTGAAGGCAAAAGTCGATCAAGAGATCAAAAAAGTTTTCTGGTTTGCGAACCAAAAACCTTTAGGTGAATCTTTACCCCAAGATACGTTATTGGTTGAATTATCTCCGGGACATTACGATATCACTTTGGTTGACGATCACGGTCAGGTAGCTTCACGCCCTTTTCAAGTTCAATTAGTGCAGTGATATATTAATATTAAGTACTAGACAAATGTCGGCATAGATTTTACTTGAAATTATGTTTAGTATCAAAAATGTATTCAATCGAAAAATTTCAACTTTCTTTTAGAAAAGAGGTTCAAATGAAGTATTTTTCAATTATTACAATTCTACTATTAATTTTTGGGGGATGTAATTCTTCGAATGATGCGGGAAATACTCAAAGTGTAAATTCTTCGTTGGTATTTCAATGGGATCAAATAGGCCCGGAATCTGGTTTTGTTTCAAGTATAAAGTTTCATCCGACTATTGATTGTTTGGTTTGGGCTTCCGGTGACGATATGTCTGGTCTTTATAAATCCGTAAATTGTGGAAACTCTTGGGAACTCATTCAAACTCCAAAAAATTTTTCTGCATATTCGATTACTTTTGATCCAGCAAACCCAAATATAATCTATGCTCCTTCACATTTTGGTTTTGGTTTACTTAAATCAGTCGACGGAGGAATAACCTGGAGCTTGAATCAAGCTGGTTTGCCATTGTCAGTAAATAATCGTCGAGCTTTTCAGTTGGCTATTCATCCCAGCGTGACCTCAAACTTAATATTAGCCGTACAAGACGGACTTTATAGGTCTACTAATAGCGGATTGAATTTTACGAAGTTACCAATTTCGTGGGGGACTTCATTCATGGCCGCAGTGTACACCAATACTGGTCGGCTTGTGGCTGGGGCAATTAATGGCGTTTTTAAATATTCTGATGACAATGGTTCGACCTGGGTTGATTTATTTACGGCTTCTTTGCCAATTGTACAAATGAAAATGTCTAATAGTGCGCTTTACATAGCCTATGCTGACGGGACGCTACAATATCTTGATCTTCCTAACTTTTCTACTGGTGGCAACTTGAACTTAGGTTCTTCCGGCATTACGACCGATGCGTTAGTCGATTTAGAAGTTGTTTCTGGAGCCAGCCGATCAACAGATACGCTTTACTTAGGTACTTCCAAGAAATCCTCTGTGAGCACTACTCGATGGGGTTTATTTAAAAGTACTAATGGCGGAAGTACTTGGACTCAGTTGACGAATAATTTAAATAACGTTTCGATTTTTAGAACTGCAGTTGATCCGAATAATCCGAATCGATTGTTAGTTGCATCTTCTAGCGCTGCTGGAGTTTTTAAAAGTTCAGATGGAGGCTCTACTTTCACTAAGAGTTCAACTGGAATTAAGGCTTTGACGTCTTTAGCCTTTGCGCAAAATCCTTTAAACCCAAATGAACTGGCACTAAGCTCTTCTGTTGGGCTAGGAATGTCTACAAGTTTTAGTTCGTTAGATGGCGGGCTAACTTGGAGTCAGGTCAGTGAATTTCTGGGTTCGGATGGTGTATTAAATATTAATTTTGACCCCATTGTTGCTGGGCGCGTACTTGTAGGTTCTTTTAATTCGGGTGTGCATTTATCTACAAATGGCTTTGCTGGTCCATACACAAGAGTCATTAATTCGGCCTTGAAAATTAGTAAAATTGTTCGAGATCACAAAAATTCGAATATAATATATGCCTTGGCTACTGAGGGATCACCAAGCGGAGATATTCGTACATACTATTCAAATAATAACGGAAGTTCTTTTAATATTAGAAATTCTTTGTATGCTTCTGATTTGGAGCCTCATCCCACGGTTGCAAATGTAGCTATTGCTACTTCAATCTTAGACGCATTTGTTACTTCGGACGGATTTTTAAGTATGCATTCTGTTGGCTTAGGCTCTCAGGCTACTGCTCAAGGTGCATTGTCTGCGGTTGGGTTCAATCCTAATGATGGATCTGAAGTTTGGGTCGGTGGAAAATCTGGCGGACTATATAAAACTAAAAACTTCAATTCGAGTGGGACCGGAATAGTCTGGCAAACCGTTTCGAGCCCAGCGGTGCGAGCGATGATTTCAAAAATTCTAATAAAAAACGAATTTGGCAAAAAGGTCATTTATATTTCTTCATTTGGTGGTGATATTTATTGGGACATGTCGGGTGCGCTTGGCCTTTGGCGTAGTGAAGACGATGGAATAACCTGGGAGGAAGTCTCTAAGTCTCTTTTTTCTTGTACAAGTTTTTGGTCATTTGAAGGAGTCATTGGGGCAACCAATGAATATTGGGGACAGATGTGGGGCGGGGGGCTATACAAATTAAAGGTTTCAAAATAGAATTTTTGGTTATCAATTGGTGCAGTGATGAAAGAAAAAGTTTTAGCTTGGTTAGATCGAGATCTTCGAATTCAAGACAATCAGATATTTCAGTGGCTCAGTAAAAACTGTCATGTTGATGTGTCGTTTGTGGCTTTTGATCTTGAACCAGCGGTTTCTGAATATCAGCGGCTATTTTATTACCAGTCGATACAAGACCTCAACAGGCAGTTGAAAAGCCGCAACCTTGAGATTTTCTTATTTAATTCAAGACCCGAAAAAATATTACCTGAATTGCTAAAATGCAATAGTATCGACATCGTATTGGTTTCTAAGAGATACAATCATAGAAGTATTGAATTATTAGAAAAAATAAAAAAATTATCCAAGGTTAAATTTATTCAATTCGAGCAATCGACGTTGCTTCTTGAGAATGAATTACCCTTTAGTATTGATGAATTTCCGCTTGTCTTTACGCAATTCCGCAAGGCCGTTGAAAAAAATTTTAATCCTAGGCTAGATGAAAACATTGAATTGACCTTGCTAAATCAATTTGATCTTCAAATTGTTGAGTCTTTTGAGCCAATCAATATTGATCAAAAAGTTCAAAATTTGAGTTGCAAAATACATTTGCCATTTGATCTTCACGGCGGCGAAATTGCTGGAAGAAATCGAATTCTTGAATATCTGTTCGATACTCAAGATATCCTTACTTATAAACAAACAAGAAACGCCATGATTGAAAAGAATCACTCTACCAAATTTTCTGCTTGGTTGGCTTGGGGTTGTATTTCTGCTCGGCAAATTTATAGCGCTATTAAAAAATTTGAAAATGATATTATGGCAAATGATTCAACTTATTGGGTTGTTTTTGAATTGCTGTGGAGAGATTATTTTAAATTTCTCTCTTTGAAAATTGGTCATAAGATGTTTTCAGAAACTGGAATTTCTAATGAGAAGTATTATTGGAATCAAGATTTCGAAAAGTTTGAATCTTGGGCTAATGGAAAAACAGCAAATGATTTTGTAGATGCAAACATGATCGAGCTATTAAAAACAGGGTGGATGTCAAATCGCGGTCGTCAAAATGTAGCAAGCTACTTTTCTAAAGAACTTGAACTGAATTGGACATTAGGAGCGCAATATTTTTCAGAACAGTTAATAGATTCAGATGTAGAAAGCAATTGGGGTAATTGGATGTATGTCTCTGGAGTTGGCACTGATCCCAGAGATAGAAAGTTCAATATTGGAAGGCAGGCTGAAATATATGATTCTGATCGCTCGTACAGAAATAAGTGGCTAGGCACAGAAGGTGCTTCAAAAAAATGACGGCTAAAAGAAAATATTTCTTTGGAATTGATCAAACAGGCGCTGTATTGAAGACCGGGCGCGCTAAGCCCTTGCCATGTTGTCTGATCGAAGGAAAGAGTATTCACTTTTTTTATTTAAATTTTTTTGATTTTCGACAAATAAAATCAGAGTTTCCGAATATTACTGAAGAAAAATCTCAGTTTTGCGTAGATTGTGTGTTCGGGCTTCCGGTTGAGTTACCTTTTGATTTTCGAAAAGTATTAAATAAAACAAATGCTTTTAAAGGTTATGGAAGAAAGCCAGCTAGTGAGTTTTTTCATTCACTTGGAAATGGACAAGTCCATCGAAGAAAAATAGAAATTCTTTGTCACGCAAATTCGGTATTTCAAGACAAGCCATTTCAAAAAAATATTCAAACGGGAACATTTCGAATTTGGAAAGATTTAGCTAGCGGTTCAGACTGGTTTTATTTTCCGGCTATCGAGGGCTCTCAATATACTGAAGGTGCTCCACTTTATGAGGGTTATCCAAGTTTATCTTGGAGGCGTCTGTTTCAGGTTCGAAAAAGAAGCCCCAAGGAGTTAACTCGTTTATTGAAAAAAGCAGGATACCAAGTCAATTGGACTCGAAAACATCAAGAACAGGTTAACAAAGATAGCAATTTGGCTGATGCATTTGTTTTGGCGTTAACGATCAAACTTTTTTATAATGAAACTTTGCATATTGTTCCGAATCCTGAAGGATTCATTCTTGGTTACAAAAATAGTTGATTTGAATTCAATCTCAATTTGATAAACCTCGTGGGAATATGAATTGCAAAATCACACTATATGATGAGATCAAAGTTAAAAAAGTTGTTATTTTCATTATTAGTTTTGGTAGGTTCGATTTCACTTGCTCAGGCACCAAAATGCAGTGACCTTTTTGGGCCTAATTTAGAGACTCTTTTAGAAAAGGCTGGTCAACTTGAATTTGACCTTAATCAAAGTATCACAATGAAACATAATGCTTTAGAGTCGCAGAGCGAAGTGAAGCGGTTAGAACAAGTTCAATTTCTAATTGAAGATCTTTTTTCATATGAGGGTCCCGAAGATGGATTGATTGTATTATCGAAACGTCTTGATGAACTTACGGTTAGGCCAGAGCTGAAGCAGACTTTTGTTAAAACTGAAGCTGTTCGCCCGACTGTTGTGGTTGAAGCGAAAACGGCTCGAAAAGATTACGAAACGATTCAATTCTATTTGAAAGAAAAATATAATAAATTTCTTGATGAAGTTTCTAAAGTTCGTACTTTATCTGAGCTTGCGCCTAGTTGGTCACTTGAACGGGTAGATGTCTTAGAAATTACTCGGGAACCAACTTTTTCTGTTCGATTAAATCAAGGATACCGGGTGCTATTTATCTATGAACCTGTGACTGGGGTCAAAGTTCTTCGAATTTCAATGAAAGTGACTCATTAGAATAAAAATAGAGCATTTGCAGTTTTGACTTATTGATCAGTTGGGTATTTATTTAATATATGTCATACACAATTTTGGGTTCGCCCCGCTCTCCGTTTGTTCGTATCAATCGAATATTCATGATGCTTAATTCAATTCCATGTGAGTTTAAAGTATTAAACTTTCTAGACGATCCCAATCATGCAGCCGAACTTGCGAAAGAGTCGCCAATAAACCGCGTTCCGATTTTGTTGGTCAACGGGGAAAAGATTTTTGATTCACGTGTGATCATGAATTATTTAATTAAAAAGCATAATTTGAAACCTCTTACAATTGAAGATGAAAACAGAATCTCTGTGGTTTACAGTTGTTTAGATACTGCCTTAACTTTGTTTCAAATGAAAAAAGATGGGTTTGATATTAACGGACCTGGCTTTTTTATTTCAAGACATCGTGAACGTATTCCGCAAAATTTAAAATATTTAGAATCATGGATTAAAGAACTGTCGCCGTCGAAAAAAGAAGACTGGAACTTTGCTTCGATCGCACTTTATAGCTTTTTATTTTGGGCTCATGCTCGTGAAATTTTTGATGTAAATATGTATCCAATAGCGCAAAATTTTCTTGAGAAATTTGCTAGTTGCACAGGTGTTCAAGAAACAACTTTTTCATATAAATAAGACTTGAATTGCTTTAAACCAGACTTAAGTCTTACAATATAGACTATTTCAAAAACTTTTTTGCGATCTTACAGACCTTCGTCGATCGAAGTTGGTTACTGACGTTGCCATGAGGTTTTAAATTTTCCACAATAAAATCGTGGTATTAGATATAAAAAAATTGAAGCCAATAAAGATGCTCGTCTTAGACGTTGACGGGGTGCTTACGGATTGTCGCATTTGGATGGATTCCAATGGTGAATGGAAGCGTTTTTTTTCTATTCGAGACGGCGTTGGTATTAAGCTTTTGCATGAGGCTGGCTATAAGCTTGCGATCATAACCGGAAGTAAGTCGGCAGATATACAAGCTCGTGCAAAAAATCTTTCGTTTGATTATTTTTACGAAGGTGCTTTAGACAAAGGGCCTTCATTTGAGAGATTGCAAAAAGAGTCCGGAATTCATGTCAGTGAAATGGCCTATGTCGGAGACGATATTTTCGACATACCCATGATTAAATCAGTGGGTTTTGGTGCTACCGTTCCTGAAGCTGTTGATGAAGTCTTAGGGTGTGCTCACTACATAACTAAAAGACCCGGTGGAAACGGTGCCGTTCGAGAGGTTTGCGATTTTATTTTGAAATATGGATATTTTTCGAAAAATTGAGGTGGATGTGAAACTTGAAATGAAACCATGGAAGAAGTCATTTTTAATATCGCTTGTTGCTTTTTGCTTTCTATCTCATCAAGCAATTGCCGAAGAAAGCGTGAATGTACCTGTTGATGAATTGACTCAAGAAACGGTGTATCCTGTTTTTGACAACCCTGTTAGCGTAAAAAATCGTAACATTCAAGATTCGGGTGTTATGGATATCGGTGTGTTCGGAGGTCTTGCGATCACTGAGCCGATTTCGAATAACAGCAAATTTGGACTAGCCGCTAACTATCACTTTAACGAAACTCACTCATTCGGCGTTTTATGGGCTAAAAATAGCACGGGCCTTTCGCAAGATGCCCAAGGTTTAAAAGACGATTTCGGTTTGGATTTCACTCGTGCTCCTTATCCAGAATACACCTTAATGGGAGACTATAACTACAAAGCTTTTTACGGAAAATTAAGTGTGACTAAAGACGGAGTAGTGAATACTTCGATTTATGGATCATTAGCTGGCGGAGTTGTGAAGTACATTCATAAATCGTTTCCAGCAATTGCTATTGGATTAGGTGAAAGATTTTACTTCGGTTCACACTGGTCTTTAAAAGTTGATTTGCGTTTGTATGCTCATCAAGCTCCGATTCCATTTATTTCTCCGGGTTTAAAAGACGGAAGTAAACCAAATAATAATCCTGGTAACGCGGCAGATGCTGTGCCGGATTATGGAAGCTTTTCAGAAAGATTAACATACACAACCAATCTTGAAATTGGCTTGAACTATTTATTTTAAGGAGTTCAGACATATGAAGCACTTTTTGGCTTTTACCATTTCGATCTTTCTTCTGAACATGAAGATCGCCCAGGCTCAAGATCAAGTTCTTGATGATCAAGATATTATCAATGTAGAAAACTTATATAATAATAAAACACAGGCTCCGGTTCAAAACCAGCGTCCAGTCGTGAATGAAGTTCAGGCTGAAGCTGTCGCGACTCCGGTAGAAGAAGATAAAAAAGCCGCTGAGCTAAATCAAGTTCAAGAGCAAATTCGTAAAGAAAAAATTGAGCGGCTAACCGATTTAAATACGCTTTCTCCTTTCCGCGAAATTTCGATCATTCAAAAAAAATATTTGCCTAAAACAGAACGATTTCAGTTTTACTTAGCTGGCGGAATGACGACAAATTCACCTTGGTTCTTGAACTTAGGTGCAAAAATCAATATGAGCTATTTTTTTACAGAAACCTTCGGGATTGAAATTGGCGGAATGTTTCTATCAAACTCTGAACGTGAGGTTTCGAAAGAAATTCGCGAAACAAATCGGTTGCAGCCAGAAAAATTCGTTAATACAAAAAGTCATTATGGTGTCGATTTAGTTTGGGCCCCGATTTATGGAAAGGTTAGCTTTGTTAATAATCGAATTATACCTTTCGATATGTATTTTTCGGCTGGTGTTGGATCATCGAGTACAAATTCACAAGAGGGTACCAATACGACCTTCCATATTGGAACCGGTCAAATATTTGCATTAAGTAAATCGATGGCTTTTCGTTGGGACTACAGCTGGAATATGTACAAAGCTACTCCGATAGCTGATAGTGCTTTAGGTACCGGAACTCCTGAAAGTAATAATTATAATGATTTAATTTTAACCGCGGGTGTCAGCTTCTTTTTTCCGGAGGTTAGTAGCCGATGAAACATTTATCGAAAATTTTTATTTCATGTGTGTTAGTGATGATATTTTCATTTCAAGCTTCGGCGCAGGCTAGAAAAAAAGCGTCAGGCAAAAAAAACCAGGTAACTACACGTAAAATAGTGCCCGGTCCCAAAATATATACAAACTCGACAAGTTCCTCAGCGCGAAACCAAATTTCGCAAGCCTTGGGGCTTTTTAAATCAGGGCAATATGCTCAAGCGGCCAATGCCTTTTTAGCTTTATCTCGTCGTGGAGATTTAAGCAGCGAAAGACCCCAAATTAAATATTACCTGGGCTTAGCTTTGATGGAACAGAACCTGAATCAGGTTGCTTCATTTCAGTTTGTTGACGTTATTCGATCTGGCGATCAGCGCTGGACTCGTCAAGCAATTGAAAAACTATTGATAGCGACGGACCGTCTTGGAGATGAGACACTTTTGAATTTTGCGATTCAAAGAATTGATGTGAACCAAGTGCCAACTCAACATCGTGATATGCTTTACTTCCGCTTAGGTGAAATCAAGGCGAAGGCGGGATTATTTCAAGAAGCTGCGGCTTTATACAACCGTGTAGGATCACAAAGTCGTTACTACTACAATGCTTTGTACAATAAAGGATTAGCGCAAGCTGAAGCGAATCAAACCGAACTAGCTTTGCAATCTTTCCAACACTTACGTGAAATGCGCGAATCGGCGAAAGTGACTGATATGAATCGCGTTGCGGCAGATATGGCGATTGCTCGCATTTATTACCAAAGACAAAACTGGGATAAAGCTATCGAAGCTTACGCTAAAATACCTCGTGATCATATGATGTGGCATGAAGCGATGTTTGAAAAAACTTGGGCGATGTTGCGTGCAGCGCGCTTTCGATCAACTTTAAGTAATTTTCAAACTCTGCACTCGACCTACTATGAAGATGCGTACATTCCAGAGACATTGCTACTGCGCGGAATCGTTTACCTTTATATCTGTAAATACGATGAGATGGAAAAGGTCTTAGGGCTTTTTGATTCTCAGTACGGTCCTATTTATACGAAAATCAATCAGTTCTTAAATCAAAATGGATCGTCTGAATCATACTTTCAAGAAGTGAATAAGGCGTTCATTATGAAAAAAGACTCTGAGGCGAAAAAGAATTTTTCGATTCCTTATAATGCGATGAAGTTCGTAGCTGAAGAAGGTGATGTTCGTCGAACATACAATTACTTGAAAAAAATCAGCGAAGAGAAAAAAGCGATCGAAGAAAATCCTAGTTTAAAAAATACAGCAATTGGAAACTACGCAATTCGTATTATCAATAATCGAATGAAGAGCGCTCGCAGTTTGGTGGGCGATATGGTTAAAGCTCATCTGCAAAATATGCGTGTTGAATTAAAAGATTTGAACGAGCAAGCAAGCTTCATACGTTACGAGATGATCAACGGTAAAAAAGAATCTTTGAAAAAGAAATTAAGTGGTCGTGCATTGAATGAAGAACAAGTTGATGAAAATCAAGATCGGTCATTCTATGTGCAAAACGGATACGAGTACTATCCATTTCAAGGTGAGTACTGGTTAGATGAGGTTGGAAATTATCACTACCTCGGAAAACAAAGTTGTGAGTAAGTATGACGAATAATAAATTTGCATCTATCGCTTTGTGTACACTTTTAATGACCGGAATGAACGCTTTCGCCAAAGTTACGGTTGGCGAAATGTTGAAGAAGGCGAAAGAAAGTAGCCGTGGTGGTAAAGCAAACTCTATGCAAAAAGGAGATATAAATCTTCCTCAAGCGCAGATGTCTTTCGAGAACGACAATAGACCGCCGGTCAATTTAAGTGCCGTGAAGCCACCAAAATCTTCGGAAATTTTAAAATACGAAAATTCGGATCAAGCTGAATACGAAAAGACTTTAGATTTACAAATTAAAGAGCTTTACAAAATGACCCAGCAGTATAAATCAAGCCAATCTCGGGGCGAGCTTTGGTTGCGATTAGCAGAGCTGTATGTGGAAAAATCCGCGTTAGTTGATGCTCGGAAACAAGATGATTATGATAAAAAACTTGTGGCCTTTCAAAGCGGAAAAACTAAAACGAAACCAAAGTTAGATGTTGCTGAGGCCCGGGAATATAATAAAAAAGCAATTCAATTATATGAATGGTTTTTACGTGATTATCCTAAAGATACCAAAGTCAGTCAGGCCTTATTCTTTCTGGGATACAATCATTTCGAACTAGGAGACACAAAAAAAGGCTCAGCTTATTACTCTCGTTTAACTAAAGAATTTCCTAAAAGCCCATTTATCGGAGAGGCTCACTTTGCTTTGGGTGAGTACTATTTTGAAAACGAAAAATGGGCTGATGCTTATAAAGAATATTCTCAGATAATTAAAGATCAAAGACATCGCTTAAATACTTTTGCTTTGTATAAAGGAGCATGGTGTTTATATCGCGTAGGAAAGACTGAACAAGGTATCAAGTATCTTGATTTTATTATCAAGGGCTCGGGTAACGATGGCCGAGGGTCTTTAGCCGGTGGGCGTAAGCTCAATACAACACGATTAGAGGGAGAAGCCTTGCGTGACTTAGTTGTATTCTTCGCTGACACGGGTGATACAAAACGAGCTGTTGAGTACTTTAGAAATATAAATTCAAAAGAAGCTCGCAATAATATTGAAAAGCTAGCTTATATTTTAGCCGATAAAGGCAATCGCGAAGGCTCTAAAGAAGTTTTTCGTATGTTGATTGCGCAAGATCCAACAGGAAAAAAATCTTTCGAGTACCAATACCAAATCGTTCAAGCTTACTTTTACTCGAAAAACTCTCCACAATTCAAAGAAGAACTTTACCGTTGGATTTCAGACTACGATCAAAAATCGTCGTGGTACGCATCTAACAAAGAAGATGAAGCTTTCATCCAAAATTCTGTAAAATTGCGTGAACAAACTTTGCGTAATTATATTTTGCAACAGCATCAAACAGCTCAAAACTCGCGTGCGGCTTTTTCAAGAAAATCAGCTAGCGAAGGCTATAAACTGTATTTTCAAGAATTTGCAAATTCGCCTCAGTCGGCTGATATGCATTTCTTTCATGCCGAACTTCTTTATGACATGGGTCAATTTGACGAAGCTTCGGCTGAATACTCTTGGGTTGCCGAGAATGCTCCAAACAGTAAATATGGATCAAAAGCATCGCAGAACGTATTATTGTCGATTGAAAAAGCCCTTCCGAAAGATACAGAACTACAACAACGCGTAGGAAATTCAGTTGAGCCTATCGCTATGGATCCAAAAGTTGAAAGATTCATTAAGTACGCTTCTTTGTATTTACAAAAATTTCCTAATTCAGATAAAGATGCCGAAATTCGTTTTAGAATTGGTCGGCTGTACTATCAAACTAACAACTTTGCTCCGGCTGAGAAATATTTTAAAGAAATCGTGCAAAAGCATCCCAAAACGAAGTATTCAGAATATTCTGCTAACTTACTATTGGATATTTACGATCTTAAGAAAGACTACGCTGGCCTTGAAAAAATGGGAACTGAGTTGCTAGCCAACGATAGTATTTCAGGAACCAAAGCTGGTAATGATATTCGAAATGTTCTTGAAAAGGCCAACTTTAAAAAAGGTCAAGATTTAGAGATTGAAAAAAAATATGCCGAATCTGCTACGCAGTTTCAGCTTTTTGCAAATCAAAATCCTAAATCAGATTTGGCGACGATGGCCCTATTTAACGCCGGAGTTAACTTCGAGCGTGCTGGTCGCAATTCGGATGCGGTTCAGAATTATAAAAAAGTTGTCAATGCGACTGATAAATCAGCGGTAGCCTTAAAGCCTAAAGCGCAAAAATTACTAGCTAAGCTTTATCAAGATTCAGGGCAATTTGATGAGTCAGCTTCGTTGTTTAAACAATTAGTTCGTGACAATCCTAAAGATCAATTGGCGCCAAACTATTTATTCAATGCAGCTGTGATGTATCAAGCCATGGGTAAAACAACAGAATCTGTAAACACTTACCGTGAATATATGGAAGTGAACAAAAATGCGACTGAAAATGCAGAAACTGTTTTCACTATTGCCCAGTTGCAAAGAAAAGCTGGTGCAAAACAAGCGTCTTTGAACTTGTACAAAGAGTATATCGATTTACCGCATGCAACTAACGATAAGCGCTTAGAGGCGAACTACTGGATTTACGATTTGGGTCGCAGTCTTGGTCGATTTAAAGATCCTGAAGAAGCCGCTCAGAACGTATTATCGCTGCAAAAAAAATTGCCAGGCGATAAAAAAGCTGCAGCGAATGTTTTTGTAGCTAAAATTAAATTCAATCAGGCAAAAACGACATTTACAACTTTGAAGTCTGTTTCAATTCCGGCTGATCCAGCTAAGCAAAAAAAGGCAGTAGATCGAAAACTTGAAGTTATGAATCAGCTTAATCAAGAGTTAACTGAAGTGATCAAGTTAGATTCGGCTGAAGAAATCGTGGGTTCATTGGATCTTTTGGGTGAATCGAATCGTCATATGGCCGACGCAATTGATAACACACCTTTGCCGCCTGGTTTGAAAGAAGAACAAAAGAAAATATATAAAACTGAGATCGAAAAAATTTCAGCACCATTTCGTAAAAAGTCTGAAGAAAGTTATAAGCTTGCAGTTGAGCGCGGTTCGGATCTAGATGTTTACAGCGGTGCCTATCAGAACTCTTACAGTCAGTTGAACAAAATTAGTCCAAAATCTTACTATTCAGGGTTAGAAACGGGATTAGATTCAAGATTGATTAACTGGATCGGTGCAAAATGAAGAAATTAAAAGTATCGACAAGTCTGTTATTGGTTTCTTTTTTGGTTTTAGTTGGATGTTCAAGTTTTGAAGTTCAACCTGACGATAAAGCGCCTCAAGCTATAATTCCGCCACAGCCGATTTCGGCGCCAGCTCAATCGGCAGAGAAAATTGTTCCTGAAGTGAAGCGTGAAGAAAAAATATCAAGTAGCCAGTATTCACCACTGGCTGACGCGATTAAGCTGCAAAATGATGACGCCATTCAAAAAGCGGCTTCTGAACTGTTGGCCCAAAATTCAAAAGATTTAGCCGCATTAAATTCAATGGCGATGGTTTATTATAAAAAGGGTCGTTTAGACGCAGCTGAATACTTATTGGGAAAAGCCGTTTCTGCCCATTCTGAATCTTCAGAAATTTACAGTAATTTAGGACTAGTTCTTTTAGCAAAAGGCGAAAGACGTGAAGCTATCCGGTCATTTCGTAAAGCCATAGAATTAAACCCGAACAACGCCGTTGCGGGAGCGAATGTAGGATCGTTGTATATCCAAGACAAAGACTTCAATAAAGCGGTTTTGTCATTAGAGATCGCGGTCAAAAATGGTCAGCGCGACTTAAAAGTAATGAACAATTACGCGATAGCGATGGCCGCCACCGGAAAACCGAAAGAAGCATCTGATATTTATGAAAGATTATTGAAAGATAATCCAGGTAACAAAGACGTAATGTTGAATTATTCGATTCTTATGATTGAACAAATGCAGAAGTACCGTGAGGGACTAGACCTCTTGAACAGACTAAAGTTTGTAGGAAACTCTTCAGAATCACGTGAAATCATAAAGCAATTGGAAAATAAGGCAAAAGCTGGTTTACAATAGAGGAACGGAGTGGGGATGAATCTGCTTAGAATATACTTAACGACTCTAACCGTGGTTTTATTTGCGCATGGGGCTCAGGCGCAAAAACAAATACCATTGGATAAAAACAACCAAGCGAAGAACGCGACTGATCGCAAACAGACGCTGAACTTCGAAGATGAGCTTGTTGAGGGATCTGCTCAAAAGCCTGAATTATTCTATTTGTTTCAAAAGAAAAATTTTAATTACAAAAGATTAGTTAAACTTCGCGAAAACTTTCTACCCGAGATGAGAAAAACAACAGAGGATATACAACGACTTCGGGGGGGAAATTGAAATCACCGCTGATATTCAGGGTCTTTAAAAACGAACAAATTCATGTCGTAAAACAATTTCTGGATAAAGATCAGGTATTGTTCGGCCACGAGGCAGAGGTTGACGTAGATTTAGATTCGGTTGATGTTTCTCCGATACATTGTTTGATTGAAAAGCGTGGTCATCAGTATTTCATTTGTGATTTGGGTTCAACCCAAGGAACTTTTAAAAATGGAACAGCAATATTGGATGAAGCCATCGCCTCTGGTGATGAGTTCACTGTGGGCCCATTTCGAATCATTTTCTTTATCGGTGCACCGAAGCCCGTGCATTCTCCGAAAACGGCTTCCGAAGTAGTCATTCAGCCGGCTCCGGTAGTTTTAGCGGCAGCAGCGCCGGTAGCGCAGGTAGCCACTGTGACTCCAGTTTCGACTTCTGTTGCGTCAACGCCAGTGAAAGAATCTGTACAGTCTAAACCTCAGATTCATTCTGCAGTTGTGGGTTCTAAAGTTTCGTCGCGCGGACAGCAATTTTTAAAATCTCGCAATAAAAAAGGCAAAAAAACATTCGCTCCAGAAAGCCAAATCCAAGATTTGCGTGAATATGTTAAACCAGGAAAAGGCCAATTGGTTGAAGTGATCGTGGCTTGGAAAGAAAGAATTTTAACTACGTATCATTTTTCTCCAACGGGTATGAAAAAACTAGGCCGTGAAAATGATATTCAAATTCCTGACGGGGCATGCCCTAAGAATTGGACATTTCTAGATTGCACCAACAGTTCTGTATTGGTTCGCACAACGAATGATATGAAAGTCGAAGTGCAAAATTCGATGGAATTGCGCACGATCACAGAAAGCAATTATCGCCTTTCACAAAATGAAACGGTATTCGTTACTTTATCTAATTCAATGCAATTGATTGTGCGTTTTGCGCCAGTGGCCCCGGTTGTTCCATTTGAATCAGCTGCGATTTTATCTTCGTCTGAGTTAACCGGTGTTCTTGCGGCATTAATCGTTGCCGCATTAACAAGTTTGATCGTTTCTGTAACGGCGCCAAAAGCTGTTGAAAAAGAAGAAGAGATCGAACGTGTCGCCCAAGTTATTTTTGAAAAGCCTCCGGTGCCGGTCGTCGCTAAATTGCCTACTCCACCAGAGCCGCAAAAGCCACCAGAACCTGTGACTCCTCCGAAGCCGCCTGAGCCGAAAAAGCCGCCTGAGCAGCCTAAGAAAATCACAGAAGCTGAAACGGCTAAGCAAGCGCAAACAAAAGGTGATCCAAAAAAACCTGATCAACAAGCGCAGCAAGCTCAAAAGGCTGGTCGTGCAAGCGAAGTTAAACCTAAAGATCCAAAATTCAAAGCAAAGCAATTTACTTCAACCAAACAAGGTGGAGCCGTTAAAACCGGAAATCAAAACGGTGCAAATGCTCAAAGTAAAGAACCAGATCCAACAAATGCAGGCTTGTTGTCTGCTTTCGGATCAGGTGGAGCGCGCGCGAAGTTAGATAAAGCCTACGCGGGTTCGGGGCAGGCATTGGGTACCGGTGAAAAAGCAACGGGTGCTTCAGGCTTCAATGAAAATCGCGCGGGCGATGATGTCGGAAGTAAATTTAAAGACACAGGTGCCGGCGGTAAAGGTACAGCCACTCAAGGCATCGCAGGTATCGGAACCGGAAAAGGTTTAGGTATGAGTGCAACTGGTAACGGAACTGGGTTTGGCTCGAAAGACCAAGTCGCAATTCAGCCGGGTGGTGCTGAAGAAGAATTTGTCGGATCAATTGATCGCGAAGCTGTTCGTCGTGCGGTTAGATCAGCATTGGCTTCGTTTAAAGCTTGTTACGATCGTGAGTACAACAAAAATTCGAAGTTGTCGGGAAAAGTTGTGATTTCATGGGAGATTCATGAAAAAGGAATCGCTCGAAATGCTAAAGTTGTAAAAGATAAATCGACTATCGGTAATTCGACAGTTGAAGAGTGCGTGCGCGCTCGTATGTTGACCGTAATTTTCCCAGAGCCACCAGGCGGGACTATTGCTGAAGTGACATACCCATTTTTATTTCAAGGTCAAAAATAATCTAGAGGAGGATTATCGTGGAACCAGTTGTTAATGTTGCGAATAATATAGAAAATATGAACCCTTTGCTGAGAGCATTCACCGAAGGTGGAGCTGTCATGTATGTGATCTTGGTGTTTGCGGTTTTGACCGTGGCCGTTTCTCTAGAAAGATTTTTGACTTTAAAATCTTTGCGCGTCGATAAAAAAGAATTCGCCGACCAAATTTTCAGAATGGTTGTTGGCGGAGACTTGCGCCAAGCGATTTCATTTTGTGATTCTCGACCGACTCCGCTTTCTAACACTGTGAAAGCTGGTTTAGTGCAAGCGATGAATAAACGCCCAGATGAAGAAATTCAAGTGGCGATGGACGCTTCAGTTTTGCGTGAGATGCCTCGTTTAGAAGGATGGACTTCATTCTTAGCGGTGTTTGGTAATATCGCGGTTCTTGCGGGTCTATTAGGAACGATCATCGGTATGATCGGTTCATTCCGCGCGGTTTCAAAAGCCGATCCAGCAACAAAAGCTCAGTTACTTTCTGAAGGTATCTCGCATGCTTTGAATTGTACGGGTTTTGGTTTGATCACGGCGATCGTTGCAATTGTGTTTTATGGTTTGTTTCAGCACATGATTCAAAAAGCAGAAAACGAAATGGTTGAAACAAGTATGTCATTGATGAACTTGGTTGCTTCTAACAGAGATAAAATTAAGGACTAATTAAATGGCTCACATCGAATCGGGCGGCCGTGGCGGTCGAAATCCCAACGTTGAATTGAACTTAGTTCCGGTCATTGATTTGATGTCCGTGCTGATCACATTCCTCTTGATTTCAGCAGTTTGGACTCAAGTATCGATGATTCAATTAGGTGCTTCTTTTGCTTCGCCACGTGATCCTGAACAAACCGAAGTGAAGCCACCACCAATTGAAGATTTAGTTCTGAAACTTGATATCACAAAAAATGGTTACATTCTTTATGTAGGCAAAGACACCAAGTCTTTGCCTATGCAAAATGGAACTTACGACAACGAAGGTTTATTAGCTGAACTCATGGGAGTAAAAAAAGTTTACCCAGATAAAGGCGGAGTAAAAATGGCGATTTCAGACGAGATTCAATACGAAATCGTCGTAGCCGCTATGGATACAGGTCTTAAAGCAGGGTTTTCTCCGGAGTTATTAACTGGGGGGCCGAACTAATGGCAATCTACAAACCAGGCCAAAGACATCGCTATCACAATATTTTGAAAAGACGCGGAGGAAAACGTGGCGTTACCGCGATTCTTTCGTTAACGGCCATGGTGGATATGTTCACGGTTCTTGTTATTTTCCTTTTACAAAACTACAATACGACGGGTGAAATTCTTTATATTCCTAAAGAAGTCACGTTACCGAAAGCCAATCGTGTTAATGATTTAAAGCCCTCATTGGTGATCACAGTTTCATCAAAAGAAGTTCTGATTGATCGCACACCCGTTGCGACATTTCAAGAAGTTCAAGATGCAAAAGACTGGGTGATCCCTAACTTACGAGATAAAACGCGTGCATTGCTAGAGAAAGCAAAATCTGATCAAGAAGCCAAACTTCAAAGTAAGCTTAAAAACGTTGTGGATAAAACTCTTGGAAAAGAAGAGAATGACCCAAATGCTTGGAGAAAAGTCACATTGCAAGCTGATAAAGCCATTGACTATTTGACATTAAAAAAGATCATGTATTCAATTTACGAGGCCGGTGGTGGCCCTATAAACTTTGCGGTAGCAAAAGATGTAAGTAAAGAAAATGCCGCTTCCCAAAATAATACAGAAACTAAAACTCAGTAGGTATTCGCTTCTTCTTGTTGTCATAATTTTCTTCATATTCCTGGAGATCTTAATCATATCTCCGCGTACTCTTGAAAAGCCTACTGAAGATCAACTTGAATATGAAAAACTAAAAGCGATGGCTGAATCGACCAAAAAAAATGCGGTCGAACAGAAAATGCTTGGCGTTCATTACGTTGAAAATAGTACCAATCAAAAAGGGTGGGAGCTTTTTGCTAGCGAAGCTTCGGGAACCACTGACTCACAGTGGGTTCTAAAAATCGTTAAAGTTCAATTTTTCACAAATGACAATGCAAGCTTCACCGTCAACGGAGATGTAGGTGAGGTCGATGGAACCTCAAAAGACATGCTAGTGCGTGGGCATGTCAGCACAACAAGCTCAAATGGCTATACTTTCAAAACTGATTCTTTGCGATATGTGGCTCACTTCAAGCAGATGACTAGTTCTGATGCGGTTGAAATGACCGGGCCTCCAGATTCAAAAGGTGGTGGTTTTAAGTTGAATGGAGTTGGTTTGTTGGTTGATGTTCAAAAAAATAAAATGACGATTCTAGATCGTGTTGAAGCTGAAAAAATGATTGATGCAAAGAAGTTCACATTAACTTCACTGACAGCTGAATTTTCAAATAAAAATCAAGAGGCCTTGTTTTCGGGGCAAGTGAAAATGCGATTAGGGCCAACATTTGTTGAGGCTCCGAATGCCTTCTTTGTTTATTCAAAACAAACAAAGGCTTTGCAAAAAATTACCCTTTATAAAGGTGTAAAAATGATCGAGGGTGATCGGCAAGCATCATGTGACGAGCTTGAGTTTGATCTTGAAACCGATAAAATGACGTTACGCGGTCAGCCGAAAGTGCAGCAAGGTGATGATGAGATCACCGGACAAGAAATCGTCTTCCTAGATGGCGGTAAAAAAGTTAAGATTAACAAGGTTGATATCAAAGGAACAAAGAAGTGAAAAGCACCTTGAAAATCTCTAAAATTTCGAAAGCCTACAAAGGGCGCCAAGTTGTTCAAGAAGCCAGCTTTGAAATTGAAGCGGGTCAGGTCGTTGGGTTGTTGGGGCCGAATGGTGCAGGCAAAACCACCTCGTTTTATATGGTTGTCGGTCTCGTAAAGCCTGATATTGGCGATATTTATTTGAATGAGTTGAATATAACTGATTTTCCGATGTACAAGCGCGCGCAAAGTGGAGTTAGTTATCTTGCGCAAGAACCAAGTATCTTTCGTCGTCTGACTGTAGAAGAAAATATTCTAGTGGCGCTTGAGGCTCACGGTTACAGCGCGCAAGAACGTCGTGAAAAATTAGAATCTTTATTGCAGGACTTTCGTGTGAATCATATTCGTGAATCACAAGGTTTTTCTCTTTCAGGTGGCGAGCGTCGACGCGTTGAAATCGCGCGCGCAATTGCTGGTTCTCCGCATTTTATTCTTCTTGATGAACCCTTTGCCGGAATTGACCCGATTGCTGTCGGTGATATTCAGAATATTATTCGTCAACTTAAGGCCAAAGGTATAGGAGTTTTGATTACAGATCACAACGTGCGTGAGACTTTAGGGATTTGCGATTATGCTTATATCTTGAAGGATGGAGAAATTCAGGTCAAAGGAACCGCTGATGAAATCACGGCTTCTGATTTGGCTCGAAAATTCTATCTAGGTGAAAACTTTAGATTATAGTTTTTTTGAACGATAGATAAGAACTTATTGGGAAGGTAACTCAATGGCTTTAAGACAGACGATGAATCTCAGTCAAAATTTGGTCATCACGCCGCAGTTGCAGCAAGCGATCAAACTTTTGCAAATGTCACGTCTTGAGTTAGAAACCCAAGTTCGTAGTGAACTCGAAGAAAATCCAATTTTAGAAGAAGCAGAAATTCTGAAAGAAGAAGATTTCCAAAGAACCAAAGAAGCTGAAACTCAAACAGCCTCAGAAAATGCCGAGACTCCGGTTGATGCGACTGCTTCTGAAAATGTGCAAGATCCTCAAAAGCAAGATGAGTTTGAATGGGAATCCTACTTAGAAACTCAGCATAAAGCTCCGCGTGAAGCCTCTTCGGGCCAAGAAGAGATCATGAACTATGAAAATATTATTTCTTCCACTCAAACTTTGCACGAACACATTTATTGGCAAGTGAAAATGGCTGGCTTTTCTGAAAATGAATCTTTAGCTGCTGATGCTATTATCGCGCATATTGATGATGATGGTTATCTGAAAGTGCCGTTACAACAAATTTCTGAAGAAGAAAAAATTGATATCGGAGATCTTGAAGACGCATTAAGTTTAATTCACGAATTCGACCCTCCGGGAGTTGGGGCTCGTGACTTAAAAGAATGTTTATTGATTCAAGCAAAACTTTTAGAAGAAGACACGAACGACCTCGTTTCTTTAATCAATAATCACTTAAAAGATCTTGAAAAGAAAAATTACGAATCCATTGCTAAGGGTTTGAATCGTTCAATGGAAGAAGTCATTGAAATCTGTAAGATTATTTACGCCATGGAACCAAAACCGGGGCGCGGATATTCTGGGCATGATACTCACTATGTAACGCCTGATGTTTATGTTTATAAAGTGGGTGACGATTACGTTGTGTCGCTGAATGAAGATGGTTTGCCTAAGTTAAAAATTTCTAATTTTTATAAAAATATGTTGAAGGGGGGAGCTAATCCAACCGGAGACCAAAAGGCATCTGAATACATCCAAGAAAAATTGAAGTCGGCGGTTTGGCTAATCAAGTCGATTCACCAAAGACAACGGACTATTTATAAAGTTACAGATAGTATTGTAAAACATCAGCGCGAATTTTTTGAAAAAGGCGCTAGTGCTTTAAAGCCTATGGTTTTGCGTGATATAGCAAATGATATTGGTATGCATGAATCTACTGTCAGTCGAGTAACCACTGCGAAATACGTGCATACGCCGCAAGGCATTTACGAATTAAAATACTTCTTTAATTCAGGTATCAGCTCTTCAGACGGTGGTGAAGAATTAGCTTCAGAATCAGTCAAGTTGAAGCTTAAAGAAATCGTATCTAAAGAAGACCCTAAAAAGCCACTTTCAGATCAAAAGTTAGTAGAGCTTCTTCGTAAAGAGGGTATTGATATCGCTCGTCGGACGGTGGCAAAATACCGAGATGTCTTAAAAATCTTACCTTCGAGTCAGCGCAAGAAGTATTTTTGATACCGTGAGCTGTCTAACATATTGACGTTCCTATCTTGTTTTCTTGGTGGGTTGAAACTCAACAAAGGGTGAATTAAATTTCTTCTAATCAAAAAGGAGATTTTATGAAATCTTTAGTTGTAACATCATTATTATTCATTGCTAGCATTTCACAAGCTGACATTATTAAATGCAATTTCACTGAGCCGTTTGTTGACTCTGTCTATAGCATGACTCAATCAACATTGACCTACACGATCGCTGGTGAAGATGTTATTAGTCCTGTTGTTTTGAAAAATGTTTCTTTCCAAATCAAAGAAGCTGGTCTGTTTCAGCTTGTTTCTAAAGAAGGTAAAGTTTTACAGACATTAACTTTGAACCACAAAGGTTCAAACGGAATGTCGGATGCAGTTTATCCGTATGACGTAAAAGATGTTACGGATTTAGCTGGCCACGGTGTCGGTGGTTGCACTTCAAACAGCTTAAAAGCCGTTGAACCAAAATATTAAAATTACTTTTTAAGGGTGAAGACAGATTTTTATCTGTCTTGCCTTTACGAAGTTAGAATCATTTACTTAACTTCAGAACAATTTACCTTTGAATTTACAGAAGAGCGATTGCAGATCAGTTTATATGCTTTTTCTTTTTCGCCAACTTCGCACTTCAGCTGAACGTTCCAATCAGAATCACAATCGATATCACCGTCGTGTCCAAAATCTATGACACGGCTTGAACTTAGAATAATCTGACTACTTTGAAATTCAAGAAGCTTCAGTAATGACTTCGTTGTAAAGTGATTTGTATCGCCTTGAGCAGTTATTGTCTTAAAAGGAGGACAGTAAATTTCATAGCCAAGTTCAAACCAATTCTTGCGGTCGGCATTTGGTGCACACAAACCTGTGGTTTTTGGCACTTGTGATTTAAACATTTTCACGCGCGTATCAACTTGGTTCTGAATTTTTCGAAGTAGATTAAGTTCAGTCTTTTTTAGAATAAGTGAATACGCCTTCATGGCGACGTCCAAAAAAGATTGGGTTTCTTTACACGCTAAGATATTTTCACATTGATATTCTGCTAACCAAAGCCGAGCTTCGTTAGACTGTTGAGCTTTCTCAGAAAAAAAAGCAGCCACAAGCATGGCATGCAAATAACGGAAATGATGAGGAAGATCTTTTTTAACCCAATTAGCATCGTCAATTTTTTTGGTAGGGTAACCTTCCAGGTGATACTTGTAGCTGAGTTGGCTCACTTCAAAATCTAATTTTTGGTTAATATTCGAATTCGTTTTATTTTCGGCAAATAGTTCTAAAGAAAGTAAAAATTGGAAGAAAAAAAATAGTTTTTTCATTTCTTTATTTGATCTAAATTTAGAAGCTATGTAAAGTTCCTTTATGAATTATAAAAGCCTTATTCGAGATGTTCCTGATTTTCCTATTTCCGGAGTTCTATTTCGGGATGTATCTCCGCTATTGCAGAATGCGGAAGCCTTTTCACAGGTAGCAAACGACTTCGCGAAATTAATAGATTTAAATACGGTAGATTTGTTCGTAGGAATTGAATCACGGGGATTTATTTTTGCTGCGCAAATGGCTGCGAAATTCAATAAAGGTTTTCTTCCTTTAAGAAAGGCTGGGAAGTTGCCGCCCCCAGTTTTTCAAGAATCTTATGATTTAGAATATGGCAAAGCGACTTTAGAGATGGCTCCGGCTTCAAAAAAAATGAATGTCGTGATTTGTGATGACGTTTTAGCGACCGGAGGAACTTTAAAAGCCGCTATTAGTTTATGCGAACGTTCAGGTTATGACGTGCAAGATCTTTTAGTTTTAATCAATTTAACTTTTTTAAATCAAATGCAATTTAAGAATCAAATTGTGAAATCTTTGATTCAATATTAATTACCGTCCATTTAAAACTGAGTTTCCGTAACCCGTAGTTGTCGAATAAGGGTAATACGTCGATCCTGAAGTATTATTTAAATAGTTTATTCCGTAGTTTGAAGTGTAGCTATAGCTTGCATTCGACATCGCCGCAATTCGGGCTTGTAGTTGAGCGATCGTAACTTGTATATCGGGTGTTTGCTGACTGACCGGAATTTGATTGTAGGCTTGAAGTTGTTGTTGAATCTGAGCCACTCCTGAATAGGTTGATCCATAATTTCCATAGATTGAACCATAGACGCTTCCTGAGTTGCCGCCTGTGTAGAAATTAGGACTGTAACTTGAATAAGTATTTGAATAAGTATTTGGATAAGACTGAGGGTAACTAAAGGCCGAATATCCATTTGCGCAATTGCTATTTGCTGCTGAAAGTCCATTAATTAAAGTTGAAACTCCAGCGGTCACATAAGGAGAAGCCGAGTAGTCATTTGTAGGAAACCCCAATTGGGCATTGTAGGCTTGAGCCGATTCATCAAGTTTTTTACCATACCAAATCATTCCCAAACCACTGGCAACAGATGCCGCCGTTGACCACCAATCGCGGTTTGATTTTTGAACATTGCCAGTTCGACCGGCTAATGCACATTCTTCGCAACCGCCTTCAGTTTGGTTTTGCCGAGTTTCTTTAGTCGTTAGTCTTTCTTCTTCGTTAGAGTATTCAAGATCTGCGATCTGATCTTGCGTTCTTTCTATTTTTTCTTGCAGTACATCTAGTTTTAATTTGTTTTTGCGGTATTCAGTCAAGGCTTGCGAGCAGTCTGAAGCCGAGCGAAACCGAGAACCATCGAGCGATCTTAAAGAAGTGTCTGTGCATATGCTCGTTTGAACACTTCCACGATTCGAATTCGAGTTTGCATTGCAGTAACCTCCGCTTGCAGTTGTCCATTTATCTTTGAGCTTTGTTGGCACTTCATCTTTACCATCACAAATAGTTTTGTTTTCGCCGGATAAACAATCATGCTGAGGATACGTACGATAGTCGTCACAGCGATTCATTTTTTCAAAATGAGTTTGTAATAGAAATTCAGATATTTCTGAATCGAAAAACTTTTCAATTTTTTGCGTTAAGCGCTCTTGTTTTTTTTCGATGAGTTCTTTTTCGCTCTCGAATTTTTTAACTTGAGCTTCTTTTTCTGATTTTTTTGTTGTCTTAGCCCCATTGGATTTAAGTTCGTTTGAATCGCTATTTTGACTTTTGGCTCTATTTTGAAAGCTACCTAGTTGAGATTGGTTCTGTTGGGTCATCAGGCAACCTTGTTGCCCGCCCCAATATCCTGACCCCCATAGGCTTGTTTGCTGAGCGTAAGAAATTTGCGCAAAGCCTAGGGCCAAGGTCAAAATACAGATCGGTGTGTAGATAGAATTTTTCATAAAGTCCTCGTTTTCTTTTAAAAAGAATAATTCTTAAATGTGGAACAAATATGATTTTATGAATCTGTCTCAATTTAAGATCTAGAATGAAAAAGGCCCCACGTTTTGCGTTAAACGAAGGGCCGGGGAAGGGCTT
>JACCDQ011951071.1_pt1 | contig 30771 bp, 30 predicted proteins | sample 7446031 | NCBI WGS metagenome assembly JACCDQ01 (sample SAMN15323442, study PRJNA562643) | freshwater metagenome | isolation source: river surface water | place: USA:Blue River Watershed | collected 2017-08-17 | reverse complement strand
TAAACGTAGAGGAGCCAGCCCGCACCTTCAGCTGAAACGGGCCATTCTTGGTCTCGTCGATGACGATGGTTTCCCCAACCGCATCGACTCGCTGATTTATTGACCTGCCCCCCACCAGCCGTACCAGGCTGAAGTTAGTGAAGTCCGTCAACCACCAGGAGAATGACGGACATGAAGAAGAGCAGATTCACCGAGGAACAAATCATCGGCTTCCTCAAGCAGGCCGAGGCCGGCATGCCGATCAAGGAGTTGTGCCGCAACAGCGGTTTCAGCGATGCCACTTTCTACAAGTGGCGCGCCAAGTTCGGCGGCATGCAGGTCTCGGAGGCCCAGCGCCTGCGTGAGCTGGAATCCGAGAACGCCAAGCTCAAGCGGCTGCTGGCCGAAGCCCACCTGGACATGCACGCGCTCAAGAGCGTTCTGGGGGTAAAGCGCTAGCCCCACAGGTCAGGCGCGAGGCGGTTGGGCGCATGGTGAGTGAGCACCATTTGTCCGAACGCCGAGCGTGCCGGCTTGTGGGGCTCTCCCGCGACAGCTACCGACATCCACCGACGGCCGACCAGGCTACGCTGGATCTGCACGAGAAGATCGTGGAGATCGCGCATGTGCGCCGGCGCTTTGGCTACCGCCGCATCCACGACCTGCTGCGCCCGCAGTTTCCCGGCGTCAATCACAAGCGTGTGTACCGCCTCTACCGGCAAGCCAACCTGGCTGTGCGCCGGCGCAAGAAGAGCAAACGGCCTATCAATGAGCGTGTGCCGCTGCAGCTGGCACGCACGGTCAACGAGGTTTGGAGCATGGATTTTGTGAGCGACAGCCTCTCGGGTGGACGGCGCCTCAAGTACCTCACGGTGGCCGATGACTTCAGCCACGAGAGCGTGGACATCGTGGTGGACTTCGGCATCTCAGGCCACTATGTCACCCGCGTCCTGGACCGCGCTGCGCTGTTTCGTGGGTACCCGAAGGCGGTGCGAACCGACAACGGCCCGGAGTTCACCAGCCGGGCATTCATGGCCTGGGCGCAGGCGCATGGCATCCGCCACATCCTGATCCAGCCCGGGCGCCCGATGCAGAACGGCTACATCGAGAGCTTCAACGGCAAGTTCCGTGACGAGCACTTGAACGAGTGCTGGTTCCAGACCTTGCATCAGGCCAGAACAGCCGTGGCCATCTGGCGCACGGACTACAACGAAGTCAGGCCGCACAGCAGCTTGGGGCGCATGCCACCGGCTCGCTTCGCCGAGCTGCATCGCCAGCGCGCTGGCGATGCAGCTCTACCCACATCAACCCAGACACCCATCGAGTAATCTTGAATCCGGACTTCCACTTCTGATTGGTACGTCTACAGGGGGCAGGTCACTAGCCCGAATCTCACGGCTACGGCACGTTTTTGTGCCGCATGTCGTTCAGGAGAAATCGGAGGCCAGGATGCAAGGTCAAGGCGTGTTGTTCGGGCAGGTCGGTGTCGTCTTTGGCATCGTTATCGCCGGTGTGTGGATCGCCACACAGTGGACAGCCGCTGCACTGGGTTATCAGCTACGCCTAGGCTCGCCCTGGTTCGATTTCTTCGGTACGCCGGTCTATCACCCCTGGCGGTTGTTCGAGTGGTGGTTCGTCTTCGATGCCTATGCGCCCCGGGTCTTCGATATCGGCGGCGCGATTGCGGGCGGCAGCGGCCTGGTGGCTGTCGTAGTCGCCATCGCCATGTCCGTGTGGCGCTCGCGGCAATCGAAACTGGTGACGACTTACGGCTCGGCGCGCTGGGCCGACGCCGTTGATATTCGCAAGGCGGGACTAACACAGTCTGCAGGCGTCTTCCTTGGTCGGCATGACGACCAATACCTGCGGCACGAAGGTCCGGAGCACGTCCTGACCTTCGCACCTACGCGATCCGGCAAGGGCGTCGGCCTGGTGGTTCCTACACTGTTGAGCTGGCCAGCGTCCGCCGTCATTCACGACATCAAGGGCGAGAACTGGCAGATCACCGCCGGCTGGCGCTCGCGCTTCTCGCACTGCCTGCTGTTCAATCCCACCGATCCGAAGTCAGCGGCCTACAACCCTCTGCTGGAAGTCCGGCGCGGCGCGCATGAAGTACGCGATGTACAGAACATCGCCGACATCCTGGTTGATCCCGAAGGCGCGCTGGAGCGCCGCAACCACTGGGAGAAAACTTCGCACGCACTTCTAGTCGGCGCCATTCTGCACGTGCTCTATGCGGGAACCGACAAGACACTGCGCGGCGTCGCCAACTTCCTGTCCGATCCGGCGTGTCCGTTCGAGCTGACGCTGCACCGGATGATGACGACAAAGCATCTGGGCGATGCCCCGCATCCCGTCGTCGCATCGGCTGCGCGCGAGGTTTTGAACAAGTCGGACAACGAGCGGTCGGGTGTGCTGTCCACGGCCATGTCGTTTCTCGGCCTGTACCGCGATCCCACAGTGGCCGAAGTCACGTCGCGCTGCGACTGGCGCATCGCCGATCTGATCGCGTCCGAATCACCTGTGTCGCTGTATCTGGTGGTGCCGCCTTCGGACATCAGCCGCACGAAGCCGCTGGTGCGCCTGATCCTCAACCAGATCGGTCGCCGACTGACCGAATCACTTGATGGCAGCGACGGCATCGCCCGTCGCCACAAGCTGCTGCTGATGCTCGACGAGTTTCCTGCGTTGGGCCGGCTCGACTTCTTCGAGACCGCGCTGGCGTTCATGGCCGGCTACGGTATCCGCAGCTTCCTCATCGCTCAGTCGCTCAACCAGATCGACAAGGCCTACGGCCAGAACCATTCGATCCTCGACAACTGCCATGTGCGCGTGACGTTCGCCACCAACGACGAACGCACCGCCAAGCGCATCTCCGAAACGCTCGGCACGGCCACCGAGCTGCGCGCACAGCGCAACTACGCCGGCCATCGGCTGGCGCCCTGGCTGGGGCACCTGATGGTGTCGCGGCAGGAAACGGCGCGCCCGCTGCTGACTCCCGGCGAAGTGATGCAACTTCCGCCGGACGATGCCGTGGTAATGGTGTCCAGCTTGGCGCCGATCAAGGCGAAGAAGCTGCGCTACTACGCCGACACCAATTTCAAGCGCCGTGTGCTGCCGCCGCCCACGCTCGCAGCCGGGCGCTACGCCGATGCGCCGCCGCTCCGTCCTGACGACTGGAGCGGCTTGGCTATCCCTGTCGTACCTGCCGCATCGGCGGACTTGAACGACAGCACAGCCGCTACCGACGACGGCGGGCCGCGTCGGCAGCCAGAGCTATCCGAGGTCACCGAATACCTCCCCGACCAAGAGCCAGCGATCAACGACCTGGCGCTGCTCGATGACGACGACTTGCCGTTACCCCTTCCTCGTCAGCTTGACCCGGCCATGCAGCGCACGGCCCGGCTGGCGTCCCTCGACCAACACGACGGAATCGAGCTATGAGCCAATACCGCCTCAACCTGTTCATTCCGCACGAGCACGCCAAGCGCTTGGACGAGCTGGCCGCCAAAAAAGGCGTGTCCAAGTCGTCCATCGTCGCGGCGGCGCTGGCGTCCTGGCTGTCGCCGGATGCGGGCGACCAGCGTGAGGCGGCCATTGCAAAGCGGCTGGATCGACTGTCGCGCCAGTTCGAGAGGCTGGAGCGCGACCAGAACATCGAGATAGAAACGCTGGCGCTGTTCGTCCGCTACTTCTTGACGGTTAGCACGCCGGTTCCCGAAGCCCATCAGGAAGCCGCCCGCGCGCAGGGCAAGGCACGCTTCGAGCAGTTCGTCGAACAACTCGGCCGCCATCTGATGCGCGGGCGCAGCTTGGTGCGCGACGTAGTTGAAGAGCTGCATCCCGACACCGCTCACCTGGACGATACGGCGGCACTGGCCGAAGCCCAGGAGCGTGCCTCATGAGTGCCATTCCCTCGACTGTCGGGCAGTCCTTCGCCACCACCTCGCTCGACCGGCGCATCCGCATGTTGCGAACCGCGATGGGGCCGCTGATCGCCGCCGCGCTGGAAGACCCGGACGTGGTGGAGATCATGCTCAACCCCGACCGCACACTCTGGGTCGATCGCCTGTCCTCGGGCCGCGCGCCGCTGGGCGCAGAACTGTCCGAGGAAGACGGCGAACGCATCATTCGTTTGGTCGCCACGCATGTCGGCGCGGAAGTCCATCGCGGTCAGCCGCTCTTGAGCGCCGAATTGCCGGAAACCGGCGAGCGCTTCGAGGGCATCCTGCCGCCGGCCGCGCCGGGGCCGGCCTTCGCGCTGCGCAAGCGCGCCGTCGGCGTGATCCCGTTGGATCGCTACGTCACCGACGGAATGATGACCGTCGAGCAGGCCGAGTTCCTGCGCAGCGCGGTACGCGAGCGCCAGAACATCCTGATCGCCGGTGGCACCAGCACCGGCAAAACCACGCTCGCCAATGCCTTGCTCGCGGAGATCGCCGCCACCGGCGACCGCGTGTTGGTGCTCGAAGACACCATCGAACTGCAATGCATGGCGCGCGACCACGTGCCGCTGCGCACGCGTGCCGGCGTCGTGTCGATGACCGAACTGGTACGCGCCACGATGCGGCTGCGCCCCGATCGCGTGATCGTCGGCGAAGTGCGCGGCGGCGAGGCGTTGGATCTCATCAAGGTGTGGGGCACAGGTCATCCCGGCGGCATCGCCACCATCCATGCCGGCTCCGCGCTGGGCGCGCTGCTGCGCCTGGAGCAACTGATTCTCGAAGTGGCTGTGAACCCGCCGCGGGCGCTCGTCGCCGAGGCCGTCAACGTCGTCATCCACATCGCCGGCCGTGGCCGGCGCCGCCGCATCGAGAGCATTGCCCGCGTCCTTGGCTTCGACGGCGTGGGCTATCGCCTCGCGGATGCGCTGGAGCCCCCCGCTTCCAGAGCTGCCGCTTTCTTCCCCATCCCCTGACCACCTTGGAGTACTGCCATGACACAGATGCACGCCCATACTTTCCGCATTTCCGTAAATCCGGCCTCAATCCTGGCTCGCCTGCGGCGCCTGGCCGGCCCCGCGCACCACGGCCTGCTGACGGCCGCCGTGATGCTGACGACGGCTGGCACGGCACGGGCCGCCGGTTCGTCGATGCCCTGGGAAGGTCCGCTCGAATCCATTCTCGAATCCATCCAGGGGCCGGTCGCGCGCATCGTCGCGGTCATCATCATCATCGCCACCGGCTTGGCGCTCGCCTTCGGCGACACGAGCGGCGGCTTCCGCAAGCTGATCCAGATCGTGTTCGGTCTGACCATTGCGTTCGCGGCGTCGAGCTTCTTCCTGTCGTTCTTCAGCTTCTCCGGCGGGGCCGTCGTATGAGCACGGCCAGCGACTTGCCGGGCTTCGAGGTGCCACTGCACCGCTCGCTGACCGAGCCGATTCTGATGGGCGGCGCACCGCGCACTGTAGCGATCGCCAACGGGACACTGGCCGCTGCCGTTGGCCTGGGCATGCAACTGTGGATTCCCGGCGTCGTGCTCTGGATCGTCGGCCATTCGCTGGCGGTTTGGGGAGCTCGCGTCGATCCGCAGTTCATGCAGGTGTTTGCCAAGCACCTCAAGCACAAGCCGCTGTTGGACGTCTGACGAGGAGATGCCGCGATGCTGAATCTCGCCGAATACCGTCAGCGCCCGTCCTTGCTTGCCGATTGGTTGCCATGGGCCGGACTGGTCGCGCCGGGTGTCGTCTTGAACAAGGACGGCAGTTTCCAGCGCACGGCGCGCTTTCGTGGGCCTGATTTGGACAGTGCCACGCAAGGCGAACTCATCGCCACGACGGCACGCCTGAACAACGCGCTGCGCCGACTCGGCGCTGGCTGGGCGTTGTTCGTCGAAGCCGAACGCCGGCCGGCGGCGGATTATCCGCACTCGGATTTCCCCGAACCGTTGTCGTGGCTGGTGGACGAAGAACGGCGCGCGACCTTCGAGGAATCAGGCCACCACTTCGAGAGCGGCTATCACCTCACGCTGCAATACCTACCGGCGGAGGAATCCCGTGCCCGTGCGGCCAAGCTGCTGTACGAGAACACGCCGACCGCCGGCGTGGACTGGCGCGAACGCCTGACCGCGTTCGTCGCGGAAACCGGGCGCGTCTTCGACCTACTCGATGGCGTGATGCCGGAGATCAACTGGCTCGACGACGCCGAAACACTGACCTACCTGCACGCGACCGTCTCGACGCGGCGCTACCGCATCGGTGTGCCGGACGTGCCGTTCCACCTTGACGCGCTTCTGGCCGACACGCCCTTGATCGGCGGCCTCGCACCGATGCTCGGCGACCAGCACCTGCGGGTCGTCACGGTGCGTGGCTTCCCAACCTCGACTTGGCCGGGGATTCTGGACGACCTCAACCGGCTGGGCTTCGCTTACCGCTGGAGCACGCGCTTTCTGTGCATGGACAAGTCGGAGGCCGAAAAGGAACTCGGCCGCCTGCGCCGGCAGTGGTTCGCCAAGCGCAAGAACGTGGTGGCGCTTCTGCGCGAAACCATCTTCCAGCAGGAAAGCCCGTTGGTGGATACCGACGCCAGCAACAAATCGGCGGACGCCGATACGGCCTTGCAGGAACTCGGCAGCGATCAAGTCGCCTTCGGCTACGTCACCGCGACTGTGACGGTGCTCGATACCGATGCCGACACGGCTGACGAGAAGCTGCGCATGGTGGAGCGCGCGATTCAGGGGCGGGGCTTCGTGACGATTCCCGAAACCCTCAATTCGGTGGAGGCGTGGCTGTCGTCGGTGCCAGGCAACGCCTACGCCAACGTGCGCCAGCCCATCGTGTCGACGCTGAACCTCGCGCACCTGATGCCGGTGTCGGCGGTGTGGGCCGGGCCGGAGAAGAACGAGCATCTCGACGGCCCGCCGCTGATCGTCACCCGCACCGAAGGCGCGACGCCGTTCCGGCTAGTGACGCACATCGGCGACGTAGGCCATACGCTGATCGCAGGTCCGACGGGCATGGGGAAATCCGTGTTGCTCGCCACGCTGGCGATGCAGTTCCGCCGCTATCCCGGCTCACGCATTTTCGCCTTCGACATGGGTCGCTCCATGCGGGCGACAGCGCTGGGCCTGGGCGGCGAATACTACGACCTCGGCGCTGATGGCGCGATCGCCTTCCAGCCGCTCGCGCGCATCGACCAAGAGGGCTACCGAACCTGGGCCGCCGAATGGGTCGAAGGCCGCCTGTTGCACGAAGGCGTAGCTGTCGGCCCCGATGAGAAGGCCGCCATTTGGTCAGCGCTCGGCAGCCTCGCCGGCGCCCCGGTCGAGCAGCGCACGCTCACCGGCTTGTCGGTGCTGCTGCAATCGAACGCGCTGCGGCAGGCGCTCGCGCCCTACGTGCTCGGCGGCGCGCACGGCAAGCTACTTGACGCCGATCACGACCGCCTGGGCGCGGCCGACGTGCAGTGCTTCGAGATGGAGGAGTTGATGCACAGCAAGGCTGCGGTACTAGCCGTGCTGGGCTACCTGTTCGCACGCTTCGATGAGCGGTTCGACGGTGCGCCGACCCTGCTGATCCTCGATGAGTCCTGGCTGTTCCTCGACGACCCGGTATTCGCCGCGCGCATCCGCCAATGGCTCAAGACGCTGCGCAAGAAGAACGTCAGCGTCATCTTCGCCACGCAGTCGCTCGCCGACATCAAGGATTCGAGCATCGCTCCCGCGATCATCGAAAGCTGCGCCAGCCGCATCTTTCTGCCGAACCCTCAGGCAACCGAGCCGCAGATTCGCACGATCTACGAAGGCTTTGGCCTCAACAGCCGCCAGATCGAGATCGTCGCCACCGCGCAGCCCAAACGCGACTACTACTACCAATCCCGTGCAGGCAATCGCCTGTTCGACCTCGATTTGGGGCCCGTCACGCTCGCATTCGCGGGCGCCTCGACGCCCCAGGACCAGCGCGCCATCGACGGCGTGCTTACCGATGCCGGTGCACCGGGCTTTGCCGGTGCCTGGCTGCGCCATCGCGGCCTTGATTGGGCGGCCGACCTGCTGCCGTCCGCACCGTCCGCCGCGTCCTTCCTCGCTCGTCAACCTCTGGAGGTTTCGCCATGAAGATTCGCCTTGTCACCCTCGCTGTTGCCGCGTTGATCGGTGTCATGCCCGCTGCGCAAGCGCAGTGGGTTGTCGTCGATCCGACCAACCTTGTGCAGAACACGTTGACTGCGGTTCGCACGCTGGAGCAAATCAATAACCAGATTCAACAACTCCAGAACCAGGCGCAGTCGCTGATAAATCAGGGGCGCAACCTGGCGAGCCTGCCTTTCGACGTGGTCAACCGGCTGCGCTCGACGCTGGCGACCACCCAGCAACTCATCACGCAGGCGCAAGGGCTGGCGTTCCAAGTGCAGAGCATGGATCAGCAGTTCGCGCAGTTGTACCCGCAGCAGTACGCCGCGACCGTGAGCGGCAATCAGATGTACCAGGACGCGCACCAGCGTTGGCAGAACACGCTCAATGGCTTGCAGACCGCGATGCAGATGCAGGCGCAGGTGTCGCAGAACGTGACCGAAGACGAGGGTGTTTTGACGGATCTCGTAGGCCAAAGCCAGTCGGCTACCGGCGCCTTGCAAGCCATGCAGGCGACCAACCAACTCTTGGCCTTGCAAGCGAAGCAGTCCGTCCAGTCACAACAGCTCCAGCTCACGCAGGGACGTGCCACGGCACTGGAACTGGCGCGGCAGGCCGCTGCCGTCGAACGTGGGCGCGAGGTGACGCGGCGCTTCCTCGGCACCGGCACGGCGTACACGCCGCAGTCGGTCAATTTCTACGGCAACTGACGGGCATAGCCATGAAACGCGCGCCCATCCTGTTCGCCTTCGCGTGCCTGCTGGCCGGCTGCAACCGGCCGCAGGCATTGTCGGTCGATGCGCTGGCCGCTGATCCGGCGCAGCTGCACGCGTTGCGTGCGCAGTGCCACCGTGGCGAACACGACGACGGGTTCTGCGCGCGAGTGGACCAGGCAGACCTACGCCGCTTCCTCTCCGGGCGGGCCGGGCCAGGTGAATACCAAACGCTGGCTGACCTGCCGCCGATCCCGGCCAGCTTCGACGGCCCCAGCACGCCGACGGAGGAACGGCCATGAACGACGTTTCCATCATTGACCATTTTCTCAACGTCTTTTCTACCTACATCGACTCCGGCTTCGGTCTGCTGCGCGGCGAAGTCGCGTTCCTGACCGCGACGCTGGTGGCGATCGACATGACGCTCGCCGGGTTGTATTGGGCGCTCGGCCATGCGACCGGCCAGGGCGACGACGTGATGGCGAAGCTCATTCGCAAGGTGCTCTACGTCGGCGCCTTCGCCTACATCATCGGCAATTTCAACATGCTGGCCAGCATCGTGTTTCGCTCTTTCGCCGGCTTGGGCCTGACAGCGTCCGGCTCGACCGTGAGCATGGCGACGTTCCTGCAACCGGGACACCTCGCTAAGTCCGGCATTGACGCGGCGGCGCCGATCCTTCAACAGATAAGTGAGATGGCAGGCTTTCCGGAAGTGTTTGTCAACATCGCGCCCATCGTCGTGATGTTCCTCGCCTGGTTCATCGTCATCCTCAGCTTCTTTGTGCTGGCGGTGCAGCTCTTCGTCACGCTGATCGAGTTCAAGCTGACCACGCTCGCCGGCTTCGTGCTGGTGCCGTTCGCGCTTTGGAACAAGACCGCGTTCCTCGCTGAAAAGGTGCTCGGTAACGTCGTGTCGTCGGGCATCAAGGTATTGGTGCTGGCTGTCATCGTCGGCATCGGTACGGGGTTGTTCGCAGAGTTCCCGACCACGCCGGGCGAGCCTTCCATAGACCATGCGCTGGTGGTGATGCTGGCGTCGTTGGCAATGCTTGCGCTGGGCATCTTCGGGCCAGGCATCGCCACCGGGTTGATTTCAGGCGGCCCACAACTCGGTGCTGGCGCGATGGCTGGCGCCGCCCTGGGTGCGGCGGGGACCGCAGTCGCAGTCGGCGCTGCCGCTACCGGCGTCGGTAGCGCTGTGGTGGCTGGAGCGCGCATGGCACCAGCTGCCGCCAGCGCCATCGGCAGCGGCGCCCGCGCCGCTGCCTCGACCGCCAGCAGCGCACGGTCGGCGTTTCAGGTCGGTTCCGCCTCTGCCGGCGGTGGTGCGAAAGGTGCAATGGCGGGCCTAGGTAACGTCGCCAAGACCGGCGCGCAGGCGGTCGGCCAGAGGGCCGCCGCTAGCGCGCGCTCAATCGGGCAGCGCGCCGCTGCCGCCTTCCGCTCGGATGGTGCGGAACAGGCGTCCGGTGGTGGCGCAACGGCCGGTGCTGCCGCATCAGGCCCGACCGCCGCAGGCGAAGCCGCCGCGAATAGCGCCAACCAACAACAACCCGCCTGGGCCAAGCGGCTGCATCGCCGCCAGCAGATATCCCATGCCGCCACCACTGCCGCACACACGCTGCGCGGCGGGGACGGCGGCGGCTCGGGCAGCGGACCAAGCCTTACCGATTCCGATTCTTGAGGAGAACCAGCTATGCGATTCAAACGACCGCAGGTGCGCTACGCCGATACGCCGCAGCCTGCCACCCCGTATCAAGCCGCCGCGCAGGTATGGGACGAGCGCATCGGCTCGGCCCGGGTGCAGGCGAAGAATTGGCGGCTGATGGCCTTTGGCTGCCTCGCGCTGGCGCTCTTGATGGCGGGCGGCCTGGTTTGGCGCTCGGCGCAGTCCATCGTCACGCCCTACGTGGTGGAGGTGGACAAGACCGGCCAGGTGCGCGCGATCGGCGAGGCCGCCACGCCGTACCGGCCAGCAGATGCACAGGTCGCCTACCACTTGGCGCACTTCATCACGCTGGTTCGGTCGCTGTCGATTGACCCCATCGTGGTACGGCAGAACTGGCTGGATGCCTACGACTACACCACCGATCGCGGCGCAGCGGTACTCAACGACTACGCGCACACGAATGATCCGTTCGCGCGCGTCGGCAAGGAGTCGGTAACCGTGCAGATCACCAGCGTCGTTCGCGCCAGCGATTCGTCGTTCAACGTGCGCTGGACGGAGCAGCGTTTCGTCAACGGCGCGCCGGCGGGCACCCAACGCTGGAACGCCGTGATTTCCATCGTCCTGCAAACCCAGCGCACCGAGCAACGCCTGCGCAAGAACCCGCTGGGCATCTACGTCAACGGCTTGTCGTGGAGCCGCGAACTGGATGCGTCCGAAGGAGCCAAGCCATGAACCTGTCTTTCCGCTTTTACGCTTTTGTGCTGACTTTGGCGGCCACCGCGTCGTCACTGATGGGCTGCGCCTCGCAGGGCAAGCCCCCGCCGCGCATCTCGCTCGATGAGCCGGTGCTGGCGCAACCGTTGCCCGAACCACCGAAGCCGGTGGAAGTGGTGGAGGTGCCGAAGGTGCTGCCGATGCCGGCGCAGATGAAGCCGCTGCCTGACGTGGACGAAGCCAAGCCCGCGCCGGAGTCGGCCGACGAAACCGTGCGAGTCTCGCGTGCCAACGCCGAGGCGCGCATGGCGCCGACGCGCGAGGGCTACGTCAACGCGATTCAGGTGTGGCCTTTCACCGACGGCGCGCTGTATCAGGTCTACGCTGCGCCGGGGCGCGTCACCGTCGTGTCCCTACAGCCGGGCGAGGAACTGGTGACGGTCGCCGCCGGCGACACGGTGCGTTGGATCGTTGGCGATACGTCCAGCGGCGCCGGCGCCGAGCTGCGCGTCAACGTGCTGGTGAAGCCCACCCGGTCGGGTCTCAAGACCAATCTGGTCGTCACCACGAACCGCAGGACATACCTGCTGGAACTGACCTCGACGGAAAAAGCGTGGATGGCATCGGTGTCTTGGGACTATCCGAAAGATCGGATGTTGGCCTTGCAGCGCCAGTCGCAGGCCGCGCAGGCGACGGCGCCGGTCGATACCGGCCTGTCGCTGGAGAAGATCCGCTTCCGCTACGCGGTCAGCGGCAGCAATCCACCGTGGAAGCCATTGCGCGCTTTCGACGACGGCAAGAAGGTCTATATCCAGTTCCCGGGAGGCATCGCGCAGGGCGAGTTGCCTCCCTTGTTCGTGATCGGCGCTCAGGGCGACGGGCAACTGGTGAACTACCGCTTCCGCTCACCGTACTACATCGTGGATCGGCTGTTCGGCGCGGCCGAACTTCGCTTGGGCGGGGACAAGGGCGACGTGGTGCGCATCGAGCGCACGGATGGCACGCGGGGGAAATGACCATGAGCCAGGACGAAACCCCAGATGTGCCGATTCCCGACACTGCGCCGAAGGTCGCGCCCGAGAACGTGGCGCTGCGGGCTCAGCCGCGCCCGGTGACACGCTTGAATCGGCGAACGCTGGCGCTGCTGACCGGCGGCCTCGGCGTGGCCGTGCTGGGCGCAACGATGTGGTCATTGCAGCCGACGCATCGGCGCAGCGGCAACGAGCCGGCCGAGCTTTACAACGTCGATCGCGTCTCGCGCTCCGAAGGACTGGACCAGCTTCCCACTGATTACTCCAAGCTACCGCCTAAGGTGCCAGAGTTGGGGCCGCCGTTGCCCGGCGACCTGGGGCCGGCCATCGTGAAGTCTCAACAGCAGGCGGTGGCCCGCTACTCGCCGCCCGGCCAAGACCCCGGCGCCGCCGAGCGTGACGCGCGGCGCAAGGAGGCTGAAGCGGCAGCGGGATCGTCAGTGTTCTTCCGCTCCAGCAACCAGCGCGCCGCTACGGCGCCGACGCAGGTGGCCGCCGCCAGCCCGACATCTGGCTTAACCGGCTTCGATCCGCAGGCCGCAGGACCGGCCTCGACGGCGGCCCAGCCCGCCGACCCGACTGCCGTGCAGAACCGCCAAGACCAGAAAGAGGCGTTCCAGAAAGTCGGAACTACGGAAACCCGTAATTCCGGCATTCTGCAAATGCCGACTTCGCCGTACCAGGTGATGGCCGGCACGGTGATCGCCGCGGCGCTCGTAACGGGCATCAAGTCCGACCTGCCGGGCGACGTGATCGGCACGGTGACGGAGCCGGTGTACGACACCGCGACCGGCCGCTATCTGCTGATCCCGCAGGGATCGCGCATCTTCGGCAAATACAACAGCCAGGTCGCTTATGGGCAGAGCCGCGTGCAGGTGGTGTGGAACCGGGTCATCCTGCCGGACACGTCATCGCTCACGCTCGACAACTTGGCCGGCACTGACCCGGCCGGCTACGCCGGCCTGGAGGATGGCGTCGATTGGCATTGGGATCGCATCTTCGCTGGCGCGGCACTGACGACGCTGCTGGGCGTCGGTGCCGAGCTGGCCGCACCGGAGAATCGTCAGGGCGGCGATCGCGTCATCATCGCCGGACGCGACAGCCTGCAAGACAGTGTGAACCAGGCGGGACAGGAGATGACCCGGCGCAACCTCAACATCCAGCCGACACTGACAGAGCGGCCCGGCCTGCCGGTGCGCATCATCGTCAACCGCGACCTGGTGCTGCGGCCATACCAGCCGCTGTTCTTCAACCGGGGGACTTCACGATGAGCACAACGCGCAAACTGCGACTGGGGCCATTGCCCAAGACCGAGAGCGTCAAGCTGACCTTCGCGTGCCCGATCAGCCTCAAGGCCGATCTCGACCGCTACGCCGCGCTGCATGCGCAGGCCCACGGTGAAGCAGTCGATGCGACGACGCTGATCCCATACATGCTGGAGGCGTTCATGGCCGGAGATCGGGGATTCAGGAAAAGCGGCGAGGCTAAGGCCCCGCCTCCGAAACCAAGCTGACCACGCTTTACTATCATCAGCCACCGCATGACCAGCGCGCAGCCCAAGGGCTGCGCGTTCGCTTTCAGCGGCGAGGTGGGGATGAGAATCCCTCGACGGTTGCTTGATCGCCCGCCATGACGCGATGAGGCTTTCTGCCGCGATGCTTCTGTGTGGCTCCTGGCCCATAAAGTCGGAAGCTCTCCAAGCAACCTCGATTCGATCTAGCCCGTTGACCTGTATAGGCTTCTGATGCGACCTGCATTCAGGCAAAACGCTTGACACAAGCCATTTTTTATCGACTGATATAAAATAACGGGAGTCCGCTGCGATCCCCGCCGCGACTGCCTTGCTCGAAGGGAGATCCAAGTGGCCGTTATTGATCTTGATCGACAACTGCAAGAATTGCGAAAGGAGTTCGCCCGCACCGCTCCAGCCGGCCGGGTCGCGCTCTATGAGTCCAGGATCGAGGAACTGCGATCGACCTTTGCGAGGCACGCTGCGCTGAAGGAGGGAGACAGGGCCCCCGACTTTTCGTTGCCGGACGCCCAAGGCGGCACGGTGTCGCTGTCCGCTGCTCTCAAGCAAGGTCCTGTGGTGGTGACCTTCTATCGAGGTGGCTGGTGTCCGTACTGCAACCTCCAACTGCGGTCCTACCAGGCCTTGCTGCCCGAGTTGGCATCCTTTGGCGCAAGCATGCTGGCCATCTCACCTCAGCTTCCGGACGCATCACTGTCAACCGCGGAGCGCGAGGCGTTGACGTTTAACGTCCTGAGCGATCTGGGCAATGACGTGGCTCGCCAATTCGGGCTGGTCTATCCATTGCCGCAGGAACTGCGCGATGCCTTGAGTTCCAGCAACAAGGCGCTGCCGAGCATAAATGGGGACGCCAGTTGGGAGCTGCCCGTTCCCGCCACCTATGTGATCACGCCGAACCAGAGGATCTCGCTGGCTTTCATCGAGGTCGATTACCGGCAGCGATTGGCCCCGCAGCGACTTCTTGCGGCGCTGCAAGAGCAGGCGGTTACGTGACGCAGGCCGTCGACTTGGTGCAAGAAGCGGTAGTCGGACCGGCTGCCGCGTCGTGGCCTCAGAGATCATCCCGGAACGTCTTGCGCGGATTCTGCTGGGCCGGGCTCAGCGTCACGATCTTTGCGGGCTGGTTCGTCGTGACGCGCTTCAGTGTCACGCGCGAACTTCGCCTGTGGGATGTGACCGCGCTGCGGTTCGGCATCGGTGCCGTCATTCTTCTTCCAGTGCTGTTGCGGGGAAAGAGACGCCTATCAGCCAAGGAATGGCGTGAGGGGCTGGTCTATGCCTGCCTTTGGGGGTTGCCCTTCGTCCTGGCGGTCGCGCTCGGCCTGCAGCTCACGTCGGCCGGCCGCGCGGCAGCGATAGCGCCGACCCTGATGCCGGTATTCGCCGGCGCCTTCGCGTGGATTTTCCTGAAAGAGAAACAGGGCCGCGCGCGCTGGTGTGGCTACCTCGCCATCATCATCGGACTGGTGTTCATGGTTGCAGGCGGTGTTTCCGCTCACGGTGGCATGAACCCGATGGGCCTCATCGCCCTGATGACTGCCGCTGCCATGTGGGCCGTCTACACGCTGCTTTTTCGGCGCAGCGCCCTGACACCTGTGCAGGCCGCAGCCCTGATCTGCTTCTGGTCGGCCATCCTCTTCCTGCCGATCTATATTTTTGGCGGGCTCAGTCGCCTCGCCATGGCCTCACCCAGCGAGATCGGCTTGCAGGCCGTCTATCAGGGCGTCCTGATGAGCGGCGTTGCGATCGTTTCCTTCAATCGCTCTGTCGCGCTTCTGGGCCCATCTGCGGCCACAGCCATCATCGCCCTGATTCCGGTCGTTGCTTCGCTGGCCGCCATTCCCGTACTTGGAGAGCTGCCGTCTGGTGGAGAGTGCGTTGCACTTGCCGTCGTTGTTGGCGGCGTGCTCTTGGCAGCACGTCCTGCCCGTAAAGCAGCGAAGCCATCGATTTCCGCAACCACGAGGCATACACCATGATCCGGTTCTACTTTCATCCGACCCCCAACCCCGCAAAGATCGCGCTCTTTCTGGAGGAGACCGGTCTGGCCTACGAAGCCTTGCCGGTCGACACAAGCAAGGGCGAGCAGCATGCGCCCGCCTTTCGTGCGATCAATCCGAACGGCAAGGTACCGGCCATCGTCGATACCGAGGGGCCGGGCGGCAACGAAGTCAGGGTCTTCGACTCGACCGCCATCCTGATCTATCTGGCGGAAAAGACCGGCCAGCTTCTGGGCACGTCCGAGGATCGGCCGGAGTTGCTGTCCTGGCTGCTCTTCATCGCCTCGGGATTGGGGCCGTTCTCCGGGCAGGCGGTGCACTTCCAGTTCGCCGCGCCCGAGGGCTTGGACTACGCGGCCAATCGTTACCGCCGCGAGGCGGAGCGGCACTATCAGGTTCTCAACGATCACCTGTCCGGACGCGAGTTCATCGTCGGCAGCGGTTTCACGATCGCCGACATCTCCGCCTGGGGCTGGCTCGATCGCGCTTCCCGCGTGCGCAAGGGCGCCGAGGATCCTCTGGGGCCCTTTCCCGAACTGAAGCGGTGGTTCGCAGGCGTGGATGCGCGTCCGGCGGTCGCTCGCGCCCGGGCGCTCGCCAAGAGCCATGCGTTCAAGGCGATCAACGACGAGGAGACCAAGCGTGCGCTCTTCCCGTCGAACTATCCCCCTGCATCGGCGCAAGGAGTTTGAAATGGAACTGAAGAACAAGCGGGTCCTCGTCACGGGCGGATCGAGCGGGATCGGCCTCGCGCTGGCCCATGCGCTGATCGCGCGAGGCGCCAGGGTGGTCATCACCGGAAGGCGCAGAAGCGTCCTGGACGATGCACTGCGCAGCCTTGACTCGGCGACGGGCGTCTGCGCTGACGTGGGAAGTCCCGAGGGACGCGCGGCCACGCTGGACCAGGCGATACAGACGCTGGGCGGACTCGACATCCTCGTCAACAACGCCGGCGGCGTGCGGGCTGGCCGGCTGGAGAACACCACGGAAGCCGATATCGAGCAGATGGTGATCGTCGACTTGCTCGCGCCAGTCTTGTTGACCCGCGCGGCGCTCCCCGCTCTGCGGGCCAGCGGAGATGCCATGGTGGTGAATGTCGCCTCCGGCATTGCCCTGGTCGGCGCACCCTTCTATGCAACGTATGCCGCGGTGAAAGCAGGTCTGGCTCGCTTTGGCGAGGCGCTCAGGCGCGAGCTCAAGGGCGAAGGCATTCATGTGTTGACGGCCTATCCTGGAGGCACGGACACGCCGATGATGAAGTCGAATCGCGCTGGTCCCGAACTGGGGTTTTCGCGCGAGCCTGCTTCTGCGGTGGCCGATGCCATCGTCGCCGGGATCGAGGCGAACGCTTTCGAGGTCATCCGGGGCGGGGAGGCGAGAGCCCAGATGATTGCGCTCAACCGTAACGATCCGGTAGCGGTCGATGCGAGATTCCTGACGCTCAAGAGCGCGCTGGAAGAGGCGGTCAAGGACCACAGCGCATTGTGACGACGCGGCATCAAGCACCGCATCCACTCACGAAGCCAACCACGAACCGATCCAGGAACGATCATGGCGCGCCCCAGAGAGTTTGACGAAGCAGTGGCCCTCGATGCCGCGATTCAATGCTTCTGGTCGAGGGGCTACGAAGCCACCTCGGTGCGGGACCTGGCCGACGCGATGGGTATCGCCGGCCCCAGTCTGTACAACACGTTTGGCGACAAACGCACGCTGTACCGGCAGGCGCTCGAACACTATGTCGAGCGAGGCTTTTGCGATCGGGTCCGGCGCTTCGAGTCCCAGTTGGCACCTCGTGCGGCCATCGGTGCGTTCTTCGATGAGATCATCGAATTGTCGCTGGCCGACGACCAGCGCAAGGGATGCCTGATCGTGAACTCGGCACTGGAGCTGGCACCTCACGACGCGGAGTTTCAGGCTGCACTGGCCGCTGTCTTGCGCGACATGGAGGCCTTCTTCTACCGTTGCGTCAAGGCCGGCCAAGATGCCGGCGCGATCAACATCACGTTGCCGGCCGATGATCTCGCCCGGATGCTGCTCGGCTTGCTAATGGGGCTGCGCGTCCTCGCGCGATCGCGGCCAGAACCGGAATTGCTGCGTGGGCTTGTCCGGCCCGCATTGGCGCTGCTCGATGGCGCCGGCACATCTCAACGACGGAGTCGCAAATGATCGACCTCTACTATTGGCCCACGCCCAATGGCCACAAGGTCACGATGTTTCTGGAGGAGGCTGGCCTCGAATACCGCATTCATCCTGTCGACATCAGTGCGGGCGACCAGTTCAAGCCTGAGTTCCTCGCGTTCTCGCCGAACAACCGGATGCCTGCGATCATCGACATGCAGCCGGTCGACGGCGGGGAGCCCGTGACCGTCTTTGAATCGGGCGCCATCCTGGTCTATCTTGCGGAGAAAACGGGTCGCTTCATGCCGACCGACCTGCGTGAGCGCAAGGCGGTGCTGGAATGGCTCTTCTGGCAGGTCGGTGGACTCGGCCCCATGGCCGGTCAGAACCATCACTTTGGCATCTATGCGCCCGAGAAGATCCCCTATGCCATCACGCGCTACGTCAACGAGACCAATCGCCTGTACGGTGTGCTCGACCGACGCCTGGCCGTGCAGGAATATCTCGCAGGTGAAACCTATTCGATCGCGGACATGGCGACCTACCCCTGGGTGGTGCCGTGGAAGCGCCAGCAGCAGGAACTCGACGAGTTCCCCAGTCTGCGGCGGTGGTTTGATGCGATTCGCAATCGTCCCGCGACGATCAGGGCCTATGCGCGCGGCGAGCCTTTCGCATCGCGTCCTGCGGTGACGGAGGAGGGCAAGAAGCTTCTGTTCGGTCAAACTGCCGCAGGCCCGCAGGCGCGCTGATACGTTTATGGTGCACACACCAGCGATTACTCAAAGTCAAAGCAATCACGCGACGTGGGCGTGCGCCAGCTGCTGCAGGGAGCTCGGGAATTCGTGGAGATCTTTCGAGGCGCGGGCATGATATCGCTATGACCATCGAACCGTGGGCGGACGCCCAGCTATCTGAAGATATTCCTCGGCTTGCTCAGGGCGGTGAGAGCGAGACTGTGGAATTCAAGCGAGAGCTGCCAAAGCAGGTGCGGGATCTTGCCAAGGAAATCGCGGCTTTCGCTTCCAGCAGCGGGGGCCGACTCCTTCTTGGAGTGGCAGACGACGGCTCGATTCCAGGAGTCGAAAATGCACATGACCCAGCGGTTCGAGATGATCTCGGCAGAAGGATCGTGGGCGTTTGCCAGATCATCGATCCCCCCGTCCGCCCGCAGATCGGCTGGACATCGGCAAATGGGCTCGGCGTTCTCGTCATCACTGTCGAGAAGGGTTCAGAGCCTCTGTACTACGTGGATTCGCGCGCGTACATCCGGCACGGCACGGTCTCCCGACCGGCGACGGCCTCAGAGGTTCGCGCTGCCTTGACAGCTTCCATGCCCGGGGAGGCCGCAGAAGGACCCAAGAATCATCCGGAGCTGTCTGCGCTGGCCGACGTGCTCGCCAACGTGCGACGCTGGAGCGATACGGACTCCGAGATGCGAAGCCTGAAACCCTGGATTGAAGATTGGTCGGCAGATGCGGAGGTCTATGCGTCAAAGCTGCGCGACCTGTCCGTCTCCGACTGGGCCATTGAGAGCCACGTCAATGAACGGTTGGAAGCCACAGCTGAGAAGCTCGATGAAGTCGCACAGTTCCGGCACTACCTCGGCGAAGGGGAAAACTTCAACGACGTGTGCAACTCCGCAGGCTTCGCTGCTGCGGAGTTGATGCGCGATCTGGTCGATCCTATCGAGGTCAGCGATGAGACACAGCGAAAAGTCCTGGAGGCGATTGCCAAACTTGCCCGCAAGTTGACCCAAATGTGGGACCGTGCCAACAAAGAGATCTTCGATGGGCGTGTCGAGAAAGCCCAGCAGGAAACCTATGGCATCGGCCAGCAAATCGCCACTTGGACCTATTTCAGGCTGTCTGTTGTGCCGGAAAGCACGCTGGCCGATCTGCGCCGAATCGGTCTTAGCCTGCTCCAACTGGTGTCCATGAGGGTCTACATGGATGGCGGCGCTTCACTACAGCGCATCGTCGATGATGCTCAGACTCTTGTGAAAGAGCTGAATGCGAACGTCGAGAGTTTCCTGCAGTTCGATCGCTGAGTACTGTGTGCGCCGCCGTTTGCCCTTGGGCGGCTGCGGGCCACGGCTGCCAGAGGCGTGCTCGCTCCAGCGGTACGGTGACCGTGCGCGCACTCAGCGTCTATGCGCTGGCGCGCGCCTCAGGTCGCCGGGAAGCACAATCCCCAGGCTCCCATGCAACTCCTGACATGGATGCGGTCCGTAGCTACCCGGAACCCGAATACCCTCTAAACCCGCGTCAGATATGGGTTTGCGTCCGTCCGATGCAAATCGAAAGTCCTTGACAGCGGACATTTTTTATGGCGAGCATAAAGACGCAACGTCATCGCCGTGCAAGCTCCTAGCCCACCAAGCAGAAGGTCGTATGGCCCCATGCCTAGGTCGTCACCGCCCACCTCCACTGGTTCGTCACTCACCAACGTGTGGCGCCCTGCTTCAACATTGACGGCAAAGTTGCCAGGCAGGTCACTGATTCGTACAGCGCCAGCGGGTAGCGGCCCCGCTGCGGGTGTTGACGCCACTGGGGGAGGGGCGGGAGCCGGCAAATACCGCTTCGCCCAGGCAGCGATGAGCCCGGCGGCGTATGTGGCATCGCTCTGACTATTGAGCAGATGGTCGGCATCGTCGAGCGAAACGAAGGACTTTGGGTGCAGCGCCTGTTCGAAGATTCGGCGTGCGTTGTCTACGCCTACTATCGTGTCGCCAGGCGCGTGCAGCACAAGCAGCGGCCGACGCAAAGCGTGGATTCGCTCGGCCTGCGGCTGGGAGGCGACGTCATCAAGAAATTCGCGCCGCAATGTGAACTCGCGGCCCGCAAGCATGACACGGGCCTCGCCGTTGGACTCGATGAGAGCCAGCCCCTCCCCAAATTGACGCTTAACTTGTGCCGGATCGAATGGTGCGCCCAGCGTCACCACCGCACGCGCATCGGCGATGCGGTGTGCAGCGGCCAGAACGGCGGCGCCACCAAGCGAATGTCCGATGAGCAACGCTGGCGCGCCATGTTCACTTCTCAGCCAGTCTGCCGCCGAAACTAGATCGCCGACGTTTGAGCTGAAATGAGTGTTTTCGAAGTCACCTCCGCTACCACCCAAGCCGGTGAAATCGAAGCGAAGCACGCCGAAACCGGCTTCGACCAACGCACGCGCAATGTAGGCAGCCGCTTTCGAGTCTTTGGAACACGTAAAGCAGTGGGCGAAGACCGCCCACGCTCTTGGCAAAGTGTTTGGTTTATCTACCCGCGCGGCCAGCAGATGGCCGAGGCTCCCAGGGAATTCAACTTTATGGCTGATCATGCTTCACTGAAGTTAAGACGCACGTTTAACCGCTATCAGGCTGGCCGCGACTTCAAGATTCCAACACGAAATCTATCCACGCGCCAGTCTTCACAATCCTGGAAATTGGGCAACAAGTCCGCTTCACAAAACTGAAACGGGCCACACATCGTGGACGTTACTAGAATGAACAGATGACTTCTCACGTTGAAAAAGATTTCACCAAGCCAAGCAATTTTCTACGCCACGTCATCGAAAACGACCTTAAGCATGGGGTCTATGCAGCACGCAAATGGGGAGGCAGCCCCGGCGACTCGCTACACCATGCGCAAGGCATGCAAGACCCCGCCAAGGTTCGCACGCGCTTCCCTCCCGAACCCAACGGCTACCTGCACATTGGCCATGCCAAAAGCATCTGGCTCAATTTCGAGCTCGCCAAAGAATACGGCGGCGTGTGTCACTTGCGCTTCGATGACACCAACCCCGAGAAGGAAGAACAGGAATACGTAGATAGCATCCGCGACGCGGTGAAGTGGCTAGGTTATGAGACCTACTTGGCCGATCGCCCCGAAGCGCCCGGCACCACGCAGCCGCATGAATACTTCGCCAGCGACTACTTTGACTTCATGTACCGCGCGGCCGAGTACCTGATCAGCGCCGGGCTCGCCTACGTGGACGAGCAGACGCCTGACCAGATGCGCGCCACGCGCGGCGACTTCAACACGCCCGGCATTGACAGCCCGTTCCGTGCACGTAGCCCCGCCGAGAATCTAGCGTACTTTCGGCAGATGCGCGATGGCGAGCTCGAAGACGGCGCCGCTACGCTGCGCGCGAAGATCGACATGGCCAACTCCAACATCAACATGCGCGACCCGGCGCTTTATCGCATCCGCCGGGCTACGCACCACAACACCGGCGATAAGTGGTGCATCTATCCCATGTACACCTATGCACATCCAATCGAGGACGCGTTGGAGCAGATCACCCATTCGATTGCCACGTTGGAGTTCGAAGACCAGAGACCGTTCTACGACTGGCTACTCTACCGCTTGGCAGAAGGGGGCTTGATCGCCAGCCCGCATCCGCGTCAATATGAATTCGCGCGGCTCAATGTGACGCATGTGATTACCAGCAAGCGCAAGCTGCGCCAACTGGTCGAAGATGGGCACGTCGATGGCTGGGACGACCCGCGAATGCCCACCCTAGCGGGCCTCCGCCGTCGCGGCTACACACCCGAAGCGCTCAAGCTGTTCTGTGAACGCAGCGGCGTGACCAAGACCGGTGGCTGGATAGACTACGCGAGCCTCGAAGCGGCGCTCCGCGAAACGCTCGACCCCATCGCCACGCGAGCGATGGCCGTGCTCGACCCGGTGAAGCTCGTCATCACCAACTGGGCCGAGTTGATGGGCAGCGACGCCCTGCTCGACGACTGCACCGCTCCTGTGAACCCGCGCGACCCCGAAGGCGGCTTACGACGCTTCAAGATCGGCCGCGAAGTGTGGATCGAACGTACCGACTACGAGGACGTGCAACCCAAGGGCTTCTTCCGCTTGTTCCCAGGCAACAAGGTTCGCCTGAAATACGGCCACACCATCGTATGCACGGGTGCCACGCGCGACGCCGGCGGCAAGCTGGTCGAAGTGCTGGCCACGCTGGTGCCCGATACCAAGAGCGGCACGCCCGGCGCGGATGCGGTGAAGGTGAAGGGCAACATCACCTGGGTCGCGGTTGCCGATGCAGTGCCTGTCGAGGTGCGTCTGTATGAACGGCTGTTTGCCACACCACAGCCTGGCAGCGGGGAATTGCTGGACGAGCTAAACAAAGAGAGCCTGGTGACATGCGCGGCCTTCGCTGAGCCGTCAATGGCCGTAGCGAAGTTTGGCGGTGCTGCGTTCCAATTCGAGCGGCACGGGTACTTCGTAGTGGATGCAAAAGCGGCCAACGATGGCACGCTTGTGTTCAATCGGGCTGCGGGGATGCGAGACAGCCGGGAAAGATAGACGCTGAGCAGATATTGTTTCGCGCAAAACATGGGCGGGGCCAGTGAAACGTTGATTGAAGGCTCGAAGCTGAACAAGGGGTGGAACGACGGGCTGGATATACTGACGGACAGTAACTGAGGGGATCCGGCTCCCATGGCCGCGCCAGCACATTCGCCGCCCTTCCATGCCACTGAAAATCTACAACACGCTGACGCGACGTCTGGAAGCGTTCCAGCCCATCGAGCCCGGTCATGTGCGCATGTACGTCTGCGGCATGACGGTGTACGACCTGTGCCATCTCGGTCATGCGCGCTCCATGCTGGCATTCGATGTCGTGCAGCGCTGGCTCAAGGCCACAGGCTACCGCGTGACCTATGTCAGAAACATCACCGACATCGACGACAAGATCATTGCCCGCGCCATCCTAAATAACGAGACCATTTCCGCGTTGACCGATCGCTTGGTGGATGCCCTGCACCAGGACGCCGATGCGCTGGGCATCGAGCGACCCACCCACGAGCCGCGCGCGACGCAGTACGTGCCACAGATGCTGGCGCTGATCGGCCGTCTCGAGGAAAAAGGTCTGGCTTACCGCACCGAAAGCGGCGACGTAAACTATGCCGTGCGCCGCTTCGAAGGCTACGGCAAGCTCTCGGGCAAATCGCTTGACGATCTGCGTGCGGGTGAGCGTGTGGCGGTGGATGCAGACAAAAACGACCCGCTCGATTTCGTGCTCTGGAAATCGACCAAGCCCGACGAGCCGGCCGAGGCCCAGTGGCAAAGCAACTACGGTGCGGGTCGCCCTGGCTGGCACATCGAGTGCTCGGCCATGAGCTGCGCCACGCTGGGTGAAACCTTCGACATCCACGGCGGCGGTGCCGACCTGCAGTTTCCCCACCACGAAAACGAGATCGCCCAAAGCGAGGGTGCCACGGGCCAGCCCCTGGCGCGCCTCTGGATGCACAACGGTTTGGTGCGTGTGGACAACGAAAAGATGTCCAAGAGCCTCGGCAACTTCTTCACCATCCGCGAGGTGCTGACCAAGTACGACCCGGAAACGGTGCGTTTCTTCATCCTGCGCGCGCACTACCGCAGCGCGCTGAACTACAGCGACGTGCACCTGGACGACGCGCGTGGCGCGCTCAAACGCCTGTACACCGCGTTGTCGCTGGCGCCGGCCGCGCCAGTGGCCCAGATCGACTGGAATCAGCCACACGCACAGCGTTTTCGCGTGGCGATGGACGAGGACTTCGGCACCCCAGAAGCGGTGGCGGTGCTGTTTGAGCTGGCCGGTGAGGTCAACCGCAGCAAAGACCCTGCGGTCGCGGGTCTGCTCAAGGCGCTGGGTGCGACACTCGGTCTGCTGCAGACCGATCCCGCGACCTACTTGCAAAGCAGGGCAGGCGCGTCGGGTGGGCTGAACGAGACGACCATCCTGGAGCACATCGCCGCGCGGGCTGCGGCCAAGCAGTTCAAGGATTTTGTGGAAGCCGACCGTATCCGGGCGGACCTGCTCGAACAGGGCGTCGTGGTCAAGGACAGCCCCGCCGGCACCACTTGGGAACGCACCTGATGGCCACCTCTGAACTGCCCGATCTCGTGCCTGAGCCGCACTGTCGAAGAGAATGACGTCGGTGCGCAAGAGCATCGGCGAGCTCAACGTTCGCATTGAATGCGCTCGCCTCTGCCGAAGCTTTACATCCAGACGTAGGACGGCAGCGCGCTGCTGAAGCCGATCGGTCTTCGCACCCTAGAGCACCAGGACGCCAGGACGCCAGGACAGGACGCCAAGCTTGTAGTGGCCAACGAAGGTGAATATCGGCACTGACCTGCCGAACTCCGCCACGAAAAGGCTGAGCTGGCTTCGACCACCACAGCTCGTGGTTCTTGAGTTGCTCGAATTCCCCGCAGTACCGTGGGCAGACGATCACGAGATCCGGTCGCCGCCAATGAAAGTGCCGAATAGCCCCGTGGGATGATTGAGATGCGCCGCCAAGAGAAGCCCGAAGTTTATGCGCCGCCGTACCGCTCAGTTTTTATGCGGGCCGCAGGTATGCCGGCATCGACCAGTCCGTTGGCAACGGCTTCGACGAACCGATTGGCGCCGCATACGTAGACATGGCGAGGTGTGTGGTCCCAGCGGCCGAGCACGTTGGCGATGGCAGCAGCATCGAGCCGTCGGCCCAGGTCGGTCGGCCGCGGTGGTGGCTCGCGCGTAGTCACGGCGATGAAGGTGAAGTCGGACCGAGCTGCTTCGAGTGCGAGCAACTCGGCACGGAAAGGTAGGTCAGCCGGGGTGCGTGCGGAGCAGACCAACAGCACGGGCATCGGCACCTGCGGCACTTCGACCGTGGCGACCGTCTGCGCCACTACCGCTGTGAGGTCTGCGGCCCACGCGCGCACCATCGCCATCAACGGCGCGATGCCGGAACCGCCCGCGATCAACAACAGCGGCCCGCCATCGGCCGGCCCCCAGACGAAGTGCCCACCGAGCGGCCCACGTACTTCGATACTTTCGCCCGCCTCAGCGATGTCATGGAAAAAAGGTGACACCTCACCATCGTCGAGCTTCTCGATGATGAGCTCGACGGTATCTGCGCCTGGCACCGATGCAATGGAATAGCTGCGTTGCGCGGCATAACCATCGGGAGCGGTCAGCCGTACATTGACGTGCTGACCCGCGCGGTGCGAAGTCAGTGCTGGTAGTTCGAGAAAGACGCTCTTGATGCGTGGCGTGAGTTGCTCAATGCGCTCGATTTTGACGTCACGCCACGGGTCGTTTTGCTCACCGGTCGTCATCAGCGATCGCTCGAATAACGTTGCTCTCGCCAGGGATCGCCGTACATGTGATATCCACGTAGCTCCCAGAAACCGGCTTCGTCTCGCGCGGTGAATTTGAGCCCTTTGATCCACTTTGCGCTCTTCCAAAAGTACAGGTGCGGTACCAGCAAGCGCGCCGGACCGCCGTGTTCAGGCGCCAAAGGCTCGCCGTCAAAATGCGTCGCGACCATGGCTCGGCCACCGAGCAAATCGGCAACAGGCACGTTGGTGTCGTAGTCGTCTAGCGATAGCGCCAGCAGCCAGGGTGTGGGAGCCGCTAGGCCGGCATCAGCGAGCAGGTCGTCGATGGTCACACCTTCCCAGCGTGTGTCGAACTTGGACCACGTCGTGACGCAGTGGATGTCGCCCTCCCACACGGTTCGCGGCAGCGTCATGAACTCGTCCCAGCTCCAGCTTTTCACGGGCCGAGGACCGTTGCTCAGAGTGAACTGCCAAGCGGCCATGTCGATGCGAGGCGTAGTTCCTTTCGAGAGCACAGGAAAACCATCTGTCTTGAACTGCCCTGGCGGCAAGCGGTCAGCAGTGGCTGCAGTGGGCCGTCGCCCGATGAATTTGCGTGTGACCATGTTGAAGACTCCTGCATCGTGTTGTTTAGGGACAAGGCAATCGCTCTTTGCTCAATATTACGCGGCGAATTGGTCCGTTGTGCCACTATGGAGCCCGCGTCTTGCCCGCCGCGCTGGATACCGCCTAGTTTGGCAGCGCGGTAGGTAGCGCGGGACATGGTGAGCCCAGACCGCGCAGACTCACGAGCCTGCGAAGCCGGCATTTACTCGATCGTCGTGGGTTCATCCACGATGGCATGCGACGAATGCCAACTGTAGGGGCGCTGGCGCTCAGGATAGTCCGACTTTTGGCGCCCAACGTCCAGACCTTTTGAGCGCCCCTCCTCGTCCCCATTAGAGTTGGCGACCGAGACGAGCTATCGCGGCGCACCCCCGTCCACCCTTGTCATCCAGTGCCACCGGAACGGTACCCAGTGCCGTGCTGTGCACGCGGAAAGGTCTAACTGACGGTCAGGCCAGCTGGTTAACCGACGGACGTGTGCAACCTGCATCGCCATCGCTGCCCGTCCTGCAACTCGTCGAATCCGGCTGAGCATCTGCCCATACCGTTCGTGGCGCAGGGGCAGGCCCAGCTTCAGCTCGGCCACGAAGGCAGAATCGGACGCACGGAGTATTTATCAAGACGCGCCGGCGTCTTGTCGTGCCGGCCTTCGGTTCAAATGAGAAAAGAATCAAAGGATGCAGCCTGTGGGCGACGCCATCTCGTCGCCTGCAGTAGCACGGGTTCGATCAACCGCAACCCGGCTTGCGAATTCGATTGCATGGTCCGGGCCGCAAGGAGTCGCAACATGAGTTCGAAAGAAATTGCCGTCCTCGCTGGAGGTTGTTTCCGGGGCATGCAGGGCTTGGTGCGCAAGCTTCCGGGCCTAGCAGCACATGCGTCGGCTACAGCGGTGACGTTTCCAATGCCACCAACCGTAGTAGCGGCACGCTCGCCGAGGCATTCGAAGCAGAGTTCGCTCCGGTCCATGCCAGTTTTCGCGCGCTGCTGGAATTCTTCGTTCAGATCCACGATCCCCACAGGCTTGCCAAGCGCGTGACCACCGTCGCATGAGCGCTTGCCCCGGTCAACCAGCGAACGGTCCGGGTCCGTACTCTCATTCAAGGATTCCATGACGAGCGACCACTTCCACCTCAACGCCCCTAAGTTGCGAGTTCCGCAGTGGATCGACGCGCACGGGAACCCGAGCCAGCCACTCGAGTTGGCCGATCTCGGAGACGGGTTCAAGGTGATCTTTTGCTTCCAGCACGGGTGTCCGGGTTCTCACAGCCACGGATTTCCGACACTCAAGACGCTAGTGGAAGCACTGTCCGGTCAAGGCTTCGGGTTCGCGGCCGTGCAAACAGTGTTTACGGCCGCCGAGACAAACACATTCGATCGATTAAGCGAGACGCAGCAGCGCTACGGATTGGCTATCCCGTTCGGCCACGACCCGGCCGTGGACCGCTATCCGAGCCTGATGGCGGATTTCGAGACGCGCGGCACACCGTGGTTCATCGTTTTCGACCCGCTGGGGGAGGTCCTTCACAGCGACTTCTACCTCGATGATGAGCTCCTGTTGCGGGACTTCGGCCGCGCCGACGAAGTGTCTCAGGCGGAGTGACGCCGACTGCCAACGACCCCCGAACTTGGAGACTGAATTGCAAACCACCGTGACCGGCCCGAACGATCAGCCCGGCGACCCGGCATCGCCAACAGCGCTGCACATGCCATTCGACAACAGCTACGCGCGCGATCTTGAGGGCCTGTATGCGAGATCAAACCCAGCAGGCTCGCCAGCGCCTCGGCTGCTGCGGCTGAACCGCGACTTGGCTGACGAGCTCGGCCTGGACGCCGACGAAATGTCCTCAGCCGGCGGCCTCGCCGTGCTCGCCGGCAATGCCGTGCCGGCCCAGGCGCAGCCGCTGGCGCAGGCCTATGCCGGGCACCAGTTCGGCGGCTTCTCGCCGCAGCTCGGCGATGGCCGCGCCCTGCTGCTGGGCGAACTCATCGACCGCCACGGCCGGCGCCGTGACATCGCCCTGAAGGGATCGGGCCGAACCCCGTTCTCGCGTCGTGGTGACGGCAGGGCCGCACTTGGACCCGTGCTGCGGGAGTACCTGATGGGCGAGGCCATGCATGCCCTAGGCATCCCCACCACGCGCGCGCTGGCCGCGGTGGCCACCGGCGCGACCGTACAGCGCGCGCAGATCTTGCCTGGCGCCATCCTGACGCGGGTGGCAGCCAGCCACTTGCGTGTAGGCACCTTCGAGTACATCGCCGCCCGAGGCGACGAGGTCCTGCTGCGCCGGCTGGCCGACTACGCCATCACGCGTCACGATGCAGCACTGGCCGGCACCCCCGACACCTACTTGGGTCTGCTGCAGGCGGTGGTCGAGCGTCAGGCTTCGTTGGTCGCCCGCTGGATGGGCGTGGGCTTCATCCACGGCGTCATGAACACTGACAACATGACGATCTCCGGCGAAACGATCGACTACGGCCCTTGCGCTTTCATGGAGCACTTCGACCCCAATGCCGTATTCAGCTCAATCGACACCTCAGGCCGCTATGCCTATGGCAATCAGCCGGCGATTGCGCAGTGGAACTTGGCACGCTTGGCCGACGCTTTGCTGCCCCTGATCGACGCCGATGCCGAGTCTGCGGCCCAACGCGCCGGCGCGGCTGTAGAGGCATTTGCCGAACGCTTCGACTTTCATTGGACGTCCGTCCTGCGGCTCAAGCTGGGCTTGGACGGCAGCGGTGGGGACGACCGCGCGCTGGCCGACGACTACCTGACGCTGCTGAGCCAGTACCGCATCGATTTCACGCTCGCGTTTGCCCGCCTGGCCGACGCGGCCCAAGGCAACGACACGCCGCTTCGCGCGCTGTTCGGAGGGGCGGACGCAGCGCTGGAACTTTGGCTGAAGCGCTGGCGCGAGCGCACCCACGCGGTAGGCACAGACCTGGACGAACTCGCGGCGGCCCTGCGGAGCGCCAATCCGATCTACATCCCGCGTAACCATCACGTCGAAGCGGCGCTAGCGGCGGCCGTGGAGCGCGATGACTTGGCACCTTTCGAGCGCCTGCTGCGGGTGCTGGAACACCCTTTCGACGAGCATCCGGCGGACAGCTCGTTAGCCGAGCCCGCACCGGCAGAGCAGACGGAGAACTACCGTACCTTCTGCGGCACCTGAACGGCGGATTCCCGAGCGCAACTACTCAACCGCACCTGGAGGAACAACCATGCAAGAAGACAGCGTACAAGCAGGCATCACGGGGGAACCCGCGCCCGAACTGGGCGTGACGCAATGGATCGACGCAGCCGGCCAACCCCTGGCCGACTATGGTCTGGACAAGATGCGCGGGGCATTCAAGCTGATCTTCTGTTTCCAGGACGCCTGCCCAGGCTGCCACGTGACCGGCTTTCCCTCGCTGGTCCGTGTGGTCGAGGCGTTTCGCGGTTCGCCCTTCGTCAGCTTTGTGGCGGTGCAAACGGTTTTCGAGGACTTTGAATCCAACACCGTAGATCGGGTGGCAGCGAACCAACGCAAATACGCACTGCCAATACCGTTCGGCCACGACGCCGGCGCCGGCCGCGTGGGCGCCAGTTCGGTGCTGATGCAGCGCTACCGCAACGGCGGCACACCCTGGTTCATCCTTGTCGATCCCAGTGGCGCGGTGGTTTACAACTACTTCCGCATCGACGTCGAAAAACTCATTGCCGAGCTCAAACGCGCCGAGTCGGCGCCACCTGTGCCCACGCCAGATGCAGGAACCATCACCTGGCGAGAGGTCATCCAGCACGCGCAAGGCAACAATCCACCGCCGCCACGGCGGCTCGAGCTCGACGACGAGCAGTGGCGTCAACGCCTGACGCCCGAGCAGTACCGCGTCACGCGACAGAGGGGAACCGAACCTGCGCACAGCTCGGCCATGTGTACCTTGTTCGAACCCGGTGTTTATGGATGCGTGTGCTGCGGTACCGAACTGTTCGACGCTTCTAGCAAGTTCCGAAGCAAGAGTGGTTGGCCCAGCTTCAGGCAGGCGCTGGCGCCCGGGCTGATCGCGCACCACTACGATTCGAGCCATGGTATGACGCGCATCGAGACCACCTGCAATGTGTGCGACGCGCACCTGGGCCATGTTTTCCCCGATGGGCCCGAACCCAGCGGCCTGCGCTACTGCATGAACGCTGCGGCGTTGGTCAAGTCATGATGAACTTCGACACTATCGTTATCGGTGCTGGGCAGGCAGGGCCGTTTCTGGCGGCCAAGCTCGTG
>JACCDQ011046073.1_pt1 | contig 30820 bp, 30 predicted proteins | sample 7446031 | NCBI WGS metagenome assembly JACCDQ01 (sample SAMN15323442, study PRJNA562643) | freshwater metagenome | isolation source: river surface water | place: USA:Blue River Watershed | collected 2017-08-17 | reverse complement strand
GGCTACAACGTGCAGGTGGTGCGCGTGCCGCATGGCGTGACCGCGCACATCATTCCGTGGAATTACCCGGCACAGATGTTCGGCCGCACGCTCGCTCCCGCGCTGGCCATGGGCAATGCCTGCGTACTGAAGCCGTCGGAAGACGCCTGCCTGTCTGGCATCAGGCTGGCCGAGCTGCTGATGGAAGCCGGCCTGCCGCCGGGCGCGCTGAACGTCGTCACCGGCTATGGCTATGAAGCCGGTGCTGCGCTGACGGCGCATCCAGGCATCCATTTCGCAACCTTCACCGGTTCGCCCGAAGTCGGTGTGATGGTCCAGGAGGCGACGGCGAAGCATTCCGTGCCCTGCGTGCTGGAGCTGGGCGGCAAGTCGCCGCAGATCGTGTTCAATGATGTGGACGTCGACAAGGCCGTGCCCATCATCGTCAAGGCCATTACGCAGAATGCCGGCCAGACCTGTTCGGCCGGCAGCCGCCTGCTGGTGCAGGAAGATATCTACGACAGCTTCATGCAGCGCGTCGCCGACGCCTTTGCGCAAGTGAAGGTCGGCACGCCCGAGCAGGACCTCGACTGCGGCCCGATCGTCAACAAGAAGCAGTTCGAGCGCGTGAACGGCTTTATCGAGCATGCAATCGCCACTGGCGTGCCGCTGCTGGCGCGCGGCTCGCTGGCCGAGGGCATTGCCGAGGAGGGCTATTTCGTCGCGCCTGCGCTGTTCGGCGCGGTGCCGCGCGATCACAAGCTCGCCTGCCAGGAAGTGTTTGGCCCGGTGCTGGCCGCGATGCCGTTCAAGGATGAAGAAGACGCGATTCGCCTCGCCAACGCGTCCGAGTATGGCCTGGTGTCGGGCGTCTGGACCGAGAATGGCGGACGCCAGCAAAGAATGGCGGCCAGGCTGCAGACCGGGCAGGTGTTCATCAACTGCTACGGCGCAGGCGGTGGTGTCGAGCTGCCGTTCGGCGGCATGAAGCGCAGCGGCCACGGGCGCGAGAAGGGTTTCCTCGCGCTGGAAGAATTCAGCACGACCAAGACCGTGGTGCTACATCACGGATAATTGAAAAAAAGAATCCAAGGCAAAGACACTGGGTGCCGGCATGCGCCGGCATCCAGTGACGTTCAACACTCAGAAGGAGAAATCATGGGACAACTTCAAGGCAAAGTCGCCATCATCACGGGCGCAGGCAGCGGTTTCGGTGAAGGCATGGCCGAGGCTTACATTCGTGAAGGCGCGAAGGTACTGATCGCCGACCTGAACGCCGAAGCCGGCGAGCGCGTGGCGAAGAAGCTGGGCGCGAATGCGAAGGCCGTCGCCACCGACGTCGCCAATGCCGACTCGGTCAACGCCATGGTCAAGGCCTGCGTCGATGCCTTCGGCGTGCCGGACATCGTCATCAACAACGCCGGCACCACGCACAAGAACCAGCCGATGCTGAACGTCGATGAAAAGACCTTCGACCGCGTGTTCAATGTGAACGTGAAGTCGATCTACTTCATGGCCCATGCAATCGTGCCGCTGATGCGCGAGCGCGGCAAGGGCGGCGTCATCATCAATGTCGGTTCCACCGCCGGCATCCGTCCGCGTCCGGGCCTGTCCTGGTACAACGGCTCCAAGGGCGCGGTGAACCTGCTGTCGCGCGCGATGGCGGTCGAACTGGCCCCGGACAATATCCGCGTCAATGCGCTGTGCCCGGTGATGGGCGCGACCGGCCTGCTGGGCGACTTCATGGGCGTGCCCGATACCCCGGAGAACCGCGCGAAGTTCGTGTCGACCATTCCTTTGGGCCGCTTCTGCGAACCGAAGGACATGGCCGCTGCTGCCGTCTTCCTCGGTACCGACGGCGCCGAGTTCCTGACCGGCCTGGAAATGCCGGTCGACGGCGGCCGTACCATCTGACCTGTCGTAACACCGATCGACAACCAAGCAAGCCACGGAGACCTGCATGAAAACCCGCGCCGCCGTACTGCACGCACTCGACAAGCCCGCACCATTCGCTGACAGCAAGCCGCTCGTGATCGAGGAGATCGAGCTCGACGCGCCCGGCGATGGCGAGGTGCTGGTCAAAATGACGGCCGCCGGGCTCTGCCATTCGGACCTGTCGGTGATCACCGGCGTGCGTCCGCGGCCGGTGCCGATGGCGCTCGGCCACGAAGCATCGGCGACGGTCGTGCAGACCGGCCCCGGCGTGTCCGACCTGAAGCCGGGCGACCGCGTGGTGCTGGTGTTCGTGCCCAGCTGCGGCCATTGCCTGCCGTGCCAGGAAGGGCGGCCAGCACTGTGCGAGCCGGGTGCCGAAGCCAATGGCAAGGGCACGCTGCTATCCGGCGCGCGCCGCCTGCATCTCGGGCCGCAGGCCGTCCACCATCATGTCGGCGTGTCGGCCTTCGCAGAGCATGCGGTGGTGTCGCGCCGCTCGTGCGTGAAAATCGAGCAGGACATCGACCCGGTCGAGGCCGCGTTGTTCGGCTGCGCGGTGCTTACCGGCGTCGGCGCGGTGGTCAACACGGCCAAGGTACAGCCGGGCCAGAGCGCCGCCGTGGTTGGCCTCGGCGGCGTCGGCATGTGCGCGCTGCTGGGCGCAGTGGCGTCAGGCGCGACTGATGTGGTCGCGATCGACCTGCACGACAGCAAGCTCGACATGGCCAAAAAACTGGGTGCGACCTGTACCGTCAATGCGCGCGACCCGGACGCGATTGCCAAGGTCAAGGAAGCGACCAAAGGCGGCGTCGACTTCGCCTTCGAGATGGCCGGCGTCACGCAGGCGATGGAGCTGTCTTACCGTATCACGCGCCGTGGGGGCACCACGGTCACGGCCAGCCTGCCGCATCCGCAGCACAACTGGGCACTGCAGCAGGTCAGCCTGGTGGCTGAGGAGCGTACCGTCAAGGGCAGCTACATCGGTTCCTGCGTGCCGGCGCGCGACGTGCCGCGCTATATCAACCTCTACCTCGCGGGCAAGCTTCCCATCGACAAGCTGATGGGCGAGCGCATGAAGCTCGACGACATCAACCGCGGCTTCGACCGCCTCGATGCCGGCGAGAGCCTGCGCGACCTCGTGGTGTTCTGAATCCCGCACCCAGTCCCGGCGCAGGCAGGGACTGGGTGGCCTTGCGGGTTCATCGATTTTTTCAGTGACTCTCTTGCTGGGGCTCGATCTGCGGCTTCGGCTTGCCCTGCGCATCGGACAGTCGATATTTGGTGCGCCGGTCGCCCATCAGGTCGCGCAGGTCGCGGATGCTCATCTGCGTCACCTCGTGCATGCGGATCAGCAGTGACGCGCCGACCGGTAGCGTGCGGTGCCGGATCTTGCTGATGACCGGCGGTGCGACTTCCAGCGCGCGCGACAGCGCAGCATCGTTCTTGAGCTTCATCTTTTCACGCAGCGTGTCCAGCAAGTGGTTGGGGTTGTAGGTCTCTTGCGATGACAGTGCATGCGGCTGCTGCTGTTTCGCATGACCGTGGTGCTGATGGTGTTCCATCGAAAGCCTCCTGAGATATCCCGGCGTGCGCAGGATTGCGCAAGCTTGAGTAATCGACATGACCTCCTTGGGATGGAACAAGTTCCCCTTCAACATCGCTGATACGCATTTATTCTCGCGCGCGCAAAAAAAGCGACGGCAGGGCCGTCGCTGTGCGAAGGAAGGGGAACCTTACCAATAGCCGAATCTCAATGCAGGGTTGAGCGCCATGCTCATCTGCGGCGACAGCATGGGCGCAAACGGATCGAGCGAGCCCATGCCCATGGCCGAGCCTTGCGGTGCCATGGAGGTCATGGGCAGTTCGCGGTAGGCCTGTGCGAGGGCCTGCATCGCGGGGCCATTCATCAGGCTGCCGATGTGCGCGCCCAGTTGTGAGCCGAATTGCGAACTCAACTGCGAACCCAATTGCGAGCCCAATTGCGAGCCCAATGGCGCGCCGATACCGGACCCCATGCTCATCATGCCCATGCCGGTCCCCGCGCCCTGTCCGGGGCCTGCCATGGAGCCGAGCAGACCGCCAATGGCGCCCGATCCGGTGCCGGCTCCCGTACTCATACCAGTGCCCATGCCAGTGCCCATGCCCATGCCGCTACCGGCCATCGCCGTCTGTCCGACACTCATGCCGACCGCGGGTGCGATGCCAACGGCGCGCGGTGCATCGGGCAGGCCGAAACCGGTGCGGCGCGGGTCGCCCAGCATCACCGGCTGGCAGGACATCTTGATGATCTGGAACAGGCGCTCGACGCGTTCGGCACTACGCATGCGCAATGCCGTGCGGAAGTCCGGGTGGTGTGCGAGTACCAGCGCTGCCAGTCCGGTGACATGTGGCGCTGCCATCGAGGTGCCGTCCCATGCGGCGAAGTTATTGTCGGGCACGGAAGAAGTGATCGCGACGCCCGGTGCACAGACGGCGATCTCGGGACCGTAGCAGCTGAAGCGGGCGGCAAAGAAGCCATTCACATCGATCTGCGGCGTCAGGGTCTGCGTGTGATAGCTGTCGCCCGGGAATTCATTGATGCGGCCGATGGCGGCAACTGTCAGCACGTTCGGCGACGAGCCCGGATATTGCACCGATCCGCCCGAATTGCCGGCGGCGACGATGCAGGCGATGCCGGCGTGCTTGGCGCGCAGGATCTGCTGCTCCAGCGCTTCGGAGGGCTCGGCGCCGCCGAGGCTGAGGTTGACGACGTCAATCTGTTTTTCGATGCAGTATTCGAGCGCTTCGATCAGCTGGCTCACCTGGCCGCCCGGGAACAGCTTGCACGCGTGGATCTCGGCATCGGGGGCGAAGCCGCGTATGCCCGTCGATGAATCCAGGCCGGCGATCACGCCGGTGCAGTGCGAGCCGTGCGAGATGCTGTCCACGGTCCAGGTCGTGGTGTCCTTCGCCTTGTTGACGATGTCATAGCCGTGGCTGACTTGCGTCAGGTCTGCATGTGAGGTCGCGCAACCGGAGTCGATGACGGCGACGCGCACGCCTTGTCCGCGATAGGTCGGCGGCAATTGATCCACCCGCATCGCGCGCTGGCCCCAGGTCAGCAGTTGCTGGCGCGGGAAATTTTTCAGCGTCGGCCATTCCGACAGCGCGCGCAGCACGATGGTATTGAGCTCGTCGCCGCTGACATCGGGCTGCTGCTGGCAGAAGCTCCAGTAGTCGGAGCGCGGCTTGACGTACAACTGGCGAATGCTCGACGCGCTCTCGCCATACAACACCAGCTTCACCCGGCCGTTGGCATCGCTGACGCCCTGCGCGGGCAGCAGGCTGCCGAACAGGTAGACCTCGGCGCCGGCGACGGGCTTGCCACCTTCGCCGGTGACCTGGAATTCGGCGGTGAAGGATACGCCGCTTACAGGCAGGTTCCAGCTCACCATGGCCGGTTGCGTATAGTTTGCATCGAGCAGTTGCAGCGACTGGTCGCGTTCGACGATCAGCTGCCCCTGTCCCTGCAAGGCCAGCGCACTGGCCTTTTCGTCGTTCATCAACGCAACCAGGACACCGCCTTCCTGCATGCTGGTGCCGAGCGCGCCGACGGCCTGCTTCGGTGCGATCTTGTCGATCACGTCGATGTCGGGAGCGTCACGCAAGGCCTGCTCGACGACAGAGAAGTTCAGCGGCGCCAGCCCCATCATCTGCAGCGCGCCGTGACGACGCGGCGCGACCAGGAACTGGCTCTTGCGCTGCCGGACGTTGCGCTGGCGCGAGGCGCCGCTGTCACGGACGGCAGGCGTGTCGGGCGTAGGCGAGGCCGAGGCCGAGCCTGAAGGTGAGGACGTGCCCTGTGTTTCGGGTTTGGTTGCCATGGAAGTCCTTTGCTGGAATGCGTTCGGATGACGCTGTCAGATCGGCGTATCGCCAAACATCGACAACGGCTGGTCGGGTTCGATCTTCATGTCGCCGCCGGCGGCGAAGCGCTGCGACAACAGCGCTGCGGTCGCATGTGGCATCTCGTACACCGCGGTGTGCGGCGCGCCTTGCGGGCCGATGGTGTGCAGCAGCTGCAGGTCGGGCATGCGCTCGGCCTCGGCGACGAAGCCGGACAGCCTGGCGCTGTCGCCGCTGCTGACGAGGTAGCGCCCGCGGCCGGGGCCTCCCTGGATGATGGGCATCGTGAGGTCCTTGTTGTCGGAGCTGCGGCGCCGGCCGGCATGACGGATGAACGTCATGGTCAGCCGGCATCGCATGCATGCAGTTCACGCAGGGTACGGCAACTCGCCGCACCCTGACCACTCAGTGCAGTGTGGGCTGTGTCTGCGGATAGCCCTGCTGTCCCTGTGCGCCGTAGCCCTGGCCATAAGGCTGGCCGTAGGCCTGTGCGTAAGGCTGCTGCTGTTGCTGCTGCGAGGCCGCCTGTTGCTGTGCCCAGGCCTGCTGCATCGGGTCGGCCTGGAACGGCAGCATGCGGCCGAAATGGCTCGCGATGCCGCCAATCTGGTTGCCCAGTCCGGACTGTCCGAACATGCCGCCGATTGCGCCACCCAGGGGCTGGCCGATCTGGCCGATCAGGTTGCCGAAGAAGCCCTGCGGCGACATCTGTTGCTGTTGCTGTTGTTGTTGGATCTGTTGTTGAAGCTGTTGCTGGACCTGTTGCAGTTGCTGCTGCAGCTGCTGGATCTGCTGCAATTGCTGCAGCAGGTTCTGCTGGCTTTGCTGACCTTGCTGACCTTGCTGACCTTGCTGACCATATGCCTGCTGCGCGGGATCAGCCGAGAAGGGCAGCATGCGGCCGAACTGGCCCGCGATATTACCGATCTGTCCGCCCAGACCGGATTGCCCCCAGATGCCGCCGAGTGCGCTGCCCACTGGTTGTCCGAGCTGGCCGATCAAATTGCCGATCAAGCCCTGCGGTGCAAGCTGCTGCCCTTGCTGCTGCTGCAGTTGTTGAAGCTGTTGCTGCTGTTGGAGCTGTTGTTGCAGCTGCTGCTGCGCGAGCTGTTGGGCGTAGGCCTGCTGTACCGGATCGGCAGAGAAGGGCAGGATGCTGCCACCAATGCCGCCGGCGAGCTGGCCGATCTGGCTGCCCAGTCCCGGGTTACCGAAGATGCCACCGATACCACGGCCGATCAGCCCGCCGACCGGCCCGCCCAGCAGGCTGCCGAAAATGCCCTGCGGCGCGAGCTGTTGCGGCGACATTTGTTGTGCGCCTTGTTGTGCACCTTGCTGCATGCCATAGCCACCCCATGGAGAAATGCCATTCATGTCTGCTCCTGTCTGGTCAAAGGGAGCGGCTATGTTTGTCGCGGCGGCGGTGGAATGCAAATCGAACTGAGGCGCGCTTGCGTGCCCTCAAGCGCATGGATGCACAGACACAGGCAAGCAGCTGCCCGTAAACAAAAAACCGTGCAGGCCTTTCGGCACTGCACGGTTTTCTGTTTGCGGCTGTCCGTTCCGGGACGTGTGGCTTACTTCACCATCAGCGTGAACGGATGCACATAGGCTTGCAGGGTGACCAGCACGCCGACCAGTGCGGCCAGCGCGATCGAGTGGAAGAACACGTAGCGCAGGATCTCACCTTCGTGGCCGTACCACTTGGTGGCAGTCGATGCGACGACGATCGATTGTGCGTCCACCATCTTGCCCATCACGCCACCCGACGAGTTGGCCGCAGCCATCAGCACCGGCTCCAGGCCCAGCTGTTCAGCCGACGTCTTTTGCAGGCCGCCGAACAGCACGTTGGATGCGGTGTCGGAACCCGTCAGCGCAACGCCGAGCCAGCCGAGCAGGGTACCGAAGAACGGATAGAACATGCCGGTGTTAGCGAAGGCCAGACCCAGCGTGGAATCGACGCCCGAGTAACGGGTCGAGTAGCCGAGTGCCAGCATCGCGGCGATGGTCAGCAGCGAGTACTTCAGCAGCTTCAGGGTGTCCCAGTAGACGCGAACCATCTCGGTCAGGCGGTAGCCCATCAGGAAGGCCGAGGCCACCGAAGCGATGAAGATGCCGGTGCCGGTAGCGGACAGCCAGTTGAGCTTGAAGATGGCTTCTTCGATCTTTGGCACGGCTGCGACCGGCGGCATCTTCTGCACGAGATTGTGCAGGTGGGCCCATTCGATCTTGATCAGCGAGATACCGTCGAGGGCTTTTTTCCACTCTGGGATGCCCCACAGCAGGACCACCACCGACAGGATCAGCCATGGGGTCCACGCATTCATCACTTCCTTGCGCGAGTAGCCATGGCCACCACCGTTGGACGCGCCGGCCTGATCGCCGCCTTCGAAATTACCGGCGGCTGAGGTCCACAGCTCTTTCGGCTTCCAGACCTTCAGGAACAGGGTCAGGCAGACCATCGACGACACGGCAGCGCCGACGTCGACCAGCCACGGGCCGTGGAAGTTGGAGATGAAGTATTGCGGGATCGCGAACGACGCGCCAGCGACGAGGATGGCCGGCCAGATCGCGAGCATGCCGCGGAAGCCGCAGAAGGCCCAGATCAGCCAGAACGGTACCAGCAGCGAGAACACCGGCAGCTGGCGGCCGACCATGCCCGACAGCTCCAGCATGTCCAGGCCAGTGACGCCGGCCAGCGCGATGATCGGGGTGCCGAGTGCGCCGTAAGCGACCGGTGCGGTGTTGGCGATCAGCGAGAGTCCCGACGCTGCCAGCGGCGCGAAGCCGAGGCCGATCAGCATGGCGCCGGTGACGGCCACCGGGGTGCCGAAGCCGCCTGCGCCTTCAAAGAATGCGCCGAACGAGAACGCGATCAGCAGCAGCTGCAAGCGACGGTCGCCGCTGATGCCGGCGATGCTCTCGCGCAGGATCTTGAACTGGCCTTTGCGCTCGGTCAGCTGGTACAGGAAGATCACGTTGAGGATGATCCAGCCAATCGGGAACAGGCCGTAGCAGGCGCCGTAAGCAGCAGCCGAAAGCGCTACGTCACCCGGCATCGTGAAGCCGAATACGGCAACGACCAGTGCGGAAACCAGTCCCATGATCGCGGCGATGTGCGCCTTGATATGGAAGAAGGCCAGTGCGGCCAGCATGATGACGACCGGTATGGCCGCTGCCAGGGTTGACAGCCAGACGTTGTTAAATGGGTCATAGACTTGTGACCACATGGTGAATCTCCCCGTCTCTTTTATGGGTTATGAAACAAAGCTGCCCATCATATTGAAGGGCAGAAACCTTGTCCATGCGTTTCCCTGCGCTGGTGCAGCCGCCTATTGAAAACTTTTTGGCCGCTTTTTGAAAATTTTTTGTTTGCAAATTCGCATGGACAGCGCACGGGGGCACAGGCACTCAGACAGGGCAGCGCCGTGGCGGTTGCCGCGAGCTCAGCGCTGCGCGCTGCTGACGTCGCCGAAGATGCGCGGCGAGCCCGGCGGCAGGCAGCGGTAGTACGGTGGCATGCCTTCGAGTCGGCCGCCCAGCTCGGCGGCGGCGCGCCAGGGCCAGCGTGGCTCGACGATGAAGGCGCGGGCCAGCGCGATGATGTCGGCGCTGCCTGTCTGCAGGATGTCCTCGGCCTGTTGGGGCTCGGTGATCAGGCCGACGGTCATCACCGGAATGCCGACCGCTTTTTTCACTTGCGCTGCGAACGCTACCTGATAGCCGGGCCCGATCACGATCTTCTGGTTAGGCGACACACCGCCGGAAGAGACGTCGATGAAATCTGCGCCGAGGGCTTCGAGCTGTTGCGCCAGCACCAGGCTCTGCTCGACATCCCAGCCGCCGTCAACCCAGTCGGTGGCCGACAGGCGCGCGCCCAACGCAACTGAAGGCACGACCTCGCGCACGGCGGCGAACACCTCCAATGCCAGGCGCATGCGGTTCTCGAGCGAGCCGCCATAGTCATCATCGCGCTGGTTCGCCAGCGGCGACAGGAACTGGTGCAGCAGGTAGCCGTGCGCGATATGGATCTCGATGGCGTCGAAGCCCAGCCGCGCGGCGCGCTGCGCGGCGCTGATGAAGTCGCGCTTCACGCGGGCGATATCGTCCTTGCTCATCGCCAGCGGCGCTTCTTCGTCCGGCTTGTGCGGCAGCGCCGACGGCGCAATCGTGGGCCAGCCGCCTTCATTCGACGGGATCAGCGCGCCGCCTTCCCACGGACGGTGGCTCGAGCCCTTGCGGCCGGCATGGCCCAGTTGTATCGCCAGCTTGACCGGCGACGTGGCGCGGATCATCGCGACGATGTCGCCCAGCGCCTTCTCATTCTCGTCATTCCACAGCCCCAGGCAGCCACGCGTGATGCGTCCTTCCGGGCTGACGGCGGTCGCTTCGATGCACAGCAGGCCGGCGCCGGACAGCGCCAGCGTCGACAGGTGCGCGCGATGCCAGTCATTGGCATTGCCATCGACGGCCGAGTATTGGCACATCGGCGACACCATGATGCGATTAGGAAGCGATACCGGGCCGATCCTGGCCGGTGTGAACAGCAGCGGGGAAGTCATGGGCGGGCTCGGGCCTCTGGCGGGCCCTGTCGGGTCAACAAACCGCCAATGTAGTGCGGCAATCGCCTGCAGGCAAGCCTGCCGGTGCAGGCTTGGGAAAATCACAGGCCGGGCGCCTCCGGCCAGCCTTGCGTTTGTTTTCAGATAGGAAAGGTGGCGTCAGGCCTGCCGCGTGCGCTTGCCCTCGAACCGGTGCAGGCTGGCGGCCGGACGACGGGCGGCTTCGGCGGCGGAAGCCACTAGCTCGCTGCCGCCGCCGGTGCTGCAAGCTTCGTCCTGTGCCGGCGCTTTGACCGTGCCATCGCTGCCATCGCTGCCGGCGGCAGCAGGCTGCTTCAGCATCAGGTGGTCCTTCTCCTGCTGCTCGGCGACGTAAGACAGGTAGCGCATGCAGGACACGCGCAGGAAGGATGACAGGTTGTCGACGCCGCCTCGGCGCTCGACGATCTCGTCATACAGCTTGCCGATCAGCTGGTTGGTCGTCATCTGATCCTTGGCGGCGATGCGCGCCAGGATGTCCCAGCACAGGTTCTCGAGCCGGATGCTGGTGACGACGCCATGGATGCGCATCGAGCGAGTGCGCTGCTCGTAGTGGATGGGATCGGCGCTGGTATAGATGTCGCACATGGGTTGCCTGTCCTTGGCGGTTCAGCTACTTCGCTGCTTCGCTGATTCATTGCTTTGATCTGGCCGGCCAGCTGCGACGCTTGATGCCGCCTCGCAGGGATGCGACGACGGCACTGGCTACGCAGGTGGCCGGTGGACTTACTTGACCGTCTTCAGGTATTCGATGATTTCCTTGCGCACCGATCCGTCGGCTTGCTGGTACATCATGTAGGTGCCCTTGGCGACGTTCTGGGGCTGCTCGAGCCACTTGTCGAGCAGCTCCGCGGTCCACGTCTGTCCCGCCAGCGCACCTTTGAACTCGTTCGAATACGGGAAGCCGTCTTGCTTGCCCGCCTCGCGGCCGACGATGCCGGCGAGGTTCGGACCCATACCCATCGGTGCATCCTTCTGCACCGCGTGGCAGGCCGCGCAGTTCTGCTTGTACAGCTTCTCACCGGCCGATTCGGCATGCGCCGAAACAGCTGCCGCCCCCAGTGCGAGGGCGGCAGCCAGCATGGCCGGTACCGAAGCTTTGGACCATGCTGAAGTCATGCTCAGATCTCCTTCGTGCGCAGCGCGCGCTCGATGAACTCGGCCTGGCGGATCGCCAGTGCGACGATGGTCAGGGTCGGGTTCTCGGACGCGCCAGTGGTGAATTGCGAGCCATCGGAGATGAACAGGTTCTTCACGTCGTGGGCCTGGCCCCACTTGTTGACGACGCCGTCCCGAGCATTCGCGCTCATGCGGTTGGTGCCGAGGTTGTGCGTCGACGGGTACGGCGGCGTGTTGATCACGCGCTTGGCGCCGATCGACTCGTACAGCGCGCCGCCCTGCTTGAAGCCGTGGTTGCGCATCGCGATGTCGTTCGGGTGGTCGCTGAAGTGCACGTTCGGGATCGGCAGGCCGAACTGGTCCTTTTCGGTCGCATGCAGCGTGATGCGGTTGGACTCCTGCGGCATGTCTTCGCCGACCAGCCACATGCCGGCCATGTTGTCGTAGGCGTCCATCGCGGTCGAGAAGTCGCGGCCCCAGTCGCCCGGGTTCAGGAACGCAGCCATGAAGGGCACGCCCAGCGACAGCGTCTCCATCTCGTAGCCACCAACGAAGCCGCGACTCGGATCGTGGCGCGATTCATCCTTGATGATGCCGGCCATCGTGGTGCCGCGGAACATGTGCACCGGATTCTCGAAGATGCCGTAGACAGAGGCCGTCATGTGGCGCATGTAGTTCTTGCCGACCTGGCCCGATGAGTTGCCTAGACCGTTCGGGAACATGCTCGATGCCGAGTTCAGCAGCAGGCGCGGTGATTCGATCGAGTTGCCGGCCACGCAGACGGCCTTGGCCTTCTGGAAGTAGCGATTGCCCTTCGAGTCGGCGTACAGCACGCCGGTGACCTTGCCGGTCGCGTCATGCTCGATCTTCAGCGCCTGCGCATCGGAGCGCACTTCCATGTGGCCGGTAGCTTCGCCCTTCGGGATCTCGGTGTACAGCGTCGACCACTTTGCGCCGGATTTGCAGCCCTGGAAGCAGAAGCCGATTTGCTGGCAGGCGCCGCGGCCATCGCGCGGCTTGGAATTGATCGACATGTTCCCGGTGTGGAATTCCTTGTAGCCCATCTTCTTCGCGCCGGCAGCCAACACCTTGTAGTTGTTGTTGCCGGGCAGGCGAGGGATGCCATTGGTACCGGTCGTGCCCATCTTGTTTTCTGCGCGTGCGTAGTAGGGCTCGAGCTCTTCATACGAGATCGGCCAGTCGAGCAGGTTGGCGCCCTTGACATCGCCATACACCGAGCGCGCCGAGAATTCATGCGGCTGGAAGCGCAGCGATGCGCCGGCCCAGTGCACGGTCGAGCCACCGACGGCCTTCACGATCCATGCAGGCAGGTTCGGGAAATCGTTCGACACGCGCCAGGTGCCGGAGGTGGTGCGCTTGTCCAGCCAAGAGATCTTGCTGAACATTGGCCATTCATCGTTTTCGAAATCCTGTATCTCGTGGCGCTTGCCGGCTTCGAGGATGATGACGTCGATGCCTTTCTGTGCGAGTTCATTGCCCAGCGTACCGCCGCCTGCGCCCGAGCCGATGATGACCACTACCTCATCCTTGAGGTCGAATTTTTTTGCCATGGATGTCTCCTGAATTCTTGTTTTTGACGAGTCGCGTGCCGCTTATGCGTTCGGCGCGTCGCCCATCCAGCTCTGGTCGTTGAAGCCGCGGTTGATGTAACCGCCTTGCTGCGCCGACGGGCCCTGGTAACCGAGCTTGGCCCAGACAGCCGGCTGGTTGTACAAGCTGACGACGAGGTCGCCACGGATTTTCAGGAAGAACGGATCTTTGGCATCGGCCATCGCCTTGAGCACCTGCACGCGGTCGCTCTCTGCAGCGACGGCGGCATAGGCCTTGCCGAAGCGCGAGTTCGCATCGGCATCGGCTTTGGCGACGCCGTCGAGGATGAGCTTTTTCAGCGCTGCATCGGACTTGGCCTGCTCGCCATACACGCCGACTGCGTTTTCATAGAGCTTGTCCTCGAAGCGGTCATGCGGAAAGATGTCGCGCGCGATCTTGACCAGGGTCTTGAACGCTGCACTGCCGAGCGCCTCTTCGGCAAGGGCCGCATTCGGCGTGAACAACATCGGCAGGCCGCCGGTGGCTGCGGCGGCGGAACCGGCGGAAGCAATCTTGAAGAACTGCCGGCGCTTGGGCTGGTGGGGTGTGGACATCGTTGTCTCCTCTGCTTTTCTGGTCGTGGCTGCGACGCCGTGATGTTCGGGCCGGCGTGCAGGGCTGCTTTCCTTCTTTTTCCTGCGCTTGCTGGTGGCCTGCGGGCGCCGGGTCCGGATCTTCGTCCGGTACCGGGAGCACGGCCAGGCTGGTACTGAAAGCGTCACGATTATTTCCTGTGGAATCGCGCTTCGGGTAGTAATGCACTACTACGAGAGGGGAAATTTTCCGAGGACGCGCGGCGCTGATGGTGCGTCGCAAAAGCAGCATGTTCCCATTGACACAGGCGGTCGCAAGCGGTGGGAAAGCGGGCAAGGCAAGGCGCTGGTGATTGCATTGCAGCAGGCCGGGCGCCAAAAAAAATTTCAGCCGCCGCGGCGGAAAAATGCATCGGGGCAGGCGGACAAGGCGGGTTCGCCCGCAGGAAATCTCAGACGAGGGAGGCGTAAATCTCAGGCGAGGGTGGGGGAAAGCCGGCGCAGGGAGCTGCAAAAAAAAGCTCTCCCGGTGGGAGAGCGCAAACCTAAAAGGGGATTTAGGCAAGTTCGAGGAGACTGCAGCAAGTCCCTCGCGTGCAGGTTACGGCAGCTTGCCAGTCGTTATTTGAGTTTGCTCAAAAGTTGCGACGATTTGCGCAAAACGGGTGGGAACGATTGAGGGCGCACAAGGGTCGCCGGATTGGCGCTGCACCTGCCCGCATACGGTCTTCGGGTGGCCTCGGGCGCACAGGCATGACATGGAGTACAGGCAGTACAGGCAGCCGGCAGAGCGTTTTACTTGTCGTCGGGCGTGTCGGCGTGGGCCGGTGCGTGGTGCAACAGGTGGCCGAGCTTGCTGGCCTTGGTCGCGAGATAGTGCGCGTTGTGGTCGGTCGAGGTGGTGACGTGCGCGACGCGCTCGGCGCCGATGTCGAGCTTCTTCATTGCATCGATCTTGCGCGGGTTGTTCGTCATCAGCTTCAGCGCGCTGATGTTGAAGTGGCGCAGCATGGGCTCGACAATCGCGTAATCGCGCAGGTCGGCATCGAAGCCGAGCTGGTGATTGGCCTCGACCGTATCGGCACCGGCTTCCTGCAGGCCGTAGGCGCGGATCTTGTTGACCAGTCCGATGCCGCGTCCTTCCTGACGCAGGTACAGCAGGATGCCGCGGCCCTCGTGCGCGATGCGCTTGATTGCATTCTCGAGCTGGGCGCCGCAGTCGCAGCGCTGGCTGAACAGCGTGTCGCCGGTCAGGCATTCGGAATGCAGGCGGGCCAACACCGGTTGTCCGTCGCCGACCTCGCCCAGCACCAGCGCCAGGTGTTCCTTGCCCGTGCCCGCCTCGATGAAGGCGTGCAGCTGGAACGTGGCCCACGGCGTCGGCAGCGCACAGCTGGCGGCGTACGTCAGCAGGGGCGACGGAGTGGCGTTGGACGGTTCAGGGTGTGACATGGCGCAAGCGGGCGAACGGGGTTTGCGATGGCTAAAAACAAGAATGCGGCGTCGCGATACCTCGCGCCCGCCGCATTCCGGTGGTCAGCCTGAATTATGCCGCAATCAGCGCATCCATGGCGCTGCGGCCGTTAGCCAATGCCGCGTTGACCGCTTCATCGCCCATGGCCAGCCCTTCGGCGCTGACAAAGCTGACATCGGTGATGCCGAGGAAGCCCAGCACGCCGCGCAGGTAGGTTTCCTGGAAGTCCATCGCCTGCGCCGGGCCGCTGCTGTAGACACCGGCACGCGACGTGAAGATCACGAACTTCTTTCCGTGCACGAGGCCGACCGGGCCGGTCTCGGTGTACTTGAAGGTGACGCCGGCACGGGCCACGTGGTCGATCCAGGACTTCAGCGTGGAGCTGACCGAGAAGTTGTACATCGGCGCGCCGACGACCACGACATCGGCGGCCAGCAGTTCGGCCACGACTTCATCGGAGGTCTTGATCAGCTGCTTCTGCTCGTCGCTGCGCTGCTCGGGCGGCGTGAAATACGCACCGACCATGGCCTCTGACAGGTGCGGCAGCGGATTGGCGGCGAGGTCGCGCGTGACGACGTTCGCGCCCGGGTGGGCTGCCTTGAGCTTCTCGATGAATTCGCCGCTCAGCTGACGGGAGACGGAGCCGGTGCTGCGCACGCTGCTGTTGAGGTAGAGGATGGTCGTCATGGTGTTTTCCTTGGCTGTGGTGATCGGGGTGGTGATCGGGGTGGTATGCGGACCTTGCGGGTGCGGCGTATTGGCTTTTTGTGCTCGCGTCAGGGCAGGTCGAACAGCAGGAACTCCGCTGCTTCACCCTTGCTGATGTTGATCATGGCCTCGCCTTCGAGCTTGACGGCGTCGCCGGTGTGCAGCCGCGTGCCATTGACCTCGAGCGCGCCGCGGATCAGGTGCACGTAAGCGCGGCGGCCGCTTGCCAGGGGGTGGCTGACGGACTCATCGCCATTGAGCAACGACGCATACAGCCGAGCATCCTGGTGGATCGTGACCGAGCCTTCGGCGCCGTCCGGCGACGCGACCAGCCGCAGCCGGCCGCGCTTGGACTCGGTGTCGAAATGCTTCTCTTCATAGCCGGGCGGAATGCCTTGCACCGACGGCTGGATCCAGATTTGCAGGAAGTGCACCGACTGGCTCGGCGAATTGTTGAACTCGCTGTGCATCACGCCGGTGCCGGCGCTCATGCGCTGCACGTCGCCGTAGCGCAGCACCGAGCCGTTGCCCATGCTGTCCTTGTGCGCGAGCTCGCCTTCGAGCACGTAGGAAATGATCTCCATGTCGCGATGGCCATGCGTGCCGAAGCCGCGTGCCGGCTGCACCCGGTCGTCATTGATCACGAGCAGCGGCCCGAAGCCGGTGTGGCGCGGGTCGTAGTAGCTGCCGAAAGAAAAGCTGTGGCGCGAATCCAGCCAGCCGAAGTTGGCGATGCCGCGGTCGTCTGCTTTGCGAATCTCGATCATGGTGGCTCCTGACGTGCAATAATTTCGAACCGTTTGGAGCCGATTTCGCGTCCGATTAGTTCGTGAAAACCCGAGCAATTTCATCGGGATTTTATTAAGCACGCAGTATCCACGTTTGTGCCGGGAAACAAAAGCGGAAAATTTCCCGGACTATCATCGAAATTTTCGAATATGGGACCCTCATGCTGAAGCTGAGCCTGGACGCGTTGCAGGTGGTCGACGCGATCGACCGCGGCGGCTCCTTCGCTGCCGCCGCCAAGGAGCTGTTCCGGGTGCCATCGACGATCTCTTATGCGGTTGCCAAACTGGAGGAAGACCTTGGCATCCAACTGTTCGAGCGCGCCGGCCCGCGCGTGACGCTGACCGAGGCTGGCCATACCTTGCTGGATGAAGGGCGGCACCTGCTATTGGCGGCGCGCGACCTCGAGCACAAGCTGCGTCGGGTGGCCAGCGGCTGGGAGGCCGAATTTTCGATAGGGCTCGATGTGCTGTTCCCGGCGCTGCTGCTGGCCGATGACATTCGCGACTTCTACCGCGCCACCGACAGTACGCGCCTGCGGCTGTCGTATGAAGCCCTGTCCGGCACCTGGGAGGCCTTGCTCGACAGGCGCGTGGACCTGGTGATCGGTGCGGCCGGCGAAGGCCCGCCCGGCGGCGGCTACAGCACCGTGCCCTTGGGCTCGCTGGACTTCATATTCGTGGTCGCGCCTTCGCATCCGCTGGCGACGCTTGATCGTCCGCTGCGCAAGGACGACCTGATCGCGCAGCGCATGGTGTCGGTATCGGACTCTGCGCGCCGCTTGCCGCCGCGTACCGTAGGCCTGCTGATGGGACAGGACACCCTGACCGTGCAGGCCATGGTCGACAAGTTCAACTTCCAGCTGGCAGGCCTGGGCGCGGGCTACCTGCCGGCGGCATGGGTGAGGCCGGCGGTCGAGGCAGGCAGGCTGGTTGAAAAGCAGGTTGAGGAAACACGGCTGCCCGAAAACTTCTGCATCGCATGGCGTACCGGAGAGCGCGGGGCGGCGTTGGACTGGTGGGTGCAGCGCCTGCGGGATGGCCAGATCATGGACAGGCTCGCGCAACTGGCCTGGAACAGCGCCGGCTGGGTCGCGCCGCGACCGTCAAGCTAGACCGTCAAGCTAGACCGTCAAGCTCGACTGGCTAGCTAAGTGGCCGCCCACGTGGCAGGGGCGGCACGGGTATGGGTGTCTGCCGCCTTGCCATGCCTGAGCACATAGCCCTGCCCATATGCGCTGGTCAGTGTGTAGTGGCAACGCGTCAGTGCTTCGATCTTGAAGCGCAATTGGAACATGGTCACGCGCACATTGCTGCCCTCGACAGAGCGACCGGCCAGCTTGAACAGCAGCTGTATCTCGTCGAGTGGAATCACGCTGCCGAAGCGCGCAAGGAAAAGTTCGGCCACGGCGACTTCGGACGGCGTCAGCAGGATGGCCTGGTCGCCATGCCACAAGCGTCGCGACTCCAGCCTCAGGGTCGGTCGCGAGTCGACTGGCGTGATGACCAGGTGCTGCCGCCGCTTGAGCGCAATGAACACGCGGCGCGCAAGGTCGTGTATCGCATCGAGGCCCATCACCCAGTCGGTGACGATGGCAGGCATCTCCATCAATTTCGCGGTCGGCAATTCCCGGTCGAATACCAGGATCACGGGTGCTGTAGCAAGGCGTTTGGGCTTGCCGTCTTGCCCTTCCTGTCCCCGCGTGCAACGAGGGGAACGAGGGGCGGGATCGGACGGCCCGTCATTGAGTGAGTCTCGCGCGATCGCATCGTAATCGCGGCTGGAAATCGACCACAGTTCATCGACGAATGTCGCGTCATGCGCTTCCAGCAGCATGACGGTGGCATGTGACGCCGAGCTTTCAAGACAGCTGGCGTCGAACGGGTGTGGCAGCGGTTCGATCTGCCATTGGAGTGGCACATGGGGCGTGAACTGACGCGGGAAGGCTGAATCGGCGCGTGCGATTTCCGCCGCCACGCGGGACAGCAACTGTTCACCCATGACTCTGAGGCAGACCTTCATGAGTTGACTGCCGTACGAAGTTCCTGTGCTTCCTTGATGGTTTCCCACAGCCCGGCTTGCAGCAGGCGCGAACGCTCCTGCGACGCATAGAGGCGGATTTCGACCGAAGTGCTCCATTCGCTGTCACCCGCCAGCGCGAGCCGGCGCGACTCAAGGTCATCACGCACCATGCTCTCTGGCAGCCACGCAATGCCAAGGCCGACACAGGCCAGCGATTGCAGGATGCGCGGATGCGGACTTTGTGCGACGACGTTGAAATACGGGTCGCTGGGGCGGAAGCGGATCAGGCTGTTGCACAGACGCCCGAAGAAGGTTTCGGGCGGGTAAGACAGCAGTGGCAGGTTGCGTATCCTCGCTTCGGACAGCAGGTAGATCGCTTCGCCATCGCCATTGGCCTTGCATACCGGGACCACGCGATCCGTGCCGAGAATGATGGATGGCGTGGCCCGCTCATCGACCGCGATCGGCAACACGGGGGTGTGGTAGACCATCAGCAGGTCGCAACGGCTGCCGGACAAGGCGACCAGACCTTCATAGGTTTCGCCGGCCATCACCTCGAACTTGAGACCGCTGATGTGGTGGTTGATGTGATCTATCCACTGTGGCAGGAAGTGCTGGGTCAGCGAGTAGGCGACGAAGAGCTTGATGCCCGAGAACGCCTTGCTGCGATGGCCAAGTGCGACGCGTGTGTCATGCAATTGCCTCACCATCTCGCGCGCCGCATCACGGAACAGGTGGCCTGCCATCGTCAGCCTTGGCGGCACGGTGTCGCGGTCCACCAGCGGTATGCCTATCCATTCTTCCAGCGAACGTATGCGCCGGCTGAAAGCCGATTGCGTGACATTCCTTGCTTGTGCCGCCCGCGTGAAACTGGACAGGTCCGATAGCACAAGGAAGTCTTCCAGCCATTCGATGTCCATGTTGTCTCCTTCGCTGCGTGCCGGCCGCACGTTTCCCTGCGCAAATTTTAATTATTAAAAGGCTAACATTATTAATTCCAGACTCTATCCAAAAAGGTTCCTGATCAAAAGGGGTATTGGCGCCGCTCGTCGAGTTTTCAGGGTGTGGACGCAAGTGACCGATCAGTCTTGTCGTGGCCGGGCAACAGATGTGATGACCAGGCCCGCTTGGGTGCGGGCAGGCACAGGGGCCGGGCCGTGGGCAAGTGCTGTGCGCCGGTGGGCCGCACTAGTACCGCATGAACGCAGTGCCTGCCGCGTTGCCAACGGCAGGTCGGTGGAAAATCAGCACCCGGCACAAGATGACGGGCAAAAAAAAACCGCCGGCAGGGCCGGCGGTTTCGGGTCAGGACGCTGGGTCCGGCACCATCGCTCAGTGAGCGTTGATGTCGTTGTCCTTGGTTTCTTTCACGAACAGGATACCGATGACCGCGGTGATCAGCGCGATGATGATCGGGTACCACAGGCCGTAATAGATATCGCCCTTGAACGCGACCAGCGCGAACGAGGTCGTCGGCAGCAGGCCACCGAACCAGCCATTACCGATGTGGTAGGGCAGCGACATCGAGGTGTAGCGGATACGGGTCGGGAACATCTCGACCAGCATCGCTGCGATCGGGCCGTAGACCATCGTCACGTACAGGACCAGGATGAACAGCAGCAGCAGGACCATCGGCTTGTTGATCTGGGATGGATCAGCCTTGGCCGGGTAGCCGGCTTCCTTGATCATTTCCTTCAGCGCGTCGGTGAACTCCTTGTCCTTCGCGGTCGCGTCTTCTTTCGACAGGCCAGCGGAGCTGTACGAAGCCAGTTCCTTGTCGCCGATCTTGATGACGGCCGGCGTGCCTGCCGGTGCCGGGACGTTCTGGTAGTTGACCGAAGCTGCAGCCAGTTTCGCTTTCGCGATGTCGCACGACGAGGTGAACTTCTTGGTACCGGTCGGGTTGAACTGGAACTGGCACTCTGCCGGATCAGCAATGACGCTCACCGGAGCCGAAGCCTGTGCTTTTTCCAGCGCCGGGTTCGCGTAGTGGGTCAGGCCCTTGAAGATCGGGAAGAAGGTAGCAGCAGCGATCAGGCAGCCCGCCATGATGATGTTCTTGCGACCGATCTTGTCCGACAGTGCACCGAACACGATGAAGAAGGGCGTACCGATCAGCAGCGAAGCAGCGATCAGGATGTTGGCGGTGGCGCCATCGACCTTCAGCGTCTGCGTCAGGAAGAACAGCGCATAGAACTGGCCGGTGTACCAGACCACGGCCTGGCCGGCGGTCAGGCCGACGAGGGCCAGGATCACGACCTTCAGGTTCTTCCACTGGCCAAAAGCTTCCGACAGCGGGGCCTTCGAGACCTTGCCTTCGTCCTTCATCTTCTGGAAGGCCGGGGATTCATTCATCGACAGGCGGATCCAGACCGAGATACCGAGCAGGAAGACCGACACCAGGAACGGCACGCGCCAGCCCCAGTCAGCAAAGGCTTCTTCACCGATGGCGGTACGGGTCGCCAGGATGACCATCAGCGACAGGAACAGGCCCAGGGTCGCGGTGGTCTGGATCCAGGCGGTGAATGCGCCGCGCTTGTCGTCCGGTGCGTGCTCGGCCACATAAGTGGCCGCGCCGCCGTACTCGCCGCCGAGCGCGAGGCCCTGCAGGATACGCAGCGTGATCAGGATCACCGGTGCAGCGATGCCAATGCTGTTGTAGTTGGGCAGCAGGCCGACGATGAAGGTCGACAAACCCATGATCAGGATGGTGACCAGGAAGGTGTACTTGCGGCCGACCATGTCGCCGAGGCGGCCGAACACGAGCGCACCGAACGGACGCACCAGGAAGCCTGCGGCGAAGGCCAGCAGCGCGAAGATGAAGCCCGTGTTGGGATCCGTACCGGCGAAGAACTGTTTCGCGATGATCGCGGCCAGCGAGCCGTACAGATAGAAGTCGTACCACTCGAAAACGGTACCGAGCGAAGATGCGAAAATGACTTTCCGCTCTTCGGCAGTGATGCCAGCCGAAGCCTGGGCAGTTGCCATGATGTCTCCTTGATTTTATAGGGATGATTCAAATCACTCAGCAGGCATTCACAAGTGGCTGCGACCGTGCGGTACAGGGAGCGGCTGCTTGTGGGTGCCGGATGTGCAATTTGCCGGAGTGTAGGCAGCGAAACTTACGCGGTGCTTGCTGAACCTTACAAAAGCTTACTAGCTCGATGCGCGCGCATACGCTTGCTGCAGTGCCGAATAGAACGGTCGTACGTACAACTATGCTATTCTCGAAAACTGCTTTTCGAGCCCAAGCGCTTCTTGCAAAAATAAAAAATCCGGAGACCTTTATGACCGATGCCGTCATCGTTTCGACCGCCCGTACCCCGCTCGCCAAGTCCTGGAAGGGCGGCTTCAACATGACGCATGGCGCGACCCTGGGTGGCGCTGCGCTGGCCGCCGCGATCTCGCGGGCCGGTATCGAGCCGGCGCAAGTGGAAGACGTGATGATGGGCTGTGCCAACCCCGAGGGTGCAACCGGCTGGAACATCGCGCGCCAGGTGGCGCTGCGCGGCGGTTGTCCCGTGACGACAGGCGGCATCACGATCAACCGTTTCTGTTCGTCGGGCCTGCAGACCATCGCCAGCGCAGCCCAGCGCATCATCGCCGGCGAAGGCGATATCTATGCGGCCGGCGGCGTCGAGTCCATCTCCTGCGTGCAGAACGAAATGAACATGCACATGTTCAAGGAAGACTGGCTGACCGAGCACAAGCCCGAGATCTACTGGCCGATGCTGCAGACCGCCGAGAATGTCGCCAAGCGCTATAACATTGCGCGCGACCGACAGGACCATTACGGCGTGCAGAGCCAGTTGCGCGCCGCTGCCGCGCGCGATGCCGGCAAGTTCGACGACGAGATTGTGCCCGTCACCACCCGCATGGCCGTGGCCGACAAGAACACCGGACAGATCGTCACCCGAGAAGTGACGGTGTCGGCCGATGAAGGCATTCGTGCCGATACTACGTACGAAGGCGTGTCACAGATCCGCACCGCCATGCCGGGCGGCGTGGTTGCCGCCGGCAATGCGAGCCAATTCTCCGATGGCGCATCGGTAGCCATCGTGATGAGCGACAAGGCTGCCGCTGCCGCAGGCAAGCAGCCGCTGGGCCTGTACCGCGGCTTTGCGGTGGCCGGTTGCGAGCCGGATGAAATGGGCATCGGTCCGGTATTCGCGATTCCCAAGCTATTGAAGCAGGCCGGCTTGAAGGTCGAAGACATCGGCCTGTGGGAACTCAATGAAGCCTTCGCGGTGCAGGTACTGTACTGCGCCGACAAGCTTGGCATCCCGATGGATCGCCTGAATGTGAATGGCGGCGCGATTGCGCTCGGCCATCCCTACGGCACTTCAGGCGCGCGCTTGACCGGCCATGCGCTGATCGAGGGCAAGCGGCGCGGCGTCAAGTATGTGGTCGTCACCATGTGCATCGGCGGCGGCCAGGGCGCAGCCGGGCTCTTCGAAGTGTTGTGAGCCTGATCCTCTCCCGGCGCGACCTCGGCTTCCTGCTGTACGAATGGCTGGATGCGGTCGCGCTGTGCGGGCGTCCGCATTTCGCCGACCACAGCCGCGAAACCTTCGACGCTGTGCTCGACCTGTGCGAGCAACTCGCTACCGAACAGTTCGCGCCGCATAACCGCAAGTCGGACAGTAACGAGCCCACGTTCGACGGCCACAAGGTCACGCTGATCCCGGAAGTCGGTGCAGCACTGAAGGCTTTCTGCGATGCCGGACTGATGGCGGCCGGTCAGGACTATGCGCTGGGTGGCATGCAGCTGCCCTGCGTGATCGAGAAAGCCGGCTTTGCGTGGTTCAAGGGCGCCAATGTCGCGACCGCCGCCTATCCGATGCTCACCATCGGCAACGCCAACACGCTGCTCAAGTGCGGCACGCCCGATCAGATCAACAAGTACGTGAAGCCCATGCTGGCCGGGCGCTTCCTTGGCACCATGTGCCTGTCCGAACCGCAGGCCGGTTCCAGCCTGTCCGACATCACGACCCGCGCCGAGCCGCAGCCGGATGGCAGCTATCGCCTGCGCGGCAACAAGATGTGGATCTCTGGCGGCGAACATGAGCTGTCAGAAAACATCGTGCATCTGGTGCTGGCCAAGGTGCCGGGCCCGGATGGCAAGCTGATCCCGGGCGTGAAGGGCATTTCGCTGTTCGTCGTGCCCAAGTTCCTCGTGAATGACGATGGCAGCCTCGGCGAGCGCAATGACATCGCACTCGCGGGCCTGAACCACAAGATGGGCTACCGTGGCACCACCAATTGCCTGCTGAACTTCGGCGAGGGCAAGTTCCGTCCCGCCGGACAGGCCGGCGCCATTGGCCAGCTGGTCGGCACGCTGCACCAGGGACTGGCCGCAATGTTCCACATGATGAACGAGGCGCGCATCGGCGTCGGCCTCGGCGCCGTCATGCTCGGCTACACCGGCTACCTGCATGCGCTCGACTATGCGCGCAACCGGCCGCAGGGGCGCCATCCGCAAGCCAAGGACCCGGCCCAGCCGCAGGTGAAGATCATCGAGCATGCCGACGTGAAGCGCATGCTGCTCGCGCAGAAGGCTTATGTCGAAGGCGCGCTGGCGCTGGTGCTGTATTGCGCGCGGCTGGTGGACGAAGAAAAAACTGCGCCGGAGCAAAGCACCCGCGAGCAGGCCACGCTGCTGCTCGACATCCTGACCCCGATCGCGAAATCCTGGCCATCGCAGTGGTGCCTGGAAGCGAATTCGCTGGCGATACAGGTGCACGGTGGTTATGGCTATACGCGCGACTATGCGGTCGAACAGTTTTATCGCGACAACCGCCTGAACCCGATTCACGAAGGCACGCACGGCATACAGGCGCTGGACCTGCTGGGCCGCAAAGTGGCGATGCGCAACGGCGCAGCTTTCCGCTTGCTGAGCGAGAGGGTGATGGCGACCATCGTGCGCGCCGGCGAGCTGCCGCAGGCTGCGGCGCTGGGTGCAGGGCTGGAGCGGCGCTGGCAGCGACTCGCGGAAGTGACGCAAGCCCTGCATGCCACCGGCGACCTGAACCTGACGCTGGCCAACGCGACCGTTTATCTCGAAGCCTTCGGGCATCTGGTGCTGGGCTGGATCTGGCTCGAGCAGTATCTGGCGGCCGACGTGCAGCGGGCGGCGGGCAACGACGCGGATTTCTACGCCGGCAAGCAACAGGCCTGCCTGTGGTTCCATGCGCACGAAGTCCCCAAGGTCGATGCGCAGCTCGATTTGCTGGCGTCGTTGGACGCGACGGCATTGCAGATGCAGGAAGGCTGGTTCTGACCACGGCACGGCCACGGCCGCCTTCGATGACCTGCGGCGACAAGCGGGCAATCAATCAACAACATCCATCATCTTCAATACAGCAAAGACAAGACAACAGCAATGATCAAGCATATCGTGATGTGGCAATTGAAGGACGAAGCCGAGGGCGCCGACAAGGCGACCAATGCACGCAAGATGAAGGCACTGCTCGACGCGTGCGCCGACATCGTGCCCGGCATCCTGAAGTTCGAAGTGGCACTGGCCGAACCGGGTCTTGAATGCACCTACGATGTGGTGCTGTACTCGGAATTCGCATCGGCCGCCGCGCTCGACGCTTACCAGAACCATCCGCAGCATGTGGCGCTGAAGCCCTTCGTCGGCGCGGTGCGCCAGGCACGTCAGTGCATGGATTACGAGATCCGATAAGCCTGCTCGCGAACCCGGTTGTCATGGACAAACCCACTTTCCCGGTCGAGATTCCCTTCCTCAACGAGCTCGGTGTCGAGTTCCTCGGCATGGCCGACGGCCGCGCGCAGATTGCGCTGAACCTGAAGCCCGGCCATATGAACAGCTGGCAGGTGACGCACGGCGGCGTCGTGATGACCTTGCTCGATGTGGTGATGTCGCTGGCCGGACGCTCGCTCGATCCGGACTCACGGGCCGGCGTCACCGTCGAGATGAAGACCAGTTTCCTGCAACCTGCAGGCCGTCCCGGCAGCCGCCTGGTTGCCTCCGGCCATGCTTTCCATCGTTCCACCACGATGTGTTTTTGCGAAGCCGAACTTCACGACGGCGACAAGCTGGTCGCCAAGGCCATGGGCACTTTCAAATACCTGAAGCGGCTCGACGTAGCCGCCAAACTGTAAAGGACAAGACGATGAGCACTTACCAGAGAATCGTGCTGGCCTCGCGCCCGCAGGGCGTGGTAGCGCCGGATAACTTCCGCCTCGAGACATTGCCGCTGCCGGCCATCGCCGATGGCCAGCTGCTGGTGCGCAACCATTACCTGTCGCTCGACCCTTACATGCGCATGCGCATGGTCGATGCGAAGAGCTATGCCGCGCCGCAGCCGCTGGACGAGACCATGATCGGCGGCACGGTCGGCGAAGTGATCGAATCGAAGCACCCGAAGTTCAAGGCCGGCGACAAGGTGGTCGGCATGTTCGGCTGGTCCGAGATCGGCGTCTCCGACGGCACGCTGCTGAAGAAGGTGCCCGATGGCCCGGTGCCCTTGTCGGCTTACCTCGGCGCAGTTGGCATGCCGGGCATGACGGCCTGGTACGGCCTGAACCAGATCATTCAGCCCAAGGCCGGCCAGACGATCGCGGTGTCGGCGGCCAGCGGCGCGGTCGGCAGCGTGGTTGGGCAGCTCGCGAAGCTGCGCGGCTGTCGCGTGATCGGCATCGCCGGCGGCAAGCAGAAGTGCGACTACGTGGTGAAGGAGCTGGGCTTCGACGCCTGCATCGACTACAAGGGCGGCAACCTGTTCAAGGATGTGAAGGCGGCCGCGCCGGACGGCATCGACGGTCTGTTCGAGAACGTCGGCGGCGTGGTCATGGATGCGACGCTGGCGCGCATGAACCCGTTCGGCCGCATCGCCTTGTGCGGGCTGATCTCCGGCTATGACGGCAACCCCATGCCCATCCATAACCTGCATGCGGTGCTGTCGATGCGCCTGCTGATACAGGGCTTCATCGTGTCCGAGCACATGGAATTCTGGCCTCAGGGCCTGACCGAACTCGGTCAGCTGGTGGCCGAAGGCAAGCTCAAATATCGCGAGACCATCTCCGAGGGACTGGCGTCCGCGCCTGAAGCCTTCATGGGACTGCTGCGCGGGAAGAACTTCGGCAAGCAATTGGTCAAGCTGGTCTGACGCGGATCGCCAGGGACAAGGGATGAAACAATTCAAGGACAGGGTCGCCGTCATCACAGGCGCCGCCAGCGGCTTCGGTCGCGAATTTGCGCTGCTCGGGCAGCGGCTGGGCATGAAGCTGGTGCTGGCCGATGTGCAGCAACCCGCATTGCAGCAGTTTGCCGATGAGCTGCGTGCCGGTGGCACCGCCGTCGTCGCGCAAAGCTGCGACGTGCGCAAGGGCGAGCAGGTCGAGGCGCTGGCGCAAGCGGCCATGGACGCCTTCGGTGCCGTGCAACTGGTGTTCAACAATGCCGGCGTCGGCGCTGGCGGACTGGTATGGGAGAGCACGCAGGCCGACTGGGAATGGGTGCTGGGCGTGAACCTGTGGGGCGTGATCCATGGCGTGCGCGTCTTCACGCCCCTGATGCTCGAATGCGCGAAAAAAGATCCCGCGTATGAAGGCCACATCGTCAACACGGCCTCGATGGCGGGCTTGCTGAATCCGCCGACCATGGGCGTCTACAACGTGTCCAAGCATGCGGTGGTGTCGCTGAGCGAATCGCTGTACCACGACCTGTCGCTGGTCGAAGCGCCGATCGGGGCGTCGGTGCTGTGCCCGTACTTTGTGCAGACCGGCATCAGCCAGTCGCACAAGATCCGTCCGGACGATGTGAAGGCCGACGCCGCGCCCACCATCAGCCAGCAGGTGTCGCAAGCGGTGCTGGAGAAGGCCGTTGCTTCGGGCAAGGTCAGCGCCGCTGAAGTGGCCGAGCGCACCTTCGAGGCCATCCGCGACGGGCAGTTCTACATCTACTCGCATCCGCAGGCGCTGGGCAATGTGCAGCGGCGCATGGAAGACATCGTCGCCGGCCGCAATCCCTCCGATCCTTACGAAGCCACGCCGCATGTGCGTGAGAAGCTGCAAGCCGGCCTGAAAGGGCAGAAGGGGCAGGGCTGAGATCATGGCAGCCATCGTCAGCAGCGGTCATTACGCCCATCTGCCGGGCGGCACTCGCCTGCATTACGCCAGCGCCGGCGATGCCGGCCGGCCGCTCTTGCTGTTCCTGCATGGCTTCCCCGAATTCTGGTTCGCGTGGCACGCGCAATTGCAGCGCTTTGGCGGTGACTGGTTTGCGGTTGCGCCGGATCTGCGCGGCTACAACCTGTCCGACATGCCGGAGGCCGTCGAGGCGTACAAGGCGCGCCACCTGCTGCAGGACATCGCCGAACTGATCGCTGCGCTCGGGCACCGCGATTGCGTGCTGGTCGGGCATGACTGGGGCGGGGCATTGGCCTGGCAGTTCGCGATCAAGCATCCCGACATGGTGCGCAAGCTGCTGATCATCAATGCGACCCATCCGGTGCCGTTTGCCGAGGGTCTGGCGCGCGATCCAGCGCAGCAAGCGGCCAGCCAGTACATGAACTGGCTGCGCGCCGAAGGTTCGGAAACGGCGCTGGCCAAGGATGATTTCCGCGTGATGGAAAAGCTGATGCTGGGCATGGGCGCCAACCCGGCCTGGTTCGACGCGGAGACGCGCGACAAGTATCACGCGTGCTGGGGCCGGGGCTTGCGTGGCGGCGTGAATTACTACCGCGCCTCACCTATCCACCCGCCGACGGATAGCGAGCCCGGTGCGGCCGGCATTGCGCTCGATCCGGAAAAATTCCGACTGACGATGCCGGTGCGCGTACTGTGGGGCGAGCTGGACAAGGCGATGCTGCCTGCGCTGGTCGACGATCTGGATCGTTTCGTTGCCGACCTGTCGGTGACCCGGGTGCCCGAGGCCAGTCACTGGATCGTGCATGAACAACCGCAGCGCGTGAATGAATGGCTGGCCAGCTGTCTGGCCGAACAAGCCTGACGAGACATTCAACGACACACCGAAAAAACAAGAGCATGGCAAAACAGGATTTCAGTTTCACCCACACGCTGCGCGTGCGATGGTCCGAGGTGGACATGCAGGCGATCGTCTTCAATGGCAATTACCTGAATTACTTCGACGTGGCCTTTACCGAATACTGGCGCGCGACCGGCCTGCCTGATGTGCTGGCCCAGGCCGAGGCCGGACTGGAACTGTTTGCGCGCAAGGCGACGGTCGAATATCACGCGCCGGCGCGCTTCGACGACTTGCTGGAAATTGGCGTGCGCTGCGCAGCGCTGGGGCGCAGCTCGCTGCGCTTCGTGCTGGAGATCTACCGCGGCGACGCACTGCTGGTGTCGGGCGAAATGACCTATGTCCATGCCAACAGCCGCGAACGGCAGAGCGAACCGGTGCCGGCACACTGGCGTGACGTACTCATTGGCGTCGAACAGGCGATGCCGGTGCAGTCATGAATCCGAAGATTGTCATCGGCGACTGGGACAGCGTGCGCGAGCATGCGCAGGCGCTGCGCATTGAAGTGTTCGTGGTCGAGCAGGGCGTACCGGTCGAACTGGAATGGGATGAAGCTGACGAGGTCAGCATTCATGCGGTGGCCTATGACGACGAAGGACAGCCGGTGGCCACCGGGCGCTTGTTGCCGGACGGGCACATCGGCAGGATGGCCGTTCGCAAGTCGGCGCGCGGACAGGGCATCGGTTCGGAAGTACTACGGGCCTTGCTGGACGAAGCGCGACGCCTCGGCCACGACGCCCTGGTGCTGCATGCGCAGACGCATGCGACCGCCTTTTACCTGCAGCACGGGCTCATGCCCGAGGGCGATGAATTCATCGAAGCCGGCATTCCGCATCGCCGGATGAAATTGCACATCTGATTTTCCGGCTGCCGCCATGGTCGAATGGCTGTGCGAATCCGTAAAAGTGCGCCGAACGCGGATTTACCGAAGGGTTTGCTCGTGCAACTCCGCCTTGCCGCCGGCGTGGACGCGCACCAGGGTCGAAGCCCGGGTACCGTAATCGTCGGACTCGATGCAGATCGGCGACAGCAGCCTTTCCCATTCAAGACTGACGCCCGTCTTGGGCAACCGGCAGTCTGACGCACGCGTGGTGTCGGCCAGCATCTCGAAATACGCGCCATCCGGTGCACCCTGGCACAGCAGGCTGGCGAATTGCGCCTTGGCGCGCACCACCTTCGGCCACGGGGTGTCGAGCGAACCGTTCGACAAGCCATAGATGCCGGGCTCAAGCGTCTTGAACTGGACTTCTTCACCATTGGTGATCCAGTGCAGCGCATGCTCGTCGCCGAAGATCAGGTTGAAGCCGTGGTAGTCGTGCGCGGCATCGCGCACCTGGGTCAGGTAATCGAGCGGATCGATGTCGCCGGCCAAATACCTGGCCACCAGTTCACCGCGTGAACGCTTGTCGTCGGGTTTGGGCAGGCCGTTACGGATGTTGGTCAGCGCCGCGAAGCGTCCGTTTCGATTGATGCCCAGCCAGGTGCCGCCAGCCTGCAGGTCGCGACCGGCATAGATATCGGGATGGTCTTCCCACCAGTTTGCGGCCTGCGTGGGACGCACGAAAAATTCATCACGGTTGGCGGCCAGCACCAGCGGGCAATGCGGCAGCAGCTTCCATGCGAAGACGATCAGGCACATGGGGGAAGGTCCGTGAAAGTTTCAACGTGACGGTCGCCGTCAATCAGCGACAAGGACGCGGCAGCGCCGGCCAGTGCCGAGGCGAAGCCCGCATGCACGTCGAGATAAATTTCCATCCAGGTCTGCCGGCCTTCCGCTTCTTCCGGACGGCGCTTCAGCGAACACTGCACGTGGTGGCTGTGCGCCAGCGCGCGCTGCATGGCCTCGACCTGCGGCTGCAGGCGCATGGCATCTTCGGTGCGAACGCGATAGTAGACGTATAGGTCCATCAGGTCCGCGTTCCGTTCAGGCCGGATCGGCCAGTTCGTAAGGGAGGGCGCCGAACTGCAGGGGCGCGCCCGTCGCCGAAGCCACGCGCACCACCGTGTCGGCCAGTTCCATCTTCAGCTCGACCAGGCAGGCGATACGGCCATCGGGGCCGCGCTCGGCATTGGCAATCATGCCGCAAGGCTGGCCGGGGTCGGCATCGGAATACACGTCAACGCCGGCGCGCGCGTTCGCATCATCGGTGAAGGC
>JACCDQ011900973.1_pt1 | contig 30852 bp, 29 predicted proteins | sample 7446031 | NCBI WGS metagenome assembly JACCDQ01 (sample SAMN15323442, study PRJNA562643) | freshwater metagenome | isolation source: river surface water | place: USA:Blue River Watershed | collected 2017-08-17 | reverse complement strand
GGCGAACAACGCAAAGCGCTTAAGGAGATGCTATAAGTATCTAAATACAAATAAATCTCATCCTATTATTTTTTTGTTCCAATATAATCATGCTATCAATCATATCGAAAGCAATAAAAGAAACCCATGCGGATATACTTGGGCTTCCGCTATTCATCGCATTAGTTATATATTTTATGTTGATAGAAGATAAGTCGGTTGTTGAATGGATACTCTTAGCATCATGCGTAATTGCAACAATTGTCGATGGATACTACAATCTAATTTGGCTTCGATCAAAAAAAATATAAATCACGATTTATATCCACGATCCGTTTGAAAGTGAAATTACTTTCATTTGCAATATCTCAATCTCCTTATCGCGTAGTTGAACATCGCGATGAAGAATATCAATATCTTTATTCTTTAGCTCAAGCGCATGCTGTAGATCAATAATTTGTTTGCGCAAACTATCCTCGATAACATCGTTATTGGACAAATACGAATTCATACTTTGAGAATCATCGATATCGCTGATATCATCGTCTATCGTAGTATCGGTGGTAGTCGCGGAAGAGATGCGACCAATTGGCGAACTAACCGATCGGAAGAAGGGCTTTATCTTTGAATTCGAAAATAATAATCCATCAACCCATTTCAGATATGGCTCAACCAAATAACATTGATCGCGGAGTTGAAATAGCATGCGCTTCATCGTGGGGTAAGAAATATACTTATCACGACCGCTGGGAGTGTTGATCCAAGTATAATCAACCTGCGATGGAATATCAATACCAAATCCAGTTTCAATATCTGAAATAGAAAAGAAAATGTTAAACAGATTCTTAGTCCCCCGCATTGATATTTTCAATCCAGAAAGAATATCAGGCCGAGGATGATTGTAAGTTTCGATCGTATCAAGCGATAGATACTTGGTCATGATTTGGGATTTGGATTTAATTATGTTTATATCTTTGCAGTATAATATATATAATTCAATCTCATTACTGAAGATATTAACACAATGTCGCAAAACTGGCAGAGCGTTCTTTACAACGGACTTGCTACCGAGTCGGGTCGCACGCCGCCCGTGTATAGCGGTATGATTACGCGTCCTAACACAAAGGAGCAGCTATCCGAGATTATGGCGCCTCAGCTCAATGTAGTCGCCGACAATGGACGCATGCGTGGTCTAACCAAAAAGCATAAACAGAAGTTCTCGATCCATCGCGCTATGAGCTTCCTACCTCAAGAGTAAATAAAAAAGAAAGTCAATACAGCGATAACGCTATATTACTTTTTTTAGCTCTCCATCTCTTGCGCTACTCTATTTACTTGTATGATACAATCTTCACCGCGAGAAGAAGCGTGAATGTGGCATCATCGATCGTAGTGCTGAAAACCATCATGTTCTCATGATCTACAAATACATTGATGTTATCGCTGAGTAGCGCAGTGGCTAAGCTCTGAATGTATTCAATGCGAACCGTGGTTGAGATGAACTCAGTGTCTGGCATAGAACTGTTGATCTTGAATAGTTCTGGATTCGTAAATACATGATTGACATCGATTGTCTTGGAGTTGCTATCATACGGGAAGGATAGTGGCACCCCAGGGCGTCGCTCAACCGTAAAGTCCTTGCTGAACTTACTGATATCACCAATCACTTTCTTGAAGTATTTACTGGGTAGAGTGAATGAAAGAGGATAGTTCTGAAAGGGGAGTGAGCTAACAATATTATCATCCGAAGTATTAGATGACTCAAGAAGTGAGATTGTATGATACTCCTTGATACCTTGGGCCTCATCGTTTAGCACAATGTAAAGCTCTTTCATATAAGAATCCTGCTTAGCGATGAAATGGATATTGGAGTATGACTTGTCAATTTTTTGAATCACTTTCTCAAGATTCTTCTGATCAACAACAACAGTGATATTATGCCGGCAGTAGTATTGACTGAGCTTAGCGCTATTGATGTTAAGATCGATGTGATTTGATTTTAAATGACCTGATCCAGAGATGCGAACGCCAGTGAGGCGAAACTCCATTTTAACATCGCGAGTGTCCATCAGCTTGAACAGCATAAAGATCTTTTTGAAGTTGATGGGTTCGTCATACACTAACTCAAGTGCGTGATCTGGGATTGATGGCTCTGCGACAATCCCGCGCCGAGTCGCAGTAGGCGGCGCCGGCTTCACGAGCTTCGGGCGACCGACGCGACGTTTGACCTTTTGTTCAGATTGTTGTTGCTCCATTGTAGAATATATATTTAATTTTTTTACGATCAGATCAATACGACAAAATTAATTCGAGTGGAACGTGATCACTACCTTCCACATCTCCAAGTATATTGCACGATACCACATCATCGCGAAGTTCTTTTGAAATCAATGCGTAATCGATACGCCATCCAATGTTTCTATGTCGCCCTCTGGTTCGATAATCAAAATATGTATATTCTATCTTTGATGGATGGCGCCATCGCCAAATATCAACAAATCGCGTTGATTCCAGCAATATCCCAAAGTTATTTCTTTCCTGATCAGTGAAGCCGGCGTGAAAACGATTCTTTGTTGGACGAGCAAGGTCCATCTCAGTATAAGCAACGTTGAGGTCTCCCAATACTATAACGGGCTTTCGCTGTTCTAACTTAGAACAAAGTAATTGAAACTTAGGATCCCACTCAGTAGTTCTATAAGTGAGGCGTTTGGGTAATTTATTTTTTTCAGCAGGACCAGAATTGGGCACATACACGCCAACCAATATATAATGCTTGTATTCAAGAATCACTACTCTACCTTCGCTATCATCGAATAGATGTGTCAATACGTTTAGCGGAAGCTGCTTAGATAAGATACTTACGCCGGAGTATCCTTTGCGTTTTGCGAACGCGTGATACGTATGGTAGCCGTCCCATAAATGCTCCACATCAATAAGATTTGCTTCTACGATTTTGGTTTCGTTGAGGACAATGATATCGTATTGGTTAATGAATTGCTTGAATGACATCGAACCCGTGACATTGCGGTTAAGCATCGATCGAATGCCATTAACATTCCAATGAACTAATCGCATGGTTCTATATTTAATTGACTTTAACTAAAAAAAGAAATCCCATCAGTTGAGATATTCTTCAATCGCATGACCATTGCGGATCCACTTTTCAATCTTGAGCGGATGAAACAAGTGCTGAATCAACTCTTCATGGAGATCGCCCTTGCTTATACGAAGCATATGGTAATTGTAGTGGAACGTGATGTCATCGATATAACGCATGAGTGTGTTGTCTGACTGAAGAAACTGGCGATGCAGCTCATGAAGCTCGCATGGATTGCAGTCAAGTGCATACTTGAATCCTGTCGATTCTAAAGCCTCAATAACATTCATCTTATTGGGTGTGAGAAATGAATCAGTCAAGAGAGCATCCATCAATGTCATCGTTCGACCATGCACGATTGAATATACTTTCGCCAAAATAAGTCCATCCGGAATATGTAATCTAAAAGCCTTAGCAAACGAAAGCGCGGTTTCGTAATTATCAATCAAATGATATACAGCTTGGATAATCGATTCAATATTTTCATCCGCATAGAAATCAATCTCGTAAGTGTTTAGATATTCAATGATATCTTCGATAGGCATCCAATTAAACATATCGTGCAAACACTCTGAATCCATGATTATATTAGCTTGTTGAGTTTGAGATTTTGTAAAAAAATGAAAAGCAACAAGCCACTACGCTTAGCTGCTGTATCCTTCGCTCAGTTCATCCAATTCATCAAAGTTGAGCTCATGGATATCATCTCCGACTGTATCAACACTATCGCGCGTAGATACCTCGGATGGCGTTGATGCCCATGATAACAATGACGCAATACTATCCGTCATATGTATCGGAGCAATTGAGTTTTGATTGCTCCGCGCTACCGCGGCGACCGATACAGATCGAGCTCTTTCGATTCGAGTTTTAGGTTTAGCTTCAATAGTTGAAGCACTTTCTGTATCCGCTGTCTGAGAACGGACTCTTCCTTTAGGCGGAGTTGCGTCAGTGGATGAATCCGTTTGAGCGCGAGCACGTCCGGTTCGTTTCTTTTGAACGATAAAGGCATTGCCATTATCATCAGTTTTCACCAGAAAGGATCGTTTGTAATCAATGAATGTTTCGTCGCGATCCTTCGTTTGAATGTATAAATCCATATCGATTTTGTTCAGTAATGTCATCTTATGCCGACTCGCGAGAGATGCTTCATAGATATCCATCGTCCAATGATCTTCGCCATTTGTGATCATTGATCGAACAGAATCTATATCGGCCCGCAGTGCATCTAACGAATACTCGTCTTCATCAATGATAATGTATTGACCATCGATACCAACATTTTTCTTTGTGCGATGTGGCGGAGTCCCTTCTTTGATTTGCTTCTTTTTATATTTCTTGGCAATCACATTCTGTAAGAACTTATGAATAATATCAATCTCGATATCGCAGCAAGCCAACACGGACTTCTGGATATCTCCAATGATATTGTATTGCTTTTGCAATGTCTTCGAACTTGCGATTTCTTTCTTTAGGATATCCTCAGTTCCTTTTAGTAGCTTAAACACTCGCGGATGCTGTTCTATGTCTTTGATCACGTGCTGCATAGACTTCGTGAATGAATCAATGCGTTCAATCAGCAACCAATGCGTGTTAAACTTTCCTTCTCGGATTTGATTACGGCGATAGGCTTCATAAATCGTATAGAGATCATCTATGAATTTATGATTTTCGCGCAATGTAGCGCTTGCTTTAGTCCGTAGAATATTCTCCAACGTTTTGTAGTTGAGATAAACGTTTCCATCTCTGATCGTGTAATCCAGAAATGCCTTATATCCCCATTCCTCAAGCGATTCTTTCTCAACGGTCATTATCTCAAAGCTTGCGATTAAATGTTTAAGAGGAATGCGACAAGTGTCGGCGGTATCTTTGTTTTGGATAGCGTAAGCCAAAGAGGAAAGACGTTGCATATCCGAATCGCGATTATTGATAAAGAAGAGGAAGACAATATCATTCCAACGCTTAGCCGAATTCTTAACTTTTAATTCCTTGGGAGCATCCCGAAGAAACGCGCGGATAAGAAACTCGTATTCATACGCCATTGACTGCATACTTGCTTTGAGTGTTTGCTTGATTCTCAACTGTATCAGATGATATATTTAAGTCTGCGGATTTGCAATTTTATACAGGACTGTCTGGGATCGGCGTGTATTGACATCTATCAATCCATATTAGTAAATACTTCAGCATATGAATGCCAATGAAGGCGGTCGCCAATCCGGTCAACAAACATACCGCAAAGTAGTAATTATTGACTGGTTGAGATTGGTGCATTTACTTAAAATTGAACTTATTACTGATAGAATATATCATAAGGATGTATCCTTACGTTAAGTGCCCCACATGCGGATGCCTCATTGGCCACATCTACCGCCTCTTCCAAGAGATGCGGGCCATCAAGAATCAATCTGATGATCAAGACAAAGACATGCTGGATGTATTCGAGCTACTCCAAGTTACGAACTTCTGCTGCAAGACCAGACTGCTGACCGCGCGTCAGTTCAATGAGTTCCTTCGGGAATAAAAAAAACCATACACGATTCACTTCGGGGTATGGCCATACCGGAACATCCACTGAGCACGCATCGCCAGTGCGGGTTCCACTTTATTTTTATGATTCATAACTATGCTAACAAACAGATTTAGCATAATCATCTCATCCTTGCATTCAAAATATTCCTTACCTCCGACTAACTTGTATTTATTGTCAAATGCGCGAATTAGCAATTGCTCCACTTCGCGATAATCTTCACACTCAAGAATGCATATGTATCGCGTTCCATTGCCGTAAGCCTTCAAACGAGAAAGATCAGATAGTGCTGACATTCCAATCTTATATCGATTGGTACCAACCAAAACGGATGGCTGCACGAGATAGACGTAGCCCATTGCGTTAAACTTATCAAAATCCAGTATAAGTATATTCATAACGATAGAAACTCAATTTCATGATTGGTTGCACTACGAATGGTTCATACCGCCTGCTTACGACGCGGTTGGGGAGCAACAAGCTGACCCAGCAATCCAAACGCAACAGTTCTCAGCTACTGAGCAATCCCCAAAGTTGATAGCTTCTGCCTTAAGTATTTCTCGTTCAACGCGATGCTGAGGTTTGCTCGGGCGAGCCCGTTGCACAGCATATTGACACGTGTCTCGTATTTACTCGAATCCTGTGCCTTTTCAATAAAGCGCTGGATCTTCCCACATATTTTGTCCAGAACATCAACAAACGCATTCGCGTCCGCTCCCTCGATCGTTGTGAGATGTATATATCCGGCACGAAACTCGCATCGAACGCCCTAGGGATCCAATGAATGCCGTCAGTCTATTATTAAGCGTCTCCGCCTCTTATACTCTCTCACCTCGATGCGATGATCGTTCTCAGTGTGCTTGCGTTTGGTGTAATCCATACAGTCTTTGATCAAGGTGTCTGGATTTCCAACCGAGATGTATGAAGAAGCACGCTTGATCACCTTCACCCGCCTCGCTCCAAAGATTTCAGGAGATTCTCGCATCTCACGGACTATATCGCGCGGAGATCCCGTTGGAAAGTCGATCCATGCAGACTCTTCATTCATCATGAGCCGAGCCTGACACCCATCGTTGATGCGGAAACTGTCGGAGATAGCAGTCTTGGCTTTCTCTACAGGCTTTATACTATCGGCGATGACTTTGGTAGCACATTTCAACGCGTATTGTCCAAAATCTACGAGGCGATCGTGGGCTTCGTCTGCTCGTCTTTCTGCCTTGCTAACTTGCACTTTCGCTTCTGCCTTGATATCTGCAACACGTCGGTCCGCCTCTGCCTTGATGTCGTTCGCTCGTCTCTCTGCCGCTATTGCGCGCTGCGTCTCGTGTTGAAGCGCTTCGAATGCGCCCACGAGAAGCCGGCGTAGGCGTTTATCGTCACAGTTAATGATTTCAGCGCGCAGCTCGTCCGCAATGCTCATGGCGCCTCGCGCTTTCGTCGAGTGCCAGTTTCGTCGAGTGCCAGTTTGATGGGTGTGACATGCTGATGAGTTTTAACCAATCAGCGCGCGATAACATATCAAGAGTCGTATGTATATTACATAGGATTGCGCACTTATGCATATGTCGAGGCGCACCGAACGCTACTTAACGTAGTCCATTGCGTTAAATTGATTTATACCGACTATAAGTATATTCACCGCGATAGGGAACTCAATTCAATCATGGAACTCCATTTTGGATACGGAATAACTGAGTGGGTCTTCATGATTCATACAAATATTAGCAATAACTATGAAATGGTTCCATTCGAGCTGGATCCAGATGGTTACGCGTATCATTCTTACGCAGATATTCTTAAAGCGATTCTCCCGCATATTCAAACGAATGATATTATGGACTGGATGCGGTCCAAGTTAGATATCAATAAGTTTGGTATCATTGCTCATGCGGCATGGTGCTCAAACTACATTCGGTGGAAAAATCGCCAATATACCAAAGTATCGAACGATCACGCGAAAGGCATCAATACCGCGGAGCGAAATGATAGAGCAACCACAGAATATAAACACCTCAACAAAAACGATCTTGGGTTATACAACGATATCATTAATGAAGTATTTGACATCTTGAGTAAGCGAATAATTGAACAGGCGATGCAATCATTGACGGTTAGCTGAGCACTCATGGATTATTTTTTTAGTAGTTGCATGGGTTGGGACGATCAGGAACAAGCGATCCAACAAATACGAATAAGAATGGTAAAGATATGATTAACAACGCATCTATGAATGCAAACAAATCGGAAATGCGCTCACCAACAAATAGGCCGACAAATGGTAAAATAATTATTATAGCGATAATGAGTATTAATAACATTGAACACACTTTACTTCTTTTGCGATACTTCTCCATATCTTTAATGTATGCGGGGTTATTGCTGGCATCACATTCACTGCCTCCCATACGCAACATAACTCCATTCGACTTAACAACATAATCCGCCTCATTACGAACAAACTCTACAAGAGCATCGTATTCATCTTTTGTTAATTTTAAATCGGCGAGCGATAGTCCGGCTGGTCCTGTGCGATTAGCTTTAATCAGTCTATGACGTAGCACCAGATTGCCTTCGCCAATTACTTGTTCTGTTAAGATACTAATAAATGTATTGACGCGGCGGATTAGTCGCATATTGCGCGAATGATCGCTGGAAGAATCCAGAACACGAGATATGTGGGCAAATGAATATTTAGGAGCATCGGCCGTATCAGATTTAGGATACTCATCTAATAAATTATAAATTGCGCGACGCTGATCCAGTAGCACATCGGCCGATCCTATATGCTGAATTTCATTTTTGTTATATGAGTTGTAGATGGAAATGTCCTTAGATAAGAAGTCGTCAAGCGGCTTCTTCGCGATAATATCCGCTGTATATTCAGCACCCACCGTAGTAAGTATGGATTGAATTGCCTTTCTAATATAGAATTTACATTCTTCTTGAGGAGTTGTAATGCCAACTTGCGTAGATCGTCCGGCTCCCATGGTTAATATATATATATTGATTCATATCTCATGCAATTGATAAAAAAAAAGATGTTTAGACAATGTCTAAACTATCTTTATTGGGCTTCTGACTTAGAAGTCGTCGCCGAGGTCAGCGTCCTCATCCGGAATGTCCATTGGAGCCGATGGCTTCGAAATACTGATGCCAGCGTAGCGATCAGCGAACGCGCTTACGTCGGCGTCTTCTTGAGCACCACCGCCAATTCCATCTTGAGCCTCAAGATGTTTGCAGAAGAAACGCCCGTATAAGGAAATATCCAACTTAGCTTGACGACCCGAGACAGCGAGTTCGAACTTTAGATTACCGATGAGCGCAGAGCCCTTCGTAAAGTAATCTTGAATGTTCGTGTTATTCAGAATGTTTTGATCTCCGTCAGGAGCTCCCAGCTTCTTATACACCTTCTTACCGGTGCGCGAATCAAAGTATGAGTCGTCGATGTTGAAAACGTCGAACTGATACTCATGCGTCATGACTGGGCGTTCGGTATCGGCCTGACCACTCTCATCCATGTAATACTTATCATCGAAGTGAATTGACGGAGGAGCAGTTTGTCCGGCAGGGTAGAACTTGCGCTTGGGCATAGAGAGCCAGAACTTGGGGTTGTCCAAATCAACGACATCGCCGCTCTCGCGATCGATTGCGGTCGTTTGCATTGGGGAAACAATCTTTGTGCTGATCAGGTGGAAGGGGCGGTAAGTTCCGTCCGCTTGCTTGCGAGGAGCACGTTCATCGTCAGTAATGACATTGTCATTCTTTAGCTGGCGCATTTTGTTTTCAAAGGCTTCACATAGCAACTTGAGAGCTTGAGAGTTATCATTGACCTCCTGCGTCTCATCATCAACGAGAGCGACGCCAAGACGAATTGCTTCATACTTGCGCTGCTCCGGCTTGCGGATGCGAGATGCGATCTTGATACCATCGCTGGTTAGCTTCCAGTATCGAATAGGACTGACAGTTCCATCCGCGAGCTTGATATCAACATCAATGTATTGCGAATAGTTCTTGTATTTGCGTGTCGATTCAAAGTTGATCTGAACGAAATCGTCTCCATGCGCGGCATGAGCCTCAAGGATCTGGGCCGTGGTAAGAATAATCTTGTTGGCAGTCTTGGCGCTCATCTTGAAATGATCGGGTCGTGGGTGGTCGTGTCTAAAACTCGAGCTGTAGGTTGTTGCTTGTATATTTATAGGATTCTTGCTTCAATTTTGAACGTTTTTGGGCATATCGGCCTGAAACAGCCATTTGACGCATGGTTTTGATCTAAAATATATTAGAATTGCCTCAATATCTATTAGAATCGCCCTAAAACGCCTTAATATCATTATCAACACCTCAATATCCCTTAGGATCGTAGGTATTCAACATCTATATGCACAAACCCGTCCATTACGGATATAAATCCAGCCTCATGAGCAAACATACCGGATTTGGGATCTTGGCGGGTTAGGAGCTCCTTATATACGAGCATCTTTGGTTGTTCCTGATCAAACTTGGCTCCAACCTTCTGATAACTGAGTCGGCTAACCAATTTACTGGGAACTGATACCTTAAGGCCGGTAGTGCTCTGATAGCAGTTCGCATCGCTATCCCAAATTAATAGATTGTTCTTATAGCCTTCGTAAATGCATTTCTTTAAAACAATCACAGCATCGATTAGTTCAGTGTTATCGATATCATTACTGCGCTTCAGCACTTGATACAACTCCGCGTTCTGGGTCGCATCACGCACGGGATTAATCTTCATCTGATCCATCATAGTCCAATACACTTCATCGATTGCTTCGGTCAGATTACAAATGCCAATATAGTTGATACCCTTACTCATGCACCATTTGCGAAGTTTGCCAATGCTCAGACTTGCGGCCTTTGCGGTAAAGCGCTGATATATCAATAGCAGTTCCAACATTTCACATCCAACCAACAGCTTAGCCTTTAAGCGATTGTAGTTGGCAGTATCGCACTTGGAGCGATCGAACGTAGGCGACATCTCATAGAGTTCATCGAACAGCAACGCTGTGTCATATGGAGCAACGCCGGAATCTTTCTTATCCAAAACAATATCGCGCTTGCGCACAGTTAATAGACATGCGAGACAAACTAATTCTTTGATTGATGCACCATATACCAATCCACTCAAAATCATCTTACACGATTCTACCGATAGCTTTCGAAAAGTATTCATCAGCTGTCCTAACTTTGTTATCTCCCCTTCGGCATTGATTGCACCCAGCGTATATAATCGCTGCAAAGAATAATTGATGCTATCATCTGAAGGAGGAGTTAGCATATCATAGATTGGCATCTTATCAAATCCACTAATTCGCTCGTTCGCGAATAGTGCTAACATATGCGGTGTCATATCTTCAACCATGATACTTGGTGTGTTATCAACAATCATATTCTTGAATGTCTCCTCCGTGAAAAGAGGATAGAATACGCCGGGGTGCTTACGTCCAACACGTCCCTTGCGCTGAAGAGACATGCTGGAGGTAGTGGGCTTTGTCATCATGATATTCAATCCATGCTTAGGATTGAACTCGTTGGTGAATTGAGTTGCGGTATCAATGCAGTATCTCAAGTAATCTAATGTAAGGCCAGTCTCCGCAACATTGGTTGATACAATCACGCGACGATACGCGGGATGTTTCTTCCCTTCGACTTCAACACTTAGCTTTGTATAATCTTCCATGACCAACCGATAGCTATCGGATCCACCGCTAATGTCGTTAGAAGTAATACTGATCGGAAGAATTTTTTTCTGAAGCGTTTTGTTCAGGTTGTGTAGCGCGGTAATCATCTTTAGAATCGGGCCTGGGGCTGCCATAAAGACAATCATATCACGAATGCCCTTTGCAGTCATCTCATCGGGATTCTTTTTTTCATAATCATCCAGCCGCGATACAATGTTGCATGTAGCGGAGTAAATATCGGCGACGTCTATGGCGGGATAGATTACTTCGATGGGCTTTGATTGACCATTTACCTCAAAGATAGTCTTAGTCTCAAAGTATTTAGAATATTGATCAACGTTGAGTGTTGCACTCATTAGAATGAGGAAAGGCGGATTGTTATTTAAATTCTTTTTGATAAGGCGCTTCATGAGAAGAAGACACAAATCAACATCCAGCGAGCGATCGTGCGCTTCATCAATGATTACAAACTTAAAGCGTTTGCAAAACTTCTCCGCGGGAAGCGTCTTTAGTAGCTGAAGGAGAATGCCAGTAGTTGAAAATAAAATGCCTTTCTCCTTTGGCTTTTGAACGTAGGCCTGAGTTTGATATCCGAGATTGCGATACAACTCAATAGAAAGACCATCTTTGTTTGGTTCTTTGTATGCATCGATCAAAGATATATCGCGAGGGATATCAATGGTTGTGAGAACGCGGGGTTGCGTGATGATAATATTGGATCTATACTTTTTGAAATGGCGTAAGTAGAGACTTGGGCTTATGCTTGAACTCTTGCCGCTTCCCGTTTTAGATAAAAGTATCACTACTCTATCACTCATAGAAGACGCACTTTTTGATTCCAGTTTCTTGCCAAACCAGTTCATGATATAGTTAAGCGGAACCATGTCATCTAACTCACTTTGCTTCTCCCCCATTCGCGCAACCAAGTTGCCTTTATTCAACAAAGTAATCGGCGCCATTCTTTTAACTATTGATTGATGTGAGCTATATTAATCTATTAGAAGTTAGAATTTATATGACGGTCATATATAGTAAGGTTAATAAATGCAACTACAAGATCTCTAAAACGCAATGTTCGATGTTCTACGAAAACGATTAGCCGCAGTATCTGGGATGCGCGTGTGCTCATTCGAAGATTTGCAAAACATGGACGTTGATTCGGTTGATAGCATATGCCTTTCAGATATGCTATCTTCATTGACGACATCTTCGGATAAACCATTAGAAAATATAGATAGGGCGCCGTTGCACCATTTCGATCAAAACGATAATATAGAACACTATTGCAAACGTAAGGTGTGCAAAATCATAAAATGTATAAAGAAGATGGAGGATATACAAAAGAAAGGAGCAAAGAAGATGGGGATGTTAGTATTTTTCGATCTATTGCGAGATCAACAATACAACCATGTGAGCATGAGTTTGTTGGGAGAATTCATGAGGCAATACAGAATGGTTCCAAAGCATTATTATCTACATTACTATATGTTCTTCCTCCACTACGGAATGTATTATCACCACACGCGACTAAACGTAGATGTCATTGATGAAAAGATGAAACAAATGCATAGCTATCATCTACGATGCATTAAACTTCAGCTGAAGTATCTTCAATATATCATAAACTACTCAAGAACACACTAAACCCTATCCATGAACAACAATATACATAATTACGAATTATTGGTTCAGCTGGATATGGCGCTTAACGCCCTTACCCCCAAGTATCCATTCAGACTGAACCAAGAAGCCAAATACACTCAGCATCAAGTTGAGTTATACAAAAAAAATTATTGCCATGTAGAAAATGCACCTTCTTCAAAAGAGGAAGTTCAAGAACAGCCTTCATTGACTGGCGGGGCGCCAATCAACATTGCAGTTGTATCTATGGAGTAAAGAGATGCGTGTAACACGCGACGCGCTTGCGACATATGGGACATATTGGCTGGTCTGTAGCACTTTCGATGAATTGACGAGCGCAGCTATTGCACATCAAATGATGCCCACATGGAAAGAACACGGCCATGCGTCGTTGTTCAACGCATATAATGCATAGCTCTGGTGTAATATGTTGGATCTTTTCAGGCGACAAGTTCAACCGTTGAACCACATCAAACGCGATCCGCTGAGTCATAAGATTCGAGTTGGTTAAAGAATCTTCCAGCAAGCTTTCAAGCATCTCAATCTTCGATTCTAAGATTGTATTATTTTCATGCGCTTCTTTCAGCAACTGTTTCAGCCGCGTATTATTTCTTTTCTCATTTTCATATTCAAAAGAGAATCGAGCTGAATCATTTTTTGTGTTTTCCAATTCGATCAGTGTCTTATTATAATTGTTTTTATAATGCTTTACCTGACCATGAAGCGTTTCATTCTCTGAAGTCAGATAATTGTTCTGTTCCAGTAGAGCATTGACGCCTCCAGCACCCAAACGCTCTTCGTCCGTGGAAGAATCTGAAAACACTTCAATGGCAGTTTCGCGAGTGCTCATGCTTGGCTATTCAAAGATATAAATGATTATATGTTCATCAATTTTACACACGAGCAAAATATAAAAAATAAAGCCGTGAATGGCGGGTATGTCGCATCATCATTGCGATTATAGATCGTCCAGTAGATCGGCGGACGTCTTGGTGTTCTCTTTGACAAAGCGTTCATTCACCATGACGGAGTTGTAGTTCGATCCAATGTTGGGGGTGGTTCCCATCAGCAGTGAGCTACTAATATTTGTATGAACTACGCTTTCGTCCGCAGTTAGCGCAGCCTCAGTGATACACTGAAGAGGATGGCTATAGCTCATGCTTAGAAGCGCGTTCTCGGGATTACTCTCCTGAATACCACCACGTTCGATGTTGCTGACATATCCATTGTATGTTAGAGTATCAGCAATCAACTGATAATGCTTCACGTTGATATCAGAACCAGACATCTCACGCAGGCACTGAATCAGCTTCATGCGAGCGGCATGGATACCATAGAGCTCTTGCATCTCAATGATACTATTGGATGTAGTCTTTGCAATATCCACGGCGCTGTGGTTAATGATATCAGTCAGGTTAGTGCCTTGCGTTCGAATGATATGCTTGCGAATTACTTTCATTGATCCATCGGGCTGCTCAACCGTGCGAGGAACGAAATCTTTCATCACCGTGGCCGACACGATACCATTGATACCTCGGATAACGGTCTTTAATAGCTTGGAGTGAATGAAGTCATGAATGACAAACTGATCAACGACAGTGTCTCGCTTGAAATGATCACGCTGGAAGTAAATGCGCATAACAATGTCACTTGCGTTATCATCGGTGTAGATAATGTATAGCTGAGGATACAACTCCATGAGCTTGCGGTAGATCGAATGAATCTGCATGTTCTTCTCAATCAGAAGAGTATGGGATAGCTCAAATCGAACACACCAATGCAAAAGTCCTGCCGGTGTGCGCTGATTGATCGCATGCTTCTCGAATGGCTTGATGATCGTATCAAGCTCTTTCTTATACTCCGGATGCTTGATCTCCTTATATTCCTCAAAGAAGATCTGAGAACGGAGCACAAATGTTTTCAGATCCATCATCTCGATCTCATTTGCAATTTGCTGCATCGTGGTAATATCGCCAGAGAACTCCTCCTTGATAAAGATGTCCATGTATGGGTCGCCCAGCTGCTCGGTGCCCTTAGCGCCATACACCTCCTTGATACGAGTCAGGAAGTTAGACTTGGATGCTCCCGATGCGTGAATCGAATCGAGAATGCGCTGAGTCATACTCTCGGATGTGCATTCGGATGCAAGCATGCCAATGGACGTGCCATACTCAATGAGAGACTTCTTATACACGGAGACGATTCGGTCCGCGATCAGTCCCAACAACTTCAGATCGATCTTGTTCGTCAGCAACCGCTTGTAGGCAAGGCCAATATCAAGCGCGATGTTCATCAAAGTGAAAGACTTGTTGATGTGCTCTGGGATCGCGCGATTTGTCTGTTCGCAGATCTCATTGAAGTGAGTGTATTGCAGACGTTTCTTTAGATTAGCCATCGCATCTCGCCATTCCACTGGGCTCATGGGCGCATCGGTGGATTTAATGTAATCGGCATGGTAGTAAGCGATGTTCTCAAGAACGCGATGCGGATTGATCGGCAACACTTGCTGATTCGACATCAAACTATCCTTGAAGTTGCAAGACTCAATGCGCGAGTATCCAGTGCGATACTGATTACGAATAAACAGCGCATACTCATGCATATCGGTCAGAACCTTCTCCATGGTCTTATTCTGCATTGAAGTTGGTAGAGTCTTGATATCGACCTTGAACAGTTCTTCAAACTTATTGTTGCTCGCCATCAAAATGCCGAAATCGACATAAGTGGCCTTGCGGATATCGGTGCCATCGTCTCCGTATAGCTGCTGAACGATGAAATCGTATTTTACAGTTCGACGAAGATTGTCAATGATAACGGACTCAAGCGCTTTGTTGGCCTTACGATTATGATAACCAGTAATACCTGTTGAGAGCGCCTTTGTAGCGATACCGTTGCGGCCGTCTTGCTGTTGAGCGATAGCGGACATGAACGATACTCCAGTTACGAACGAATCCGCGATGAAGCCAACTGCTTCGGGTTCGTCATGGAAGCGACGCGCATACGGTAGCGCGCGTTCAAAGTCAAACGCTTTGCGCATACGCTTACCCTTGATACTCATCTGACCAATAGAAGAACTAATCTGAAGAATGTTCGTGGGCTTACCCTTTGTTCCGGTTGAAACAAGCTTCGCCAGATTATTCTTTTCATGATTAAGACTCGACATCACGATCTCAGTGAATTCGTCGCCAGGACTCAGAATATTCATCTGCTCTTGCTCGTAGAACTCTTCCACGGTCATACCAATGGGTGGAGTGATGAGGCCCGCGCGATACTTCTTCGTTAGTTGGTTAGACTGATGAACGATAGACGCGGTTACGTCGTTGATGTTCTTGATCGTCTTTTTATCAATTGCAAAGTCGTCATAGTTGATTGTATATCCACGGTTTAGCATAAACTGAGTCGCCACCTGCTGCATGTTGTATAGCAGATCCATAGCAACATCTACGCCGTATTCATTGAATACATTGTGGAATAGACTATCATTAACTCCTTGTCCAATAGACTTCTTATCCAGAACACCAGTCTTCAGCATACCGCGTTCGATGACAACGTGAGTCTCATCGGGCTTGTAATCAATGAAGCCGGAGTATTCAGGTTTGTAGAAGGCGGCCTTCTTCGAAAAGTTAATTTCAGGAAGGAGAAGCGAGATAATATCGCGTCCGGAAAACTCAGTCTTAGTAGGATCAAGTTCCTTGAACCGGTGAAGGTAGTTGGGATACTTGACCTGACTTAGCATCTGCATCGCGTGGTATCGACCAATCTTGGTCTTGTTGCGTGTAAATTCAGAGATACCGATAGAGTTATCGTGATACACTCCCATGGCGGGAGAACGATCCTTGTATGAAATGAACCAACGCTTAAGGTTACTTAGCGTGCCGCACTCATTGCGAGTGATCAGACTGTGCGGGAGATAAACACTCATCGCATCGCCATCGAAATCGCCACCGTATAGAGTATCCGCAACATTCACCGAAAGACGAAAGGTATCGCCATTGCCGAGAATGCGGGCACGATGACCAGAGATAGCACTATATAGAAGAGAAGGCGCGCGGTTCATCGCAACATTGTCTCCGTCGATGAGATCGCGGTAGAGAGTGTCGCCATACTCAAGCTTGATATTATCTTTCATGGACGCAATATGATACGTCGCACCTGTATCACCCTTGACAAGCTTAGAGCAGCCGGGGTAAGTGGTGTTCTTATTCAGAAAGAATGTCATCAAGCGATCAATGTTGTAAGGACGAACAATCTCCGGAACCTGAAGCACCTTTGCGATCTGAATAGGAATACCCACTTCATCAATATCAATGAAGTTGTCGCCGCAGATAACGGAACGACCGCCATGCTGAAAACGCTTTCCTTCCAGATTGCCGCGGATGCGACCTTCCTTACCGCGAAGGCGGGCGCCAAGACTTGTTAGAGCCTGACCGTTGCCTCCTACGATACGACTGGCGGTCGTAGCACCGGAAGGATCACGCACCATGTTGCTATAGGTAATCTCCAAGAGATTCATAATGTTCTCATTGGCAACGCGTTCTTCTTCGGTTAAGAGAAGCGGAAGTTGCTCATTCGTTGCCACAACATTCTTGATAAAGGTTGTGGTATCGTTGTTGTTAGAACGAGTGGATGACTTGAGCTTACGGACATCGGGACGCGCATTGTTTGGAATGGCGGGAACCGTGCGAAGGATCAGAGAAGAAGGGTGATACTTTCCACTGATCTTAGCCGCGGTCTCATTGCTTACGCGAGAAAAGATAGTTTCAATCTCATCGTTGTAGAGGCGAGACTCTTCGCCCGTAGAAAATCGCTGAAGTAGAAACAGCGGCTCTTTCGGGTCTTTGAAAATGGAAGGCTGCTCCTTAGAACAGTTTCCACAAACAATGCTCTTATTAGTAGAAGACGCTTTGAAGTTGCCGTCGTCGCCCATCTTACCAAGTGCAAATCCGCAGAAATGACACACCTGACGTAGCCAGCGTAGCACCTCCGCTCTGAAGAGAGGATTTACCACGGGATATTTCAACTGCACCGAACCAAAATGCCCAGGGCAGCGATCGCGAGTGTTTTGGCATGTCTTACAACGATAGCTATAGCTTGTCGTTCCCATGGATAAGGCATAGACGCCGGCGTCCAAGGGGCGATCGTTGCTAAACAGATCTTTTGAGATAATATTACAATTCGATGCCTTCGCATGGTCTTCCGAGCCCATCAAGTAGAAACTAACTTTGCTGATCTCCGATTCAGGAAAGCAGACATTGTAGTTAGCCGTAGTCATCTTGAGTAAATGCGCGAAAGAGCCTATATTAGAGAGTTAATGAGACTGCACCGTATTGGTATATTTAGTATATGATAAAATCAATTTTAGCCATGTATAAAAAATATAAACATATATTACGATAAACGCAATCAACCAATACCCCATTTAATCAAAAAATACAACCACGTTCATTATCATGCTAAATAATATACAAATACTCTAATAAATGTCATCTCCGATTATTACAGACATCGAATTGCCCATAAGTGGTCGCCCCGTTGCTCCAATGCGACCACAGGGCAACCCAGTAAATCGCCAGCGACCAATTGACCAAACGCGACCTCGCGGCAAACCAGTGCGTCGCGTTCAGTTCGAGCAAAAAACAAAATGCAAACGCTGGGGATATATTATTGCGATTGCAACGCTGGCGTTATTCAGCATCATATGCTTCATAGTATTATTGACAAAGACTTGTGAGTGCAATTACGACTTAACAACATCAAAATCAACAAATATTGTAAATGGCAACACTGGAACTGGAGCACCCAGTTCATCGACATGCACAAAAACTATCAATGGCGTTTCAGTAGAGTGTTAAACATTGGCACCAATGGATTTATTGCGATTGAATCGCTCAGATAGCGATTTCAAGAATGCATTCATTGATTTTGTATTTTTTATATATGTTGCAGCGACGGCTGCGACAAAGAGTATTACTATGGCAATGATTATATAAAATGCTATTACCGATTGCTCAGATTCAGAATTTGGATTTGGGACTTCTAAGCTTTCCTTTTGAAACAACTCAGCATATCGATAAGCGGGTAAGCTACATTTAGCTGCTTGATCCTTTTCGCATAGTTCAGGATATGCGATGCAGACTTGTTTGCACTGATCAATAGAAAGACGTTTATCGGATCCACATGAACTATTAATTATTTTATTGCCGGACTCATCGGTAGTCATTGCATCCGCGGTATTAATTAATAACCAATCGACCATGCCATCGAACTTATTAATTATTTCTTTATTTAAGGAACCATCCTTATTCGTTGCTGCGATAAGTGCGGACTTGTAAGCGATATTCTTATCAAATGAAGAGTCTTTTGCGATTGCGTTGTTTATATAAGAAACACATTCGGGCTTTGCGATATTCTCACTCTTCATACAATAAAGCATTTGAGTTGCACCAATGCTATTAGCCAGCTCTAAATCGCCAGTAGCATTCATGGCCACGCAGACCGGATCGGTAAGAGGATCTACACTCGCGCATCTATCCTTATTTTTTGCATCCGCGGCAATCACAGACAGCGCAAATTGATCTGAAGCGGAGTAGTTCAAACATAGTTTATAGTAAGATCTGATGCTGGAATCATAAAGCGCCGCCTTTGCGCTCAAATCGATATTATATTTTCCTTCATTTGTTTTGGGAATATCAGTAAGAGTTGTTCCAAGGACAAAGTTAATTGCAATCAAATCCAGCTTAGTTTTCATATAGGGAGAAGCCGCTCTAATTTTGAATAGGCCGCTCTTAGGAAGATCTTTATACGTAAGCTTTGATAGAATATATTCATACATTGGGACGATCTGGTTATCATAAAGAAGAATCAAGTCAATCGAGTCCGCCGCGGACCATACATCGATCAATTTATCAATTGGAGTATTTGCCGATTTTGTATTTTCAACTATTGTGTTCATAAATGTGCGTAAATACTGATCGAACCATTGATGGTCCGAGCATTTTGTGTTTTTTGTCTCAACGCATTTATTAAGAGCTTCGTTGAACAAAGAATGCGTAATATCTACTTCACTCTTGAGTATATTTATTAACTGAGTGCTCTTGTTATCTCCAAACTGATTTAGGTTTTGCAAAATGTAGTCACGAGAATTATCCTTAAGCGCATTTACATAATCGGTCAATGAATGCGATATTGTCTTTATTGGATTAGAATATGTTGTATTCGTTCGCTCAGCCGAGCGAGTTCTTACTAAGCGATCAAATGTTGCTAAACATTCTGGAGTTGCGATATTTGATGTGTTGCGGGCGCGCAGATCGCCAAAACAGTATTCCAGAGAACCTTGATCACATGCGGCTCTTACATCTTCGCTGGCATTGGGACTTGAGCATATATCAGGACAACTGGTGGAAAAGAGTTCGCGTTGCACCATTTTACAGTTCTTAAGATTGAGAAACAGCCTCGTTATTGTATATTGATGTCAAATATATTCAGCCAGAGTTCTCGCGAACTTGAACCTTCATCTTAGACTCGGCGTGAAATAGATGGCGGAGTATAGCCTTCCCCTCCACTCGCAGGCCGTGATAAGAGCAATTTGCAAATCGAGGAAGGTTGTTAATTGCTCTCCATCCGATTCTTGTCCCGCTGGGCCATGACAGTAGGATGCGCCGTAGTTCTCTTTTTTGGGAAATAGATAACAATGACTTCTTTTTAGTGTCGACGGGGTCTTGCATATCAATCTGGAACCGCTTAAAAAGAAATGACCGTTGGGGAGCAACGTCATCGATATTGTATGACCAGCGCGTGGTATGCGCATAGAGAGATCCAAGAACGTTCCCTCTGCAGCTGCGGGAAATTACACGACCATTACGGCACGCTCTCTACCACGCAATACGCGACAGGACGGCTTTCTATTGGCCGACGGCAGCCGCTAACATAGATTCGGAACGCGCGCACATCAATGCCAGTTAGCACGTGTGACACGCTACCCATCTCATTTGATGTTTGTATGGCGATCTGCATCTGTAAGAGATCCAGTTAGCGCTCTCTGACATTCAAGTTTGTGCAAGCGTGCGACACGCTACCCATCTCATTTGATGTTTGTATGACGATCCGCATCTGTAAGAGATCCAGTTAGCGCTCTCTGACATTCAAGTAAGCGATTGTCTGAAATACCCGCCCTCATTATCCAATTTGTCTGCCGATCAAGAAGATGCCCAACGTTTCGAACGCGGAGCTCCTGCGGGTCAGCCAAGCAATCCTGAAGAGAGTCAAGGATCTTGAAAAGGCATTCCTTGCCTTCAAGAGAGAGCTCCATCCAAGCGAAGACTCGGATGTTGTCGATCTCGCGGACGACGCGAACGCAGAAGCCAGCTCATCTGAGGAAGAAGCCAACGACGCGAATGCCGCCGAGGAAGACGCGAACGCAGACGCAGACGCAGACGGCACTGCCACTACGGGGAAGCGTTCGGCTCTCGGGAAACGACGTGCAACCACTACGGAGAAGAAGCCATTTCACAAGCTGATTAGCTCCCTGCCTCAACTCGATAAGGACGCCCCTCTGAAGTCTCTTCTCGTCGGGAGCGAGGATATCGCCAGTAGCTTAGAAGAAATGGAAGATGCCGGCGCTCACTGGAAGACGCGCGACAAGGTCAAGCGTCTGTTTGCGGACTTCATGGAGGCTACCACGACGACATTGCACGACCATTGCAACAAGGATCGGACGCACTCGGAAGCCGCAACATTCCAATCGGTCTTGAAGTGGATGCATTTGGGCGGCAAGGAAATGAGAAGCTCTAAGGCGCTTCAAATTCATGCGTGGGGGAAGCGGTTCAGCGAACTAAATTTGAAACGCGCAAATCAAGATGAGGACGATCGCGACACAGAGCCAATGAGCGACGATGCCGAAGACGCTGACGATGTCGAAGAATCCAACATCGCGGAAGCTAACATCGAGGAAGAGGCTAACGCGGAAGCTAACATCGAGGAAGAGGCTAACGAGGCAGATACTAACGCGGAAGCCAATACGCAAGATACTATCGCGGAAGAGGCTAACGAGGAAGAGGCTATCGCGGAAGCTAATACGCAAGATACTATCGCGGAAGACAATGCGGAGTAGGGAAAAAAATATACTACTTGTTATTAATCAAGTTTAATAACAGCAATCGCGTTGTCATCAACTGCGAGTCCCGTATCTTCATTGATCAAATACATGTTGTGATACTTATCCAGTTGAAACTTGAACTGACCGAGTAGCTTCACTCCATCGCGTTCGACTCCTTCTTTAAGAGACTCAAATACGGTATTGATACTATTAATAAGAAAGATCACATCATTGTTATGAATGGGAGACAGCTTGCATTCGTGCGGTGTCTTAATCACTCGCGCAACTAAATCGCCATTTGCAGTCTTGAGTATAGGTTCCTCCTTAGCGATTTTTGCACATACATCGCCGATGTTGATGCCAATGCTTTCTCTAAGATATAACCAGAGAGGATACCCTCCATGATAAAAGATCCAAGCCAGCTGATCCTCTGGAATAGAATCACTCATGATAATATGTTATATTACAGTAGAGAGAGATTACAATCGACGTAGCGTATCTCCAATCTTTGTAATATTGATCATGCCGTCCAACGAGGCGTTTCCGACGAACTGAATAATATAGTGTCCAATATCGCTCAAAGGGCTGCTTATGGAGTTGGCAGAGCTTGTAATAACCTCAGGCGACGTTGTTGTTGCAGTTGGTGATGATGAACTAAAACTGGTAGCCGAAGGAGATGGCATTGGGGCGATCGTTTCTACAGTGAAATCCTCGGTAGAAGTAGGCGTGGGAGTCGTTGTAGAAGGAGCGGAAGGAGCTGTTGTAGAAGGAGCAATAGTAATAGTTTCATTATTCTCAAATGAGCCAGCAAACGATCCACTTGAAGATCCAGACCCATTAGATGGCGATGCGGTGGCTGTTGGTGCAATAGTAGCTGGTTCGATTGTAGTATCGTTGCTTGAAGGCGCGGTCGTTGTATCTATGCCACCTTCGGCGATCATAGCATCGAAGCAATTTACGTAGAATTGATTTTCATTAAATTCCCAAAGCCATAGAAAGCTATGGCGACCTGCTGTGATATCAGTGGGTAGCGTCCAACCCGATATACAATGCGATTTATCTGGATTATTGCAAAAGTCAAAGCATCTCTGATATCCTAAATGATCGACTTGACCAAAAACATGCTGACCACCAAGCATCGGTAGCGATACATCAAATGTATCGTCGCCCACAATAGAACTCATTAGCAGTTGAATGCCTCCATCGGGAATAAAAGCATTACCGCAATCCGCAACGTGATTCTTGGCGGGATGGCTAATGTAGATAACTTGGCCTGCGGAATAAGTCGCCATTGGAATGGAATCGGTATAATCGCCAGCATTGAATTGTTCGCGACACATTGTGTGCTCCCAGTTGTATCCAGTATCCACCCCAAAGCCAGCGGAGAACTGTGTTGCAAAGCCGCGAGAATACCCGCTACAACGGGCGCGATCATAGTTGCCCAGCTGATCATATTCAAACGAAGGAATATCGTAATCTGTGCATTCAACCCAACTATGCGCAAATACCGGACTTGAACAAAGCGCAATCGAAACAATAGCGAACCGCATCATATTCTTTCGGATCGAACAATCGATCTGTTATAAACTATATTCATATGGACCCATCATTGACAATAAAAAAATATATTTATTCATGGCATAATATTGCGACTTAGAAATCAGATGCGTCCGAATCGTACTCTATGCCGGAGTTGATTGGCTTACTATAGATCGTTTCCTTCTCTTCAAAGAAGTTAGCGCGATCCTGCACGCCCAACGCAGTCATAAAGCTGAAAGGATTCTTTACATTGAAGACGGGCTTCATCTGAATATCGATTAGGAGGCAATCGGCCACATACTTGATATACTGACCCATCAAATCGGCATTCATACCAATCATAGCACAGGGAATACTCTGATTGATAAATTCGGTCTCGATATCAACCGCCGCGCTAACCATTTCGATAATAGTATCATTGGATACATTAAACTCAATTGTGGGATCATCGCGAATCTTGCGAAAGAGACACAGTGCGAAGTCGTAGTGAAGTTTCTCATCGCGGGAGATAAACTTGTTGTAGCGACATAGCCCACGAAGGAGATTCTTCTGCTCAATCCAAAAGATAGAACAGAAACTGCCGCTGAAGAAAATGCCTTCCAGAATCGCGAAAGCAATCAGACGAATAGGGAAATCGGATTCGCGATCGTTAATGTAGTTTGCGGCCCATTCCGCCTTACGCGCAACAACGGGAATTGTGGAAATTGCGCACTTGTAATGATCGTTCAACTTAGGATCCGGAATATACTCGTTCAGCATCGTCTCATAGGATAGAGTATGAATATCTTCGATCATGGTTTGGAAGTTGTAGAAGAGGCGACAATACTTGGAATAACGATTGGGAAGGGTATCGATATCGTTCAGGAAACGATCTCCGAGATTGATATTTACCAACTGATCGCTGCGGTTGAAAAACGCAAGGATATGGCTGAGAAAATACTTCTCATCATCGGACAGCTTCTCCTTCCATTGAACAATATCACTACTTAGATCAATCTCGTCGTGCGTCCAAAACGTGCGGGCGGCTTTGTCATAATATGAATATAGTTCGGTATCCTCCACAGGTAGAAGAGACGTCAGGCGATCGAATACAGCTTGAATAGAAGGGGCGGACATTTGTAATGAGATCGGGATCGATTCGATAGGTATATTTATTAATAGATTAAGTCAATTCTATGAAATATATATATGAGTTTGGATTAACATGGCGCAGCGCGATTAGGCATTCGTATGAAAAAAAGAAATACAATTGATCCAACCAAGAAGTGGTAATGAAAACAATCAAGTTGCGCCAACGGTTGCTTTACCAGCCAAGAGCGGCCAAGTCAGCTTCAGTAAGGAGATCAATAAACTCATGAAACTTCATCTGCAGACTCTTTGTCTTGTCAGCCAGTAATTCCTTAATCATGAGCTCACGGTCGCCGTCATGGCGTAGCTTACGAAGGGCGGCACGCATCATACCCTCACGATACTTCGTCGGGTAATGGTGCTTATAGAAGCTCTTCGATGGAACCGAATCTTCGTAGTGGCTAATGGCCTCGGTTGCGACAGATTCTTCATGAATGCGCTTCATTGTAGTCGATAGATTGGGTATTGAAACGATTTGGAGGCTTAAGTATATTATAAGGATCCAACAATGCTATTTTACGCTCAAAGACGTGTAAGTATATTATAAGGATCCAACAATGCTATTTTACGCTCAAAGAGGCTCAGAACTGTTGGTGGCAAACTAATGTAAAAAAAATATACAACGTTCGCCAAATCATGCATTCGTGTCGCTGCCAACAGTTCGCGGACTTATGCGAGATAATCTTCGAGGTCATTGCCAGCTTCAATCCATTTCTGGATAAAATAGGGATGATGAAGAAATTCGATCAACTCCGCATGGAGAAGACGATGATCATCCGCAATCAGTTCGTAATCATAATAATATACGCATTCTATAGTCATGGGACTCGTATATTGGATTTGGCGAAAATAGTATGGACCGGCTAAGAACGGTATCATCAGTTTGAACATTTCCTGAAATGTAGAATCTGCCGCATATTTGAACCCAGCATATTTAAATGCGCGGTATATTAACCAATGCTCAACCGCGTTCTCGGCATCATATTCCGTTACCTCAAATCGATCCATTATAGTTACCATTTTATGATGCGCATGCCAAATCCAACCATCGACATGAATTAATCCATAACGCTTAAATGCGGCCGCGACGTTGTTAGCAGTCTCGATTGGATTATCAACATCTTTGATACCTTCGATCAATTCAAGAATCTGAACATGTTGGCATTCCCCGCTACTAACAATATCATATACTTCGCGATTCACGATTGACCGTTCGCCGATCGTGAATGCAACCTCGTCGAGCTTTTCGCAAAAGTCCATAAGAACGCGTCAATGGCTCAATAAGGCGTTAGTATATTATAAGGATCCAGAAACGCGATTTTATCATTTCATTAGTTTGACACCCGCAGCCTTAAGCAGACGATACGGAGCTGAAGAGAGGCGCGGGAGCAATTGTCATCGCATCGGCCGCTGAGGTTGAGGACTTACGGGCAGCGGAGGCCATAGCAAACGAACTGCTCGCGTTATATACAGATTTACTCTTACTTGAGCCGGTTGGAGAATAAGACATCTCCGATAGCGCAGGGGCCTTTAGGGTGCTAAACGTCTTAATTAGAATGTAATCGCTCCATTGACTGAGAGGGATGCCAAGCGGAGTTTTGATAGCCACAAAATATTTAGTTAGGAGATCAAATACAGCCTGACGCTCAGCATCGTTGGCAAACTTGTTGCCATTGCTACGAGCAGCGATAATAGACGTCTGAACCGCCTTGTAAGTAGGATCCAGTAATATTACCAGCTTAGCCATAGCAAGGGCGACGTCGATGTCATCGTCGGGCTCCAATAGAGATAAGAGCATAGAATCTGATAAAGTAGATACCTGCTCAAGCGTGTAAGAAAAGCCCAGTTTAGTTAGCTCGCTCACAAGCGCGTTACGGGCAATAGAGCGGTCGTTGGGAGATACCATGCGCAGATCATCAGTCTCATAATAAAAACCGTGATTGCTTTTGTTGGTGAAAGGTGCCTTGGGTCCCTTGGCAAGCCATTTAGATCCAAAACCAGAACCAAGAATTACAACAGCCCCGATCATCATGGACACAGCAATAATTAGAAACAGCTTGATAAAGAATACCACATTGCTTCCACGGTTGAGATATGAGATAATAGCGGCTCGTAGGGATGAGGCGCTCATGATGCTTTATTTTATATTCAGTGAATGATAGTTCTATTGCGATTATAATATAATCCAATATGGGAAGATATCGAAGATACAGAAACAAGCGCCAACTATACAAACGCATGCTTAGCATGCAAATAGACGATGATTACGAGTTAATCTAATGGTAAAATATTTAATATACGAGACGAATATGGATCTACTTTTCAACCAAACAACTCTTACGCTTGCTAAAGATCAAGCAATTGCACCATTGACCATCAATGAGTTTGTCAATCGGTTCAAGTATAAGATTGACCCAAAGACACTCAACATACTATGGCCGGCGCTCGACTCAGAGGAGTTCATTAACATCGATAAAGATGTTCTCAAGCTTATGGGAGTAAGTAAGACCGCTTACGTTGCGATACTCAAAAAGAAAGCATCGGACGATTATGCGTCCAAAGATCAACTCATGGTTAAGCAAGGCGTATTCAAAGATACTCTCGGCGCGCTACCCAATAAATCGTTCATTGACACATATGCAAAGCTTTCAAAGATAGCGATCGATTATATCACATACACCAATCAAATCACCAATCACAATAACGAGCTAAAGCTAAAACGGATTCAGCATGATATCGATAGCTACCAACGCCTACAAGCAAACAACAAGCAACTGCAGTTTCAGCTTAATACTAACAGTGCTGAGATGAACGAATATGTTTATATCCTAACCAGCAAGCGATACTACGAACGCCATATGTTTAAAATCGGGATGACGATCAACCTCAAGAGCAGACTGGTCGGATATAACACCGGCATCGCGATCGAAGGAGACAAACTTTTCTACTTAGCTACCATCAAATGCTTTGACTCACGCGGTTTGGAGAAGAATCTACACACTGCTCTGGCGGCTTTCCATTGCACAAAAGAGTGGTTTCAAATTCCGCAGAAGGCTCTCTTTGATATTGTGGCTTTAGTCATTGAGCAACAATCCGCGCTATGCAAAACTATCAATCAGCAGATCATGACTTTGACCACGAACGAAGCCAAAGACGAACATGGAATGATTTCAGTCGATGAGAGCAAATACGCCATCTCCATGGAAGAGTTCATTAAACTAAATGGACCCGAGGCGATGGTAGTCGCCAAACCAAAAGAACAACTGATTTGTCCATCGTGCGATAAAGTCTATAAAATGAAATCAGCTTATGAGAAGCACGTGATTGCCTGCGCAACATCCAGCAGCGAAGATATTAGCAGCGAAGATATTGGCAGCGAAGAAGTATCTATCGATAGCGATGTATGCATCGATGGACCAATCATTGAAAGCGATGAGTTAGATAGCGAAGTAATGAAACCCATCTCCAGAAAAAGATATGAGTGCCGACAATGTAATTGCTTCTTTGTGAGTCACCGATTATTTGAGAAGCATATGGATGAGCATGCAAAATGCCAAGTTATTAAAAGAGGGTTTCTTGGGTTCAAATGCGGACGTTGTGACCATGCTTTTGTCAGTAAGCGGAATGCTAACAGCCATGTTAAGACATGCATGAAATAAAAAAATAACGTAACCAACCATCCAAAATTGCACAGTTGCATCCATAAATATACAAAGTGCCCAACTCAAACGACCTTTCACCGGAAGAAATCAACCAGCTGGGCAGTGGGCATCAAAACGACCATGTCATCTGACCAAAGTGCCCACGCAAATGCCCATGGTCCAGTATTGCCCCATCCAATCCCAGCCAACGGGGCAATCCCAGATGGTGGCCATGTTGTAACTATGCCTGAGGTGGCTGCCCTAAACGCCATCCGGTTCCTCAAAACGCTCCATGAGCACAATAAGGTGGAGGCATTCATCGAACAATTGAACCGAGGCATCAATACCATGGAGTATGCGTTAGCGCAATTGGAACTACCAGCTGAAACGACGGAGAACCTCATGGGCATGAGCAAGCTAATGTGGCTACCAAATGCTTACGAGAAAGACGTCATCGAGATAACATTCGGTATGATTGCACTATCCTTTGATCGGGAGACAATCCCAACCATGATTCATATCATGAAGAAGCTCTATGCGATTTAGTTGGCATCAAGTCCTTAGCGCCTCAACATATGCATATACATGTTTCTTCGCGACGACGTCCCATCGCGGTTTTATTTTTTTATCAAATGTAAATCATGAAATATGCATGAAATAAAAAAAGAACGTTTGCCTTAATCGCTGAAGTAAAAATATTCAACAGTGATTGCAAGAGCCACCAAGCTTATTCGTCTGATACGTCTGCGTAGGTATCATTGGTTCATCATCATCTTCGGATACATCCGCGTAGGAATCATCTTCGGAATCGGAATCGTTGTCAGATACATCATCGCCATCTTCGGAATCGTTGTCAGATACATCTGCGTCGTATTTTCCGTCATTGGCACCATCTTCGGAATCATCGTCGGACTCGGAATCGTTGTCGGACTCGGAATCATCGGAATCGGGACCGGAGGATGGATACTGGGGCTCTAATGCCTCCGTCATCCGCGATACGAACTCTTTCCATAATGGATGGTGACGATTGTCAAATGTCTTAACGGTCTCAACGAACGCCATTAGATCGGTAATAGTAGGTTGCATGATTATTTCGGTTCGACAAATAGATCTGAACTATAATAATTGATCCAGATTGTTCAATTTTGAGCTCAAAAGGCATACCATGCGTTATATTATCATTTGGGGTATAATGGTCTAATATCGTATGGTTTAACTTAAACAAAAAAATATACGTCGCATTAGATGCTACATATATTCATGGGCGTGAGAGCCGTCTGTGTTTGCATTTAATGCAAACCTGATCAGATTATATCTAATCTTTCTTTTGCGTCGCCATTAACGCCTTGTGCTTCCAGTTGCGAGCAAGTGCATCTTGATCAATGCGGTCTTTGAATTCGGCAACGAACTCATTCGAAATGGCTTGGTTTTGAGAGACGCCTTCCCAATCAACTTCATGGGCATGTTTGCGGATGAAGCCCTCGGAGAGATGTGCTCCAAAACTGACATGGTCCCAATCAACTTGATCCGCATACTTGCAGATCAAGTTTTCGATCTCGTTGGGCTGGAGATCAATGCTGTTGCCCATCTCATGCCAATCGAGATATTTGATCAACACATGCGGATAGAGTAAGTTAGAGCTCCCCTCCGCGACTTCAACGTAGAAGTTGTTATAATTGAGTTTGCTCTTTCGCACGTAATTGCGAGCAAGCTTATCTTGATCAATGCGATCTTTGAATTCGAATGCGAACTCATCAGAAATGGCTTGGTTTTGAGAGATGCCCTCCCAATCAACACGATTGGCATGTTTGCGAATGAAGTTCTCAGAGAGAGGAGCGCCAAAGCTGACATGGTCCCAATCAATAGCATCCGCATAAAGTTCGATCAACTCTTCGACATCTTTAGGATGAACGAATGGGTTGCGTAGCTCATGCCAATCGAGACACTTAACCAACGCCTTCACCAAACCCGCATTCTTTTGGAAGAGTTCAGGAGTAATGGTGCAATTATTGATGACAGGCATGCTGAGAGAGCTCATGATTGAATGAGGGAAGAAGGGAAGTGAGTGGGGCTCGACTGAGAGTGTTTGGGGTAGTCAAAGTATATTAATTGATCCAGATCGTTCAATTTTGAGCTCAAAAGGCATAATATGCACTATATGGCCATTTGAGGTATATTTTGGTTTAATATCGTATGGTTTAACTTAAACAAAAAAATATACGTCGCATTAGATGCTACATATATTCATGGGCGCGAGAGCCTCCGTGTTTGTATTTAATACAAACCTGATCAGATTAGATCCAATCTTTCCGTTGCGCGAGCACACGCATTCCGTTGCGTGCAAAGTTGCTTAGATCAATGCGATCCTTGAATTCAATAGCAAACGTATCCGAAATGGGTTGGTTAAGGGAGATGCCCTTCCAATCAACACGATCGGCATGTTTGCGAATGAAGTCCTCGGAGAGAACGGCATTGAAGCTGACATTGCTCCAATCAACATCATC
>JACCDQ012202759.1_pt1 | contig 30897 bp, 25 predicted proteins | sample 7446031 | NCBI WGS metagenome assembly JACCDQ01 (sample SAMN15323442, study PRJNA562643) | freshwater metagenome | isolation source: river surface water | place: USA:Blue River Watershed | collected 2017-08-17 | reverse complement strand
GCGATGGCATTTACTTACGGGCGAAAAAGATAAAATTTATGCCTTAGCCCGACAATCATATTTTGCCGAAAAAGAGATTGGTTTGCAGAAAGAAAAGAACGAATTTTTGCATACCGAAAATGCATTCTTAATTGATAAAAATGGCTATATTCGAGGCGTTTATAATGCAACTCTACCGCTTGATGTCGAGAATTTGGTGAAAGATATTAAGGTTTTACAGGCTGAATAATCTATTAGAAGTCGAAGAATCCTTTATAGGTCTTGATTTCTGTGTAGGTGCTAACTCCCCAAATACGCCATTCAATACTCCCATCTACCACATAGGCAAAACGATTAGGCTTATTAGTTGGGTTTAAAATGACTAATTGTGGGGTCCAGATATAGTTAGAAGTAGTGAGTCCAAGTATATGTGAATTTGCATGTTTCGGAAAATACCGATTGTTTGTTTTATCAAATACGTAGCTAACATTTAGATGAATATCATTCAACCAATCGTTTGCCAAAATTAAACTTTTGTATCCTTCTCTTCCATCTTTTATAATTATATCGTTATTAAACTCAAATTTTTTTGCCTCATTCGTAGATGTCTTTGGCGATTTTAGGCCAATTCCTAAAACCAAAATAACCGCTGCCCAAAGCCCAACTTCTTTTCTTACCAAAATAACGGCTCGGTATAATACATAAAAAAATACAATCATAAGAGCGAGATTAAACAAAAAAAGAGTGCGAAAAGCATATACGAGAGATTTATGTGAATTGAATAAAATGCTTTCCAATTTAGATACTTTCCTATTATTTTTCTAACTATCGTATCAAATTTTACTCCTTTGGTCGGATACACATATACTTTGCTCTCTTTTTAGGTAGAAATTGCCTAAAAATCATAACTTTGTTAGCGAAAACAAGGTTAATCGATTAACCTCCAGCAAACTAACACTATATGAAAAAAACTATCCTAACCGCAGCATTTCTGGGCTGCACAAGCCTTTTCTTACAAGCACAGAATAATTTACTGCTCCGTCAACCCGCTATCAATAAAGACGGTTCGATGGTTGCTTTTTCGTTTCAAGGTGATATTTGGACCGTTCCGAGTGCAGGTGGAAAGGCCACTCGCTTAACTATTCACGAAGCCTACGAAAGTAACCCAGTTTTTAGTCCAGATGGTAATCAGATTGCTTTTTCAGGAGCAAGATTTGGCAATAATGATATTTTCGTAATGCCATCTGAAGGTGGTATGCCCAAACGCCTAACTTACCACTCGGGTAATGATTTAGTCTCGAGTTGGACACAGGCCGATAAGATTTTATTTTCTACCAACCGAGAGTTTAAGCAAATCGAACGCCCCAATGAAGTTTATGCCATCAATCCAAAAGGTGGCACAGAATATCGAGCCCTTGATGCCGTTGGTTTCGACCCAATTTATTCACCCGATGGCCGTTTTATGGTTTTTGTTCGTGGCGATATCAATCCAGTGGCCCGCCAAGAGTATAAGGGAAGCTCTGACCGTGACCTTTGGCTTTATGATACCAAAAACAAAACATTCCAACAGTTACCAGGTTTTGAGACAAACGATGTTTCTCCACAATGGGGTGGAAACAATTCGATTTACTTTTTAAGTAGCAATGATGGTGCTTATAACGTTTATCGTTTGAAGATTGATGCTAACGGCAAAACGTCGGATAAACCCGAAAAACTGACAAGTTATAAAGATGAATCAATTAGAGCTTTCAGTGTTTCGGCTGATGGCAGTTCGATTGTTTTCGAAAAAGATATGAATCTTTATACGATGAAAACCAGTGGCGGGTCAGCACAAAAATTAAATGTAAAAATCAGTGCTGATGAACGTTTAGATGCTACTGAGCAAAAAACCTTTGCTACTGGAGCAACTGAATATGCGGTTTCACCCAATGGAAAACTATTGGCCTTTTCGATTCGTGGAGAAATTTTCGTGAAAGAAGCTGATAAGGAAAAATCAAGAACTATCAACGTATCGGAGCATCCTTTTCGTGATATAGAACCTACTTGGCTCAATGATTCAACACTTCTTTTCAGTAGCGACCGTGCAAACGGAAACTTTGATATTTACATGGTACGCTCAACCGACACTACTCAACGAAATATTTTCAAATCATTAAAACACGAAATCGTACAACTGACAAAAACACCAGGCGATGAAACAGGATTGAGTGTTTCGGGTGATGGAAAGAAAATTGCTTACGTACGTGGCCGTGGAACATTTGTAGTGGCCGATATTGCCGCAGATGGCAAATTAAGCAACGAGAAAATCTTAAATGATAGTTGGGCATCGCCAAGTGGTATTGTGTGGAGCCCAGATAATAAATGGGTGGCATATTCACTCGAAGATTTATATTTCAACGAAGAGATTTTCATTCAAGCAGCCGATAATTCTTCAAAGCCTGTCAATGTATCGATGCATCCACGCACCGACCGCCGTCCGTTTTGGAGTGCCGATGGCTCTAAATTAGGATTTTTATCTGAGCGAAGTGTAGGCCGTAGTGCAGATGTATGGTTTGCATGGTTGAAAAAAGAAGATTGGGAAAAAGAGACCCAAGATTGGCAAGAACGTGAAAATCCTACTGCTGAATCAGCCCCTGCCAAACCAAACGATAAAAAAGATAAAACACCAAAGCCTATCAAAATCGACTTCGATAAGATTCATGAGCGAGTAGTGCAAGTAACCAATTTTACAGGAGATGAAAGTGACCTCGTGATTTCGAAAGATGGTGAAACGTTCTATTATACTACAGCCAGTAGCAATGCCAAAGGTCGTGACCTTTACAGCATTAAATGGGACGGAAAAGATTTAAAAGAAATCACAAAAGGAGGTTCAAATCCGAGTGGCGTTTCGATGGATAAAGATGGTAAATATTTATATTACAGCCGTCAAGGAACCTTAGCACGTATAGATATTAAATCAAGTGCGTCAGAATCTCTACCATTTGTAGCAAAAATGAAGGTTGATTACACTGCCGAGCGTACACAAGTTTTTGAAGAAGCATGGCGTACTATCCGTGATGGTTTCTATGACCCTAAATTTCACGGAAATGATTGGGTAAAATTACATGATAAATACAAAGAGCGTTGTATCAATGCCAGTACGGGTAACGATTTCAGAGATATGTTTAACCTACTTTTGGGCGAACTTAATTCAAGCCACATGGGCTTAACCGTAACCGAAAGAGCCGATACGCAACGTGAATCAACAGGACTTTTAGGTACAGAATTAGTGCCTGTGGCAGGTGGTGTAAAAATAAATCACGTGGTGCCAGAAACACCTGCCGATAAAGAAAAAAGCAAACTCAACGAAGGCGATGTAATTATTGCTGTAAATGGTGAAAGCGTTGCAGAGAATAGCAATTTTTATGAGTTATTGAATGGCTTGGTGAATGAAAAAGTATTACTCACCGTAAAAGCTACCGATGGAAAAACTCGTGAGGTAGCTATCAGATTGACAGCCAATATCTCAAATAACTTATACGATGAGTGGGTAGAAGGCCGCAAAAAATTGGTAGAAAAATACTCAAACGGGCGTTTGGGGTATATTCATATCAAAGGAATGGATTTTCCGAGTTTTGAAGTTGTAGAACGTGAATTTACTGCGGCAGGTTATGGCAAAGACGGAATCATCATTGATGTTAGATATAATGGTGGAGGTTCAACAACCGATTATCTAATGACCGTACTCAACTACAAACAGCATGCCTACACAATTCCGCGAGGAGCGAGCAATGATTTAGAGAAAGATAAATTGAAGTTTAAAGATTATTATCCAACGGGCGAACGTTTGGTGTATGCCGCTTGGACAAAACCTTCGATTGCACTCTGCAATGAAGGAAGTTATTCAAACGCCGAAATCTTCTCGCACGCCTACAAAACCCTCGGAATTGGTAAATTGGTAGGAGTTCCAACCAACGGTTCGGTAATTTCGACTGGTGGGAAAGGCTTAATGGACGGTTCGTTTGTGCGTTTGCCTTTCCGTGGATGGTTTACGAAAGCAACCGATAAGAATCAAGAACTCGGGCCTGCCATACCAGATATTATCGTAGAAAACCAACCCGATTGGATTGCCAAAGGCACCGACGACCAACTCAAAGCTGCTGTCGATGAACTTTTGAAAGAGATAAATGCCAAGAAATAAGCATTGAAAAATGATTTTTTAACGTCGGCATGGTTCTGAACCATGCCGACGTTTTTTTGATAAAAGGCTAAGTTTAAAGACAGGTTTTTAAAATTATCATCTTTAAATGGATTTAGTTTTTTGAGATTATATCCCCCCTTTGAGGTTCTTACTTGATGACTGTTTGGTTTTTTCTAATCATAACCTCCTTTCGGGATTCTAACTTCTGATAAGTAGTTTTTCAGTGTTTTTTGCTGTAAGAGTAATTTCCAACTCCGAAGAGGAGCTAAAACTATGGCAAAAATGTGATAAAGGCCCATTCAAACCCCAAAGGGTTGAAACAAGTGATTTAGTAAAACTATTATTTTTTAACCCCAATCTTCTATCATTTTTCTCCGTTCGTCACAATTACGAAATATTTCGTAATAAATCTTGCAATCATAAAAACTTTCCTTTTATCTTTGTTACGAAATATTTCGTAGATAAAAATTAATCTTGTTTGTAACCTTTTCAATAGAAGGGAGTATTCACAAGAAACACACACAAACACCACAACTTTTACCGTGCACGACTCATGAGTGTGCATGGAATCCTATAACATTTTATGAAAAAGCTATAACAATTAACATTATGAAAAATCTATTACTCGTGTTTCTCACGAGCCTGTCGGGCTTTGCCTTTGCTCAAACTTTTGGTGTAAAAGGAGCTGCCAAAACACAACAAAATGAAGCGGCTTCGTTCGCCACGGTAGCCATGCATAAAGCCCAAGATTCTACTTTAGTAAAGGCTGATATTGCCGACGAAAATGGTGGTTTTAAGTTTAATAATCTAAATAAGGGCAAATACTTCATTAAAATTTCTGCCGTAGGCTTTCAGCCTTTTGCTTCGCCTGTTTTTGAAATAATTGATTCTGCTATTGATTTTAAGCCATTTGTTCTGTTGGCCGAGACACAACAGTTGAAGGAAGTAAAAGTAGTGGCATCAAAGCCCATGATTGAGGTGAAAGATGATAGAGTGGTATTTAATGTAGAAAGTAGTATTAATTCCACTGGAACAACTGCTTTAGAATTGATGCGAAAATCGCCTGGTGTACAGGTTGATAAAGACGAAAATATTCTGATAAAAGGAAAATCAGGCGTGAGAATTTATATTGATGGCCGACCATCGCAAATGAGTGGTCGAGATTTAGCATCTACGCTCAAAAGTATGAATTCGGCTGATATTGAAGCCATCGAAATTATCACGAATCCTTCTGCCAAATACGATGCCGCTGGAGATTTGGGTATTATCAATATCCGCCTAAAGAAAAACCGAAAACTGGGTACTAACGGAAATATCAATTTAGCGGGGATGTTTGGCATAACGCCCAAATATAATACTTCGCTTAGCCTTAACCATCGTGACAAAAAAGTAAATCTTTTTGGAACGTATGGTTATAATCAAGGAGGGTGGCATAACCGTACGCTCGACGACCAAATCTTGAATAATATCATGTATAACAAAACGTGGCGTGGCTTGTGGCGTGATACATCGAATAATGTAAAGTTAGGGGCAGATTATTTTATTAACTCAAGAAATACACTTGGCGTAAATTTTAATGGGAGAGTAAGCGACCATAATGGGGGAGGAGAGAGCGAAACGCTGATTGGACGTCGATATGGCGTAACTGAGCCTGATTCGGCAGTTTTAGCCTCACAGACATCGAATCCAGAAAAGAACAAAAACCTTACTTTTAATCTCAATTATCGCTATGCCGATACTACTGGACACGAATTGAATATTGATGCTGATTATGGTGTTTTTACTTCGAGAGGCATTAGTTATCAGCCCAACAAATATACTTTCTTGAATAGTGATAGGCCTTCATTTGAACGAAATTATGTAACCAAAACCCCAACGGATATTATAATAAAATCGGCCAAGATTGACTATGAGCAGCCATTTAAGAAAGGTAAATTGGCGTATGGAGTGAAACTTTCTGATGTAACATCTGATAATACATTTGATTTCTTTACAAAAATTCAGAATGAAGAGATTCGAGATACCGAACGCAGCAACCAGTTTCGTTACACTGAGCGAGTGTATGCCGCATACCTAAATTATAATAAAGCCATCGGTAAAAAATGGAATGTACAGGCAGGTTTACGTGCCGAAAATACACAATCGTTGGGCAAACTGACGAGCTTTAAACAAAACAATTTAGACAAAGTAGATACTACTTATTTGAATTTGTTTCCGAGTGGGGCAATTTCCTATAAAGCCTCTGATAACCATTCGTTTAACCTCAATTATAGTCGCCGTATCAACCGCCCAAGCTACCAAAATCTCAACCCATTTGAATATCGAATCGATGAATTGGTTTATTCAAAAGGAAATCCATTTCTCAGACCAGAATATGCCAATAACTTCAAGCTAACACATACGTATAAAGGTAAACTTACCACTTCGTTGGGGTATTGGCGAACGAAATATCCTGTGGTTGGTCTGAGAATTCCGTATGATAATAGTCGTACCTATTTTATTTCTGAAAACCTCGATTATTCAGAAGGGTATAGTTTAGATGTAAGCCTTAATACACAGCTAACCAAATGGTGGGAAGTGAGTTTAAACTTCAATGGTTATCATAATCTTTGGCGAGCAAAATTAGATAATGGCTTGATAATCAATAACCGAACAACTGCCGTAAACGCAAATGGACAAAGTACGATTAAGCTAAAAAATAATTGGGCATTTGAGCTTTCGGGTTGGTATAATTCACCTTATCGACGCATTGATTATAACTCGGCAATGGGTATGATGGATGCAGGCGTGCAGAAGAAATTTATGAAAGATAATGCTTCATTGAAGATTGTTTTCAGCGATGTACTAAATACTGCCCGTGGAGGTTATCATTCTGAGTATGCTGGTGTAGCCACAAATTTAAGATTTAAGTTTGAAGGACGCTTGCTCCGTCTGACATTCAATTATCGCTTCGGAAGTAAGGAAATCAAAGAAGCACGCAATCGTCGTTCGGGTTCAGAAGATGAATTACGCCGAATAAAAGGCTAATATCATCCTTGCCATTTATCAAATAAAAATACCTTTCGTGTAAATGCAAAGATAGAAGTTGATTTGTGCTTTATATTTACATCACAATAAATTATGAATATAAAAGCGTATTTACTTTTCTTCACAGAAAGTATAAACAATTTATCGCTTCATTAGTTTTAGGTTATAATTCATGACCAAAATAAGCAAAAACACGCATCAATAGCACAAAGCATTAAAGATTTTCCTGTATGTGACCCATACAGTTTGTTGTTAGAACTATAAATTCCCAGCCGCTTGTGTTGGGATTTTTATTTTTACAACTTCTATCAGCCTAATAGTAGAAGCACTGATTTTACAAATTTTCATTCATTTGCAAAACCAGTGCCTTTATCTTTAATGGATATCGTTTAATAAAAAGCCATCAATTTCCCTTTACCATTTCAATCACTCGAATTTGCTCCAAAACTTGCTCTGGTTTTATATACAATTCTTTCCCTTCAACGATGGCTGCATGAAGATTCTGGAAAAGTAAATCCCAGTTGCCAGCTTCGGTTTCGATGTGTCCTCTGAAATGTTGTCCGCCAATTTCGGTATTCAAAACACCCCATTTATCTTTTGACTCTACTCCAAAACCTTCCATACGTGGGAATAGCCCAGCCTTAAGGTGGTCTTCTTGTACATCAATACCGTATTTTACAAAAGAGCCTTTTGTTCCATGAATGATATACCTTGGGCCTTCTTCGCGTACTAAAAGGCTTGATTTTAGGGTAACTTTTAGTTTTCCATAATCCATTCGTATATCAAACGCATCATCAATGGCTGAGCCTTCTCGCTGCGTGAATGTTTCGCCCGAAACCGCCATTGGCGACCCAAAAAGTATAATGGTTTGGTCAATGATATGAGCTCCCAAATCATACAAGATTCCGTTGGCTGGCGTAACTTCTTCTTTCCATTTTTTAGGATTTAAGATAGGCTTGTGGCGGTCGAAATGTACTTCAAAGGCTACCAATTCGCCCAAAAGCTTGTTTTCAATCACTTTTTTGACCGTCATAAAATCGCTATCAAATCGGCGATTTTGGAAGATTGAAAGTATTTTACCCTGTTTTTTTGATAATTCGATAAGCTCCTCGGCTTCAGCAACGGTTGCCGTGAAAGGTTTTTCTACCAAGACGTGTTTACCAGCTAACAATGCTTGTTTAGCTTGCGAAAAGTGTAAATGGCTCGGAGAGGCAATACTCACCAAGTCTATTTCGGCATCGGCCAAGACTTCATCAATGCTACGGGCAACGCCCACACTTGGGTATATAGCTTGTGGGTTTTGTGAACCCGAAACGATGGTTTTTAGATTAAAATCGGGATTTGTAAGAAAAAACGGAGCTTGGAGGTATCTCCCCGAAAGTCCGAATCCGACAAGGGCAACGTTGAGCATAATGGCTTAGAATTTTGGTTGAAGCCACTAAAGTACAGGCTTTTTAAGGTAAATCCAAAATTCTCATCTTACGACGTGAAACATCAATTCGTTGTCCAGTCGAAAGGCACGCAACGTGCCCATCTTTGGTGCGTTCAATACCCGTAAGATATCTTAGGTTTACGAGTGTTCCTCTATGAAGACGTGTAAAATACCCGCGTTTGTGTAATTCTTTTTCGTAAGATTTCATGGTTGATGATGCCAAAAAACTTTTGCCATCGCTCAAATAAAATCGGGTATAGTTATCACAACTTTTCAGATAAACTACCTCTTCGGGTTTAATACTGATTTTTTTGTGGTTAAACCACAGGAGCTCAGAATTAGTGTCTTTTTGTGGTATTGTATAGTTTTTCATGGGATGATAGTAAATAGTAGGTTCTACAATTGAAGTGAAATAATTAACCAAGATTTTAAATTATATCCACAAATACTCTATTCATTAGTGCTTAGTTTTTTTGTGGATATTCATAATGATTCATGTGTTAATTATTTTCATCGCTATAAAGCTTATTACAAAGGTCTAAGATTAAATGCTTTGTGTCAATCACGGTTTACCGTGAATCGTATCACGGTAAACCGTGATTTTTTGTCTTTTTTGCTTTGTTAGTTTTAAAAAAAAGATAATTTTAGGATAAAATCATGGCCGATGAAGAAATCTTTATATATCCTAATATTGTTTTGTCTAACTCAATTTTTCGTGCAAGCTCAGGTCTCAAATTTGTCCGAAATTGTAGAGTCGAAACAACGCCTAAGTGAGCTGGCTAAGGCTAAATCTTCGTTTGTGAATGATACGTTAGAATTATTTTATTTAAACAAAATATGCAAAAACTATTCGTTGTTGACTCGGGTTTCGGCCGATACAGGTCTTTATTTTACTCAAAAACTTTACGATAAAGCACTAAGCCTCAAAAACAATGTTTATCAGCTTCGAGCTTTGTTTTTATTCTCTAATTTTTATATCAAAAAGAGTCTTTATACTAAAGCTTTAGAGGCCAACTTGAGTACCCTCAGAAAATGCGAAGAAGGAAATAATGTTTGTGACGATATTTGGAAAATAAATCTGCGTTTTGGGCAGATTTATTATAACATCAAAGAATACGAAAAGACGATTGAGTATTTACGGAAAGCCATTGATTATCTGGCAGCGAAGCCTAATCTTTCAACTGACCTCCAACTTCAAATTGCAGAAGCCTATCGAATTTCGGGAATATCGGCACAACTTCTTGGCCAAAAACGAGTGGCAAAGTCAATGTTTTTGAATGTCTTGAAATATTGCGAACGCTCAAAAAATGATATTCAGATTGCATTTGCTCAGTCGGTCATGGGCGATTATTATTTAGATGTTGAGCAGAATGCCAATGAAGCTCAAAAATATTTAGATGAAGCCGACAAACTCTTTTCTAATAAAGGCTACTGGCAAGGAAAGGCATCGTTATATTCAAGCTATGTATCGCTTTACAAACTTAAAAAAGACCCATATAATGCCGAAAAGTATGCACAACTAACGCTTTCAAACGCCAACGAATCGAAAAATAATACCGTGAAATTGCAGGCATTATTAGACTTATCTGATATTGGATTGATGCAAAATAATCCACAGAAAGCCTTGATGTTTTATAAAGAAGCTATCGCTCTGAGAGATAGCATACAAAAGAATCAGAAACTCAATGAATTGGTAGAGATTCAGAAACGATATGACCTCGAGAAAATGCAAATTCGTTATGAAAACGAAAAGCTGATTCAGAAAAAAACGACTGACTTCCTGCAAAAACAATATGAAATAACGAAGTTGAAAAGCGAAAAACTCGCTCAAGAGTTTACTTTGGAGGCCATTAGTCGAAAGCTTGAAAAAGAACACGCCCTTGCTACCGAACAGGCTTTGAAAATAGAGACAGATAAACAAAAAAACGAACAAGAAAGACTTTCTAAGCAATTGAAGGTCAATGATTTATCGAATAAGCTGAAACTTGAAAATCAACAACAAAAATCACTTTTGATTATCGTAGTGCTGATTTCTCTATTAGGGTTTTCGTCAATTGTTTATAGTTTTGTTTTACGAAAAAAAAACAAGGAGTTATTGGCCAAAAATCTTGAGATTCAAGAGGCATTGCTCCAGGGGCAAACCATTGAGCGTAAACGAGTGGCTTCCGAACTTCATGATAATGTAGGCTCATTACTATCGGCTGTAAGAGTAAGTTTATTGACCTTAAATAGCGAGAAATTACCCAATCATGACCAAAAAGTTTATGCACAAATACAAGAAATGGTAGAAAACGCTTGTCGAGAAGTACGTCTGATTTCGCATAATTTATTACCCGAAGAACTCGAAAAATATGGATTGGAAGTAGCACTCGAAAAAATGGTTGAGCGACTTAATTTCTCTACACCCATCGAATTTACACTCAATACCAAAGGGTTAAAAGAACATTACCTCGACCGTAAAACGGCCTTTCATTTATATTCGATTTGTCTCGAACTCATCAATAATATCTTGAAACACTCAGAAGCTACTGATGCTGCCATGACGTTTCGTAAAAAAGATGATTCGTTGGAGCTTTTTGTGCGAGATAATGGCAAAGGCTTACAAAATTACATGAAGGGCAAAGGACTAACGAGCGTTGAAGAACGAGTAGAGGCCATGAATGGCATGCTAAATATTGAGTCGGAAAGAGGGGAGGGTACCCGCACGCACATAAGCGTACCTATTACTCAACCAGCTTATGTCGCATCGCAAATTTGATGAGTCCAACCACATTTTTTACATCCAGTTTTTTCATTAAACTCTTACGATGGCTCTCTACTGTATTGACACTTACAAAGAGTAAATCAGCAATTTCGTTGGTCGAATATTCTTGGGCAATCAGTTTTAAAACATCAATCTCTCGGGCTGATAACTGAGCTAATTCTTTGTCAATCACAGATTTATCTTTTTCACCAGTTGTGATTATCTTCAAAACCTTTTCGCTATAATAAGGTAGCCCTTGATGCAGTTTTTTGATAGCTTCTTCGAGTTCGGTTTTATCAGTATCTTTCAATAAATAGCCCGAAGCACCTGCGGCGATGGCTTGTCTGATTTTATGAGGCTCATCATCAATTGTCAGAATTAGCACTTTAATATCAGGAAATTTTTCATGAATCTTAGCTGTTAATTGAATGCCATTCATTTCGGGCATTTGTAAATCAGAAATAACAACATCTACTGAGTTTTTTTCTAAATAACTCAATACCTCATTACCACGCTGAAAAACATTGATGCTGGTTACTTCTTTCATTTGCATCAACAACGAAGACAGTGATTGGCCAAAAAGCTGGTGGTCATCAACTAAAATTATCTGCATGAAAAGGAAAAAGTCTAATTTTTTAGAGCAATTTATAGTTTTTTGTAATACAAAAAAAGAAAACAAGTAAATGACATTATTTTGTAGATATTACTTTTCAATATTTTACCACTATATTTGAGCCAAATTCACAACCAAACAAAATGACAAACTGGGTAAAAGTTTTTGAAACCAAAAATGTGTTCAAGGCCGAATTATTAAAAAATGAGCTACTTACCCACGAAATAATGGGAGTTGTACTCAATAAACAAGATAGTAATTATCTCATTGGCTACTACGAAATACAAGTACCCGACGAACAAGAATCAATAGCAAAAGTAGTAATCGACATATTCAACCAAAATGACCTCGAAGCTCAATCAACTTCCTAATCTTGCTCAACGAGCAATTGCGGCCGTAGTAGGTGTTTCTATTATTTTAGCAGGTGTACTTTATAATGAGTGGACTTTCTGGATTTTATTTCTGGCCATCAGTATTCTTACCCAAAGAGAATTCTATAAATTACTTAAACTTGATGAAAACCATCCATTAAGTGTCTATGGTACTTTTTGTGGTATAGTGCTTAATGTACTCACGTTTTTTATTGAGAAAGAGCTTCTGCCATTCAAGTTTTATTATTTGATAGTTCCGTTACTTACTACTACTTTTTTTATAAAACTTTATCGTAAGAAAGATACCAAACCTTTTGCCAATTTAGGTTATACATTTTTGGGTATTATCTACGTGGCGGTTCCGTTTGCACTGATTAACGAAATGGTATTGACCGATAGCCGTGGTTATGCTCCACAACTAATTTTGGGTTGTTTGTTTATTCTTTGGGCCAATGATACTGGAGCTTATTTTGCGGGAAGATTTCTTGGAAAAAGAAAACTTTTTGAGAGAGTTTCACCGAAAAAAACATGGGAAGGCTTCTTTGGTGGAGCAATAACTTCATTGATTGTAGCGTTTATTCTAACAAAGTATTTCGATAGTTTGCTAAGTTGGCAATGGTACGGCGTAGCTATCATTATTTTCATCACTGGCACACTCGGCGACCTCGTTGAATCGCTCTTCAAACGCAGTATAGCCATCAAGGATTCAGGGAATACGATTCCAGGGCATGGTGGGTTTATGGACAGATTTGACGGACTATTGCTTTCAATGCCTTTTATTGTTACATTTCTGAAAATTTTCGGTTGAATCACTCACAATGAGAAATACAATTACACTTCTGTTGATATTTATGGCCTTGATAATGAGCGATTTAGCTTTTTCTCAAGGAGAAGTAAAGTACATCACATTTTCGGGTTTAGTTATTGATAGTCAGACCAAAGAACCACTTCCTGGAGCATATATCACGATTCCGAGAGCGGGCCGTGGTACACTATCAAACAGTAAGGGGTATTTTGTATTGGGTGTTTTTCCAGGTGATACAGTTGTGTTTAGTTATTTGGGTTTCAAAAAGCAATTTCATATTATACCCAAGAAAACAGACGTTGACTATTCGGTTTTTGTCGAGCTTCAGACCGACTCAAAAATGTTAAAAGAAGTTAAAGTTTATCCGTTTAGCACCGAAGAGGAATTTAAGCAAGCGTTGGTTGATATGAAACTCCCTGACGACCGCGAACGCAAAATTTTAGCCGAAACCTACAGCCCCGAAAATATCGCCAAAATGGCATCAGTTCATGGTATGACCGCCGATGCAAACTTTAGATATGGGCAGAATCAATTCATCAAACAAATGGAAAATAGAGGACAGGTAACGACAAATCCTTTGCTAAATCCGTTTGCATGGGCCAACTTCGTGAAAGCCGTCAGAGGTGGTGCATGGAAAGACCAATCATGGAAAGCAGGAGCTGCCGCCGCCCCTCGTGATAACGTAACTCGTGACCAGTTCTTCAGAAATAACACTAAGAAAGATTAATGATTATTGTTTTTTTGTGCAATAGTTGTATTTAATCAAGAAATAACGGGGTAGTTAATATTTTTTTACTACCTTTGTTTTCCGATAACCATAAGTTTTTTCGGAACTCTTTTATAATTCTTCGATGAATCACAAACCTTCTGATGCCCTTCTGCTCCTTGAAGATGGCACTTTTTTCAAAGGAAAAGCACTCGGCAAAATTGGTACTTCGGCTGGCGAAATCTGTTTCAATACAGGTATGACTGGCTACCAAGAAATTTACACAGACCCTTCGTACTACGGTCAGGTAATCGTAAATACTACGTCACATATCGGCAACTATGGTGTTGTGTTAGACGATGAAGAAGAATCTTCGAGTGTGAAAATTAGTGCAATGGTCTGTAATGCTTATGCCAACCACTACTATTCACGTTCGACTGCTGATTTTTCATTGCAAGAGTATTTTGAGCGTGCCAATATCGTAGGTATTTGTGATGTTGATACTCGCCAAATTGTGCGTCATATCCGTGATGCGGGCGTAATGAACTGTATTATTTCTTCCGAAATTCTCGACCCAGAAGTTTTAGCACTCGAATTAAAGAAAGTGCCTTCAATGGATGGTCTTGAGCTGTCGTCGGTAGTAAGCACAAAAGACGCGTATTATTTAGGTAGCGAAGATGCAAAGTACAAAGTGGCAGTATTGGATTTTGGCGTAAAGAAAAGCATCTTGAAAAACTTCACCGAAAGAGATTGTTATTGCAAAGTTTTCAATGCAAAAACAAGCTTTGAAGAAATTGCTGCCTTTAATCCAGATGGCTATTTCTTATCAAATGGCCCTGGAGACCCATCAGCAATGCCGTATGCTGTTGAAACAATTAAGCAAATAATCGAAACTAATAAGCCTGTTTTTGGTATTTGTCTTGGTCATCAATTATTGGCCTTATCGAGTGGAATCGAAACATACAAAATGAAAAATGGCCACCGTGGATTGAATCACCCAGTGAAAAATCTACGAACAGGTCTTTGCGAAATTACTTCACAAAACCATGGGTTTGCCGTGAAGCCTGACCAAGTTTCGAGCATAGAAAATATCGAGCTTACGCACGTAAACTTGAATGATAATACTATCGAAGGTATCCGTAGAAAAGATAAACCTGCATTTTCGGTACAGTATCACCCAGAAGCAGCTCCTGGCCCTCACGATTCTCGTTATTTATTCGATGATTTCGTGAAAATGTTAGGTTAAAATACTGAATAATATATTTAATTGTGCCACACCTATATCGCTGATGACAATCGAACCGTCGAAGCGGGTGTGGCACAGTTGTTTTAGAATCAATTATTTATGAAATTATACAGCACAAATCATCAAAGCCCAGATGTAGATTTAGCCGAAGCCGTTTTTCGTGGGCTTCCGCCCGACAATGGACTTTACATGCCAACGGAGTTTAGACCATTGCCGCAATCTTTCTGGGATAATGTTCAGAATCTTAGCTTGCAAGAAATTGCTTTTGAAATAGCTAATGCTCTAATCGGTGATGATATTTCGACTGAAGATTTGCGTCAGCTTATCAATACAGCCATCGACTTTACCGCTCCGATTGTTGAGGTTGAAGAAAATACCTACTGTTTGGAGCTTTTCCACGGCCCTTCAATGGCATTTAAAGATTTTGGAGCAAGGTTTATGGCTGCTTTGATGTCGTATTTCCTACAAAAATCCCAAAAGCAAATCCATATTTTGGTGGCAACTTCTGGCGATACGGGCGGAGCGGTGGCTCAAGGTTTTTATAAAACACCAAACATTGATGTAACGATTCTTTACCCGAGCGGCAAAGTAAGCGATATTCAAGAAAAACAACTGACCACACTCGGCGAAAACGTAAGAGCCTTAGAAGTAAACGGAACGTTTGATGATTGCCAAAAATTAGTAAAATTGGCATTTTTAGATAAAGAATTAACTGATAAGTTTGATTTAGCATCAGCCAATTCAATCAATATTGCTCGTCTTATTCCACAGGCATTTTATTATGTGAATGCCTATGCCCAGTTAAAGAAGTCGGGTGCTGGTTTACCAGTGGTAATGTCGGTTCCGAGTGGGAATTTCGGGAATCTAAGTGCTGGAATCATTGCTTGGAAACTGGGGTTACCTGTAGATAAATTTATTGCCGCTACGAATGTTAACAAGGTTGTACCAGCTTATTTAGAAAGCGGTATTTACGAGCCAATAAGCCCTTCATTATCAACGATTTCTAATGCAATGGATGTTGGAAATCCAAGTAATTTTCCTCGTATGAAGGCCTTGCTTGATAATGATTTAGAAAAAATGCGTAGCTTGGTTGTTGGCTACTTCTACGATGATGAGGCAACAAAATTGGCTATGAAGGATGTATATGAACGTACGGGCTACGTGATGTGTCCGCATACGGCTGTTGCCTATTTAGGTTTGAAAGATTATACTAAAACTTTGTCTGAATCTGCGGCAGGCGTTCCTGTCAGCGGAATATTTTTCTCAACGGCACATTATGCAAAATTCTTGGATGTGGTAGAAGAAGTAGTGGGCAAGCAGGATATTCCGACAAGATTATCGGATTTATTGAGTTTAGAAAAACAAGCTACACCAATGTCAACCGAATTCGCCGATTTTAAGGCATGGTTGATGGCGAACTTATAATATATTTATTGTTTTTTCTTCGCTGCCTTCGACTCCGCTCAGGCAACGAAGAAAAAATACTTACATTTCAGCCTTCATCGTTTGGCTCGTGAATGTGCTTTCAAAAATCTTATCGGCATTGCCTGTTTCAAAACCATCACGGCGATGAATCCTCTCGATTTTATCAATCGGAATTCCCTTAAATTGTGGCAAAACTTTTCTTTCGGCAAACTCCACATAACTTCCTGAAATGGCGTGAGTGCTTCCATCGGCGAATTCCGCATCAATCATTTCTGCTACTGTTGAGCTTTGCAATAAGCCACCATCGGGGCTTATCTTTATTTTTCCACCTGCATCATTGAGTTTTACGCCAATTCGCTCCAAGAAAGCATTAAATTCTTGAATCGTGCCGTAGCCTTCTTTCAAGTTATGCACACTGATTGTGTAATGATTGAGGTAATATCGGTTATAAATTACCCAAGCGGCATATTCACTTTCTTGTTGGAGTGCTTCGTAATCTTCCCAAGTCGGAGTTCGCCACAGAGGTTTATGCAGAAATTCATCTACGGCTGCTCCATCATTCAAATCCAAACTATCGGCTGGGTCGGTTTTAACTTCGTCGGTGTAGCTTCTGATAATTCTTTGAGCATTTTCTGATAAATCATCTACTCGAAGTTCGCTCACAAAGATTCTCGGAAAACGGGGTTCGGGTGGCGAAAACCAATACGCATTGAGTTTTTTGCCTTCAAAATTGAAGAAATCACGTTTTTCGTAGCCAAAATGCAAGAAAATTTTCTCGAATGATTGAATCCCCAGTTGCGGAACGCCCATCGTACGAAACGCCACGTGGTCATTTTCGATGTCATTTCGCTCCGAAATTATCCCTTCGGCAATCATGGCATCGGCTACTTTATTTACATCGGGTACTCTCTCGCTGTATCTACGCATCAAGCCATCGAGTACGTATGCTAAGGTTTTTATTTTATTGTTTTCTATCATTTTTATATGAAAGTTGTAGTTTAAATGAAAACTATCGACCATGGTCTATTGACCGTAGACTAACTCAATCTTTAAAGAACGAACCATTTTGGGTTTCAAGATAAGAACCAAAATCTATATCTTCTTGTTTCAAAAAGCCTTGCTGTGGAAGTTTTCCATCGGCTACCATTTCAACTACTGCCGCTACCGAGGCGGCCGTTGTCCATGAAATGGCTCGCCAATGTTTTCCATCAATTTCGAGTGGTTTATAGGCTCTGTAAAACTCTTCACGGGCTAATTCTTGCCCTTTCCAGCCTTCCACAACGGCATACACATACACCACGTCTTCTTGCACAGGAGGTTTGGCTTCGGTCAAGATTTGCTCCACTAATTGGCGTTTATCTTTCAAAATTAATTCATAAAGCAAAAATTTCATCAATTTTGCGTGACCAGGGTAGCGAATCGTTTTATAGTTGAGGGTATCTACTTTTCCTGCAAAGGTTTCACACATCGTGCCCAAACCACCCGAAGTGCTGAATGCCTCAAATTCCTGCCCTTCGATTTGAATATGTTCGATACCGTCGAGCGAGGTAACCATCTTGACTTCACCATTATGAATCACTTCGGCATCGTTGATGTATTCGTTTATTACACCCGCAGGCGACCACGTAAACGAATAGCCCATCAATCCATTCGGAAAACGAGGCAAAGCACCCACACGAAGCTCAATATCTCGTAGTTTAGTAAAACGTTTTGCTAAATCTGCTCCCACGATTCCGATTAAGCCTGGGGCAAGTCCACACTGAGGAGCCATGACCGCCGAAGAAGTTTTGGCCATTTCTCTGATAGCCGATGTGGTAGGTACATCTTCGGTCAAATCAAAGTAATGAATGCCGAGTTTATGGGCAGTTTTAGCTATTGGTAAGTTAAGATTATAGGGCATAGCCGACACTACTGCATCGAAATTTTTGAGCGTGTTTTCTAAGAAATTGATGTCGTTTACATCTCCGAGTAAGACATCAAAAGGCAAAGTTGTGGCAGGTTGGCGTAAGTCCATACCCGTAACGGCAAAGCGTTTTGCGAGTAATGTACCAACCAACGAACCTACCTTGCCCATACCAATGACAAGTACGTTTTTCATTGTTGTGAAAAGATTAAAATGTTATGGATGATTACTATTTTTTACCACGTAAGCACGAAGAACACAAAGAATCACTTAGTGAAACTTAGTGCTAATTAGTGTACTTAGTGTTGAAAGAAAACATGAAAAAAGACAACCTAACAAACGTCAGGAACAAATGAGCAGGCACTACGTAGATAGGCGAGGCGTGCTAAATGATATTTTAGGTCTTTAAACAATGGAAGAATAATTTTTTGTGCAAATGTATAGAATGAAAAGATATTTGCAAGAAAAAAAGCGAGAAAAAAGAACCCTCCCTATTGGGGAGGGTAGGGAGGGGCTATTAAATTCTATCTTTATACGTTTCGTAACCAAAACTTTTTAGTAACTGAAACTTGTCGTTTTCTTTCCAGATACCAATTGATGGCAAGCCAACGCCATTGAAAGTTGTAGTTTTTACCATCGTGTAGTGAATCATATCATCAAAAACTACACTATCTCCGATTTGGAGCGGTTTATCAAATGAGTAATCGCCCATATAGTCACCTGCGAGACAAGTCATGCCTCCCATGCGGTACGTGGGCTTTCCTTCAACGGCATCAGTTGCTCCCCAAATGCGTGGTTTGTAGGGCATTTCGAGGGTATCGGGCATGTGAGCAGCAAACGATACATCAAGAATAGCCACATCAACGCCTTGGGCATCAACAATATCAAGTACCGTCGAGGTTAGATAACCCGTTTGCCAACCAATTGCCGAGCCTGGTTCGAGAATAATTTCGATATTGTATGTCTGACGTAAACGTTTGATTAGTGAAATTAGATGCTCATGATTATAGCCTTCACGAGTCATTAGATGACCACCACCGAGATTCAGCCATTTTACTTGGTGCAATAAATCACCAAATTTCTCTTCGATATGCACCAACGTACGCTCTAATGTATAAGAATCGTTTTCGCAGAGGGTGTGCGAGTGTAGGCCTTCGATGCCTTCTGGGAGTTCTTTGCCCAATAGTTCACGAGTGACGCCAAGTCTTGAACCCACAATACACGGATTATACATATCAGTTTCAACCTCAGCATATTGTGGATTTATTCTGATTCCGCACGAAATTTTGCGTTCAAAACTTTGTATTCGGTCTTTAAACTGATTCCATTGATTTAGTGAATTGAATGTAATATGGCTGCTATTGGCCATTATTTGGGCAAATTCAGCAGGTTTGTAGGCAGGAGCATAGGTATGTGCCAAGCAGCCCATTTCTTCAACAATCAGTTGGGTTTCGTTGAGCGAACTGGCCGTTGCTCCCGAAAGATATTGTTTTACCATCGGGAAAGTGGCATACATCGAAAAGCCTTTCAAGGCTACGATGATTGATGCACCCGACTCGGTCTGAACTCGGTTTAATAATTCAAGATTTCGACGTAAGAGTTTTTCATCTAAAACATAACACGGCGATGGAATTTGAGAAATATCTATGGGCATTTTAATGCAAAATGAATAATGTAAAATGATTAATGCTTTGAAACGCATTTTTGTTTTGCAAAATTACTTATTTAATAGCAATCCATAACAAAAAATAGCCCGAACAATGTTGTACGGGCTGTTTGTGTTGATTTAGGTAGAGGGTTTCGGGAAATATAATATGAACAGGGCAGGGGGAGAACCTGTTTATATAGACTATGTATTATTTATACAAATATCTAATCATCAAGTTTAAAGAAAACAGGAATCGTGAATTTTACTCTTACGTTTCTGCCGTTTTGTTTTCCTGCAATCCATTTTGGCATGAGTTTTACCACTCGCATAGCTTCTTCATCGCAACCAAAACCAATGCCTCTCATTGTTTCGATGTCGGTAATGCTACCATCTTTTTCAACGATAAAACTCAAGAAAACCTTACCTTGAATATTGGCACGTTGAGCGGCCGTTGGGTACTTGAGATTTTTGCTTAAAAACTTATACATTTCGCTATTTCCACCCATGAATGATGGTTGTACTTCGACGGTTATGAAAGCCGTGTTATCTTCTTCGGGTAGCTCAACGATTGTTTTTTCAACCGACTTTACTTCAGTAGGAGGAGCCGCAGCAATTTCGTCAGAATCAGTACCCTTTATAGTCTCATTGCTTATTATTTTACCTTCCATTTCATCAGGTGATGGTGGAGGTGATTCATGAGTAGTTTCTTCTACAACTACTGGCTCTACAAAGGCGATGGTACTTTTTTGTTCTACTTTTGGAGGCTCTACTTCTTTTGGTTTTTCGAGTTCTGGAAGTAATTCATTTGGTAATTTAATTGGGTTATGCTCAACGACAATTAGTTGAGACTCTTCTTTTTGTCTCGCAAAAAGAAAGTTTGTAAGAAGCATTAAACCAAAACAGCCAACACCAATAAACAAAGCTCGATTGATATTTGTAGTATAATGCGTGCGAAGCTCATAAGCACCATAGGCTTTATTACGATGCTCAAAAATGATTTCATCAAGTGTGGTTGGAGTGGGTAAAGCAGTAGCTGGCAACCCTTGTGTGTGAGGTTTCATTGTAGTAAAAGTTTAAGTTGAACATTCGTAGTTTCGCTGAACTACGATACAATGTTAAGGAAGAAAAATGAACTGTGCAAGTAAATGAAGAAAATATTTAGATATTTATCTAAATATTTTATTTTAATAGTGACCTTGATATGTTCAGACATAAAAAATGGCACATTTTGTAAAGATTGATAACAAAATGTGCCACACTTATAAATTCGAGAAGTTTTATAAACTATCGTAATAAGCCAAAATCTTGGCTATATCAATGTCGTTTTTGAACGATAGGTTTTCTTTCTTAATGTAAGCTTCTATTTCAGTTTTTTTATCTTCTAATGCATCCAGAACAGAGCTTTTCTTTACTTTAACCTTTATAAGTGAATTATCGGCCTTGCGAATGAAATATTGTGAATTATCAACGTAGGAGTCATAACGACGGTCGGCACTGTATCCGCCTTGATAATTTGCTTTTAAAACATTCTTGCTAACATATTTGAGTAGCGATGATTTGTTTTTGTACAACACCATCAAAAAACAAACGGGTACAGTACCGCCATCGGCTTTTAGGTTTTCTACTTTTATGAATGGATAACTGACATTTTTGCTCGCATCATTGATTGTAAACGCCGTGATTTGATTCGGAAATACAATGATAGAATCTCCTTGTGGACGCTTCATTAATAATTCTTTGGTTTGGGTATTGTATTTTAGTAAATGGCTTTTCTTACCTGCATCGCCATTCGTGAAAACTAACTGCCCCGAAAGCCACTCGTCAATAAAGTAAGGTGTTCCTTGCATTCCTTCGTAGCGTAGGTCGTATGTCCTTACCACTCCAGTTCCTCCGCCCGTTTCTTCATTACGTTGGAGTGAATTATAAATCATCGCTGCTTGAACCGACGGGTCATCTTTGGTAGTTGTGTTTTTCTTCTGCTCTTCTTTTTTTTCTTGGGCGAAAGCTATGTTTGAGATGAGTGTAATAATAAAGAGTGCTTTTTTCATAAGTTTAGGTTTGTTTCTGACGTAAATATAGTGAGCGAACAGAATATTCGCTCCACAGAAACGAAAAAATCCTGCCATTTTGTGTGGCAGGATTTAGTTAAATTATATTTTCAATAAATTCTTACCGACTATCGCCTATGGACAATCGACTAAAATTTTAATATTCGTGCGGTAAAACACCATTGATTTGTTCGTGCCAAGGTAAACCTTGCGTATTGAGCAAATCCATGAATGGGTCTGGGTTTAGCTCTTCGCAGTTCCAAACACCCGCTTTTTGCCATTCTGGGTTTGTGAGCATTAACATAGCACCAATCATAGCAGGCACGCCCGTTGTGTACGATACCGCCTGTGCTTTTACTTCTTTGTAGCACTCGGCGTGGTCGCAGTTATTCCAAACGTAATACGTTTTATCCTTTCCGCCTTCGATACCCTTGATTTGACAACCGATTGAGGTTTGACCCGTGTAGTTTTCGCCCAAGGTATCTGGTGCTGGCAATACCGCTTTCAAAAACTCTAACGGAACGATGTCCATACCGTTGAACTTCACGGGGTCGATACGAGTCATACCCACGTTCTGAAGTACTTCGAGGTGAGTCAAGTAAGCTTGTCCGAACGTCATCCAGAATCTGGCACGTTTCAATGTCGGAAAGTTTTTTACCAATGATTCCAGTTCTTCGTGGTATAAAACGTATGATTCTTTCGGGCCAATACCTGGGTAATCAATGGCTTTGTGAATTGACATAGGTGGAATTTCTACCCACTCTCCGTTTTCCCAATAACGTCCGTTTTGAGTAATCTCACGGATATTGATTTCGGGATTAAAGTTCGTAGCAAATGCCTTACCGTGGTTTCCTGCATTACAATCAATAATATCGAGGTAGTGCATTTCGTCGAATTGGTGTTTGTTAGCATACGCACAATACACTTGTGTTACGCCTGGGTCGAAGCCGCAACCCAAAAGTGCCATCAAACCAGCTTCTTTGAAACGGTCTTGGTATGCCCATTGCCAACTATATTCAAACTTAGCCACATCTTTTGGTTCGTAATTTGCTGTATCGAGGTAGTGTACGCCAGTTTCCAAACAAGCATCCATGATGGTTAGGTCTTGGTAGGGAAGGGCTACATTGATAACCATTTTTGGTTGGAAACTTTTGATTAAAGCAACCAATTCGGGTACGTTATCGGCATCGACTTGTGCCGTTTGAATTTTCACACCGTGCATTTCCTCAATATCGGCTGCAATTTTATCGCACTTTGACTTTGTGCGACTTGCCAACATTATTTCGGTAAATACTTGGGAGTTCATCGCACATTTGTGAGCGACAACGCTGCCGACTCCACCGGCACCAATGATAATAACTTTTGACATTCTTGACTCTGATTAAACTGGTTTATCAGATTTCCCTGATTTATATGATGAATTTGATTCGTCAGTATATGTTTAAAATGCTGAACAACAAAAGATTGCTTCAAACATTTTAGCCATACACAAAGTCTTGCAAAGATACTACTTCAAAAAGAAATGAGGGTATAAATCAGGTAGGTTTTTTGAAAATATCAATTACCGTTTAATAAATTTAACTTGATTGAGAAATCTTTTTTGGTTATTTTCGTTTAGAAATGGTAGATATAAGTTTAGATGTCGAAATGTATTTTGTGGCTTTTGTATAAAAATTGCGTCCAAATAAAAACTCCATATAAACTAAATTGAATTGCCATGAACAGAGCAGCTAAATCTGAATCCCAAATGAAGTACGCTGAGTTATTACTAATCAGCGGTCTAACCGTAGCAGTGGCTATCGGTCTGTATTTTACCAACGTTAAGCTTTGGTAAATATCTAATCATTATTTCCTTATCTAATATTTATAAACAAAAATCCCCGTTCATGAACGGGGATTTTTTTATTTCTTTGTAAAGACGGAGTTACAAAAAACGTTTCGTGAAACGTCTCTACGAATAGTCTAATTATGCCAAAGCAGCTACACCTGGGAGAGTTTTTCCTTCCATGTATTCGAGCAATGCACCACCACCTGTCGAAACGTAAGATACACGGTCGCCATAGCCAGCGTTATTAATTGCCGAAGCAGAGTCTCCACCACCAATGAGCGAGAATGCTCCGTTTTCTTCAGTAGCTTTTACTACTGCTTCTGCGATAGCATTAGTACCAACCGCAAAATTTGGGAATTCAAATACACCCATTGGGCCATTCCAAAGAATAGTTTTTGATTTCAACACTGTTTCGGTGAACAGTTTCACTGATTCTGGTCCAATATCAAAACCTTCCCATTCGTCACCAATCTGACCAGTTGCTACGGTCATTCGGTTGGCATCGTTAGAGAATTTGTCGCCACAAACATTATCAAGTGGCATAATAAGGTTTACACCTTTGGCTTTTGCTTTTTCGATTAGTTCGAGAGCTAAAGGCATTTTATCGGCTTCCAAAAGCGATTTCCCGATTGAACCACCTTGTGCTTTTGTGAACGTATAAGTCATACCACCACCAATGATGAGGTTATCAACTTTATCCAATAAACGCTCAATCAATAAGATTTTATCAGAGATTTTTGCTCCACCCATGATAGCCGTAAACGGACGCTCTGCGTTGTTTAAGATTTTTTCGGCGTTATCCACTTCGGCCTGCATCACATACCCACACACACGGTCAGTAAAGAATTGGCCAATGATTGCCGTAGAAGCGTGAGCTCGGTGAGCAGTTCCGAAAGCATCATTTACCCAAACATTGCCAAGTTTCGATAGTTTTTCGGCAAATTCAACGTTTCCTTTTTCTTCTTCTTTATAAAAACGAAGGTTTTCGAGTAAAAGCACTTCGCCTGGTTGTAAGCTGGCAGCTTGCTCGGCAGCCGAAGCACCGATACAATCATCGGCAAATTTCACTTGTAAGCCCAAAATCACAGAAAGTGGGTTTACTAAGTGTTTAAGAGAATATTTTTCGGTCGGACCATCTTTCGGACGCCCTAAGTGCGACATTAAGATACATGAACCACCATCTTTCAAGATTTTCTTGATAGTAGGAATGGTAGCTGTGATACGGGTGTCGTCAGTGATTTCGTACTTTTCATTAAGAGGCACATTGAAATCTACTCGAATAAGGGCCTTTTTGCCCGAAAAATCATAAGTGTCTAAGGTTTTCATTCAATAATGAATAATTAAGTGAATGGGCGTTTGAGCAAATGAGTAAATTTACTCATTTTTTGCGGCTCAAACTTTATAAGGGGCTTTTTTAGAATCTTTTACAAATATAAATTTTCTTTTTGCTTTCATCACGAAATTCTACTACGATTCTTTCGTTATTTATCGAAAAAACATAGAAAAATCATATTTTTTCTTTGCTAAATAAAATCTCGTTTTACTTTGCTGGCAACTTTTAGTATATGTGTGTCGTCTTTGTTAGTAGTTTTGGAAATATTTATGGAATGATGAAATCTACATTTTTATTTTTGTTTTTAATAGTAGGTATTTTCGCTGAGTTAAAGGCTCAAGATGACGAAGAATACTACAAGCCACCAACCAAACGCTTGGACGTGAGAAATAATGCCTATCCGAACCTTAATCGTAAGGAAATGAGCTTATACATGGGGCTTGAAGGAGGTTTTAAACTCAATTATTCTTCGCTCAGCAATACGATTGGTAATTTAGTGAGTAGTCAGAATAATAACGATTTTGCTTGGGGAGTATCGGTTGGATATAATTTGGATAATAAATGGGCGGTTGAGACGGGCTACTTGAAAAATCCTGTCTATTTTATTCAGTCGATAGCATCGGGTAGGGGCGTGCCTTTCACGTATAGAATCGGAACAACATTACACACCATCCCGCTAAGATTTAAGTATAAAGTGGCTAATCTTGATGGGATAACCAAAACAGCGGCTTTGTATATTGGTGGTGGCGTGCTGCTGAATACGAATGCGAAAGAAAAATTGATTTATACAAGAACTTTTACAGGAGTATCGGGGAACCCTTCGAGACGTGATACCATTCGGCTTACTTCAGATTCTTTTGTTACCAAAAAAATGACGGCCGCTTTTGAAGTTCAGACCGAGTTACAAGGGCGAGTTGCCAATGGTTTTTACATTAGTCTTTTTGGAAGAATGAATATCGGACAAAGTGGCGGATTACGCTCTGATATAGTTTATTCGCAGAATTCAAATAAAATTGATGCAGCAACGCAGTCTTTGAAAGGAATTAGTTATAATTTTGGCTTATTGTTGAGAATTGACCTTGCGAGAGGGTATAAATATCTGAGTAAAGTTGAATGAGCCACAAAGTTATTATCGTTAATCGTCATTATCCGCCTAACCCTGGAATTACGGGAGAATCTGCCTGGGATTTGGCGAAATATCTCATCGAAAAATATCAAATCGAGGTGCATATCGTAAACATCGAAGGCAACGATGATGGAGGTGGAGCTAAACGTGCCCCTGTGGGCAAACTTCATACCCTGCAAACACTTTATGACGGTAAAAGCAAAATTCTGAAACAACTGGCGGGTTTTCTGGATGGTTTTCGACTTATCCGAAAAGCTAAGAACCTCGACAAAAATGCGGCTGTCATCGTCATGACCAGCCCACCATTATTGCCATTTTGGGCTTCGATGTTACTCTCCAACGGAACGCCGCCCGAACGGAAATGGGCGTTGTGGTCGATGGATTTATTTCCCGAAGCCTTCGTTGCGATTGGCATGATTGCCGAGAAAAACGCTGTTTATCAATGGTTTTTGAGAAAGACTTACCAAAATGCCCCAAAAAAACTGATTGCTTTAGGACGAAAACAGGCAGAAGTTTTAGCAGAAAAGTATTATGGACAGTCAACCGTAAAATTAGATACTACAATTCTTCCTTGTGGTGTGATTTTTCATCAGACTTACGAAAGTCAGTTTCCTGTTTGGCGAAAAGAGAATGATAATAAAATTTATTTTGGCTATTGCGGAAACTTGAATGATGCCCACAACGAGTATTTTTTGATGGAATTTATCAAGGCACTGAACCCTGAAAAACACCATTTAATTTTGGCTCTTTACGGCAAAAAAGCTCAAAACGTGCTTGAATTTGCCAAAGATTACGAAGGTATTACAGTTTTACCAAATGTGCCACGTAGCCAGTTAAATTTTTTAGATGTGCATTTGGTGAGTTTACTTTCAAAATACACGCACCTCATGATTCCCTCAAAGGCGGTGAGTGCCGTAGCGGCTGGTGGAGCGATTTTGTTTTGCGGAAGCCAAGAAAGTGACAATTGGGATATGCTACAAGAGGCAGCTTGGTTGATTCGTGAAAATGCTGATTTAGGCGAACAAATTAGGGAATATTTGAGCAATTTAACGGCCGAAGATTTAGCCAATAAAAAACAAAACGCCCAAAAACTAAATATAGATTTGCAACAAAACGTGCTGAAAGCCTACGAAGAAATTGCTGATTTTGTAAAATAAGTTTCCTAACTTGTTTCGCACCAAGCACAAGTTAGGAAACTTGTGCTACCAAGCTTCTGTAAACTTCCAAATATTGTTCAAGAACAACACGCTCAGAATAATTATTCAATACTTTTTGTCGGGCATTATTCGATAATTCTGCGTGATTTGCTTCAAACAAAACCCATTTCATTCCTTCTGCCAAACTTTCTGCCGATTTGTATTTTGCTAAGAATCCATTTTTATAACTTTCAATCATTTCTGGGATTCCGCCAACCTCAAAACCAACCGCTGGTGTGCCACAAGCCATGGCTTCCATAATGGTATTAGGTAGGTTCTCTTGAATCGAAGAGGTAACAAAAACATCGGCCGCCGAGTAAACGGAAACAATTTGATTTACATCCGAAATTCTGCCTAAAGCATGAGCTTTAAAGGGTAGTTTCTGAATTGTTTCGGCATCACTTTCGCCCAAAATCACTAATTCAATCTCTTGATTATTAGGGTTTTGTGTTTTTAAAATTTCCAACGATTCTTGAAAATAACTAAATCCTTTCCAGATAACCGAAACCTTGACCGCTACAAAAAGAATCAATTTTTTATCAATCGGTAAACCCAATTTCTTTCTTGCATCAGCTTTATTTTGTGGCGAAAAAAGATTCGTATCCAAAGGATTTGGAATAGCTTTGACCGAAAAATCTTTCAATAAACTACTTTTTTTTGCACGGTTTGCAAGCCATTGGCTACATCCTACTATTGTTATTTCGTTCCCTGAGCGAAGTCGAAGGGAAGGGACGAGAATTGCACTTTTCCGCTCCCAAACCTGATTCGACAAATCAGTCGGTGATGGATTTTTGAGATATTGGACACAATTTCCACAAGAATCCTGGAAGTTTTCGCAGTCGCCACTGTGGTGGCATCCGCCTGTAAATGCCCACATATCGTGTAGCGTCCAGACAATAGGCTTATTAAGAGCAAAAAGTTTTTCGAGTGATTTTATGGACAAAAAGCCAAAATTTATCCAATGTAGATGAATAATGTCTGCTTCTTGCACGAGCGGATGTGCGGAAATATCAATACCCGAATTGGCTGGTGAAAAGGCAAATCTGATTTCTTTGTTTTTTTCTTGAAATTTAAAAAATAAACGTTCTTGAATGAATCGACCAAAGGCCAGTTTTTTTTGTAGCCAAGTTTCGGCAATTGCTTTTACGTTTGGGTTATCTCGCTTTTTTTCTTGTACCAATAGGGTTGCTTCTATGCCTTCGGTCTGATTGAGAGCGTTGAGTAATCGTAGGCAAGCAATGGCAGCTCCACCCATGGCGTCGTCGGTATTGATAAGTAGAATTTTCAAACGAAAAGAAATTGATTGACAAATGGAATGCGAATTACGTGATTTTTTACGAAAAACCTGTAACGTCTTTGCTTACATTGCGAGTCTGCTTTAAAACTTATAAGCGTTTTTTTCGTTATATACCCAATAAAGCATGTATTCTAATGAAAAAAACGTTTGTAATCACTGGCCTTGGCATTGTTACTTCTTTAGTGGCTATCAGATGTAAAGAAGCAGAAGATGCTCCCACAACTACAACAGCTGCTACACCAACCACTCCCACAACGGTTGTGGTTACGCCTCCCACAACTACGCCTATTTATCAAGCAGTTGAGGCCTATCCAAAATTAACTTTCAGCTCGCCAGTTGATTTTACTCACGCCAATGATGGTACCAATCGACTATTTGTGGTTGAGCAACGTGGCGTAATTCAGGCTTTTGAAAATAGTGTTACTACTGAAACTAAATCGGTGTTTTTAGATATTTCGAGTAGAGTTGCTTCGGGCGGAGAAATGGGGTTGTTAGGTTTGGCTTTTCATCCTGACTTTAAAAACAATGGATTTTTCTTTGTGAATTATACCCGAAATTCCCCTCGTCGTCAGACCGTAATTGCAAGATTTAAGGCTAATGGTCAGACCGCCGACCCAAATAGCGAAGCTATCTTATTCACTTTCGACCAACCATATACCAATCATAATGGCGGCCAATTAGCTTTTGGTGCAGATGGGTATTTGTATATAGCAACGGGTGATGGTGGAAGTGGCGGAGACCCAGAGAATTATGCTCAAAACCGAGCCAGTTTATTGGGAAAAATGCTAAGAATTGATGTGAATACAACTACCAAAGGAAATTACGGTATTCCGAAGGATAATCCTTACGTTGGTAATACACAAGGTTTTAGCGAAGAAATCTATGCGTATGGGTTGAGAAATCCGTGGCGTTTTAGCTTTGATACTGTAACGAAAGATTTATGGACTGGCGATGTTGGACAAAATAAAGTAGAGGAAATAGACATAATAACAAAGGGTAGCAATTATGGTTGGAAAGTGAAAGAGGGAAGTTCGTGTTATTCGGGCGACTGCTCGCAGACTAACCTGATTGCCCCAGTTTGGGAATACCAACAAGGGAACGATGGTCGTTCGGTAACGGGTGGAGTTGTTTACCGAGGAAAAAAATTCACGGACTTTACAGGGAAATATCTCTGCGGAGATTATGTAAGTGGAAAAATATGGGCATTGACTTACGATGGAAAAACCGTGAAAAAGTCTGATGAAATTACGAATGTAAGCACAATTTCAGCATTCGGACAAGATGCCAATGGTGAGGTTTACATGCTAAACTACGGCAACGGAAAAGTTTATACGCTGGCTAAGAAGTAAGAAGTTTTCTGTAAACGAATCGTGGCAAATCTTGATGATATGCCACGACTTTTTATTGATAGTTAATCAGAAAAATTTAGTTACTTTCAACCACAAATTCTTCATTGCACCATTGAGTTCGGGCGAAATATTGCTCCAATAAATAATTATGCCATAAAGCAAGGTAAGTGCCACCGAGCGATAAGCCATATCTACGATTGACAGGAATTTATCGCTTCCAAGTTGAGGTAAAAGTCTGATAACCAGCCACGAGATTAAGGCTACAACAATAACTTTCACCAAATCAAAAGTAAAAGGCTGCATACCGAGTTTAATCAAAACAACTAAATAACGGGCCAAATTATAATAAACCGTAGCGATGGCCAATGCAAATGCAGCACCATTCATGCCGTAGATGGGTATTAGAAAATAGTTGAGAGCAACCGTTATGAAAATAAGCCCAACCATGATATAAGTATCGTAAATATAGTGTTTTGAAAGAGCCAAAATCGTTCCGTTCAGTCCCGTTGCCAAGTCGAAGAGTTTTCCCAGACAGATAATAATCACCACCATTTTTCCTGCGGAATATTCGGGTTTTAGGAAAAGAAAAAGGTTGTCAATATTGAGATAAATCCCGAGGAAAATCCAACAGCCAACAATCAG
>JACCDQ012079204.1_pt1 | contig 30965 bp, 27 predicted proteins | sample 7446031 | NCBI WGS metagenome assembly JACCDQ01 (sample SAMN15323442, study PRJNA562643) | freshwater metagenome | isolation source: river surface water | place: USA:Blue River Watershed | collected 2017-08-17 | reverse complement strand
TGGCTGAAGCATTAATATCACTACCTTTGCGGGCTTAATTCTCTCCATGAAACGTATCAACGAATACAAAAAATTATTTGGCATCGACAAACCTATTGTTTTGGCCGAACTCAAACAGTCTTACCGCGTTTTGGTCAAGCAATGGCACCCCGATAAGTTTCAGGATGGCGACCCACTTAAAGTTGAAGCCGAAGAAATGGGCCGACGCGTTGTAGATGGCTACCATTTTTTGGTGAGCATTGCTCCGGAAACAAAAGCAGCTAACCTAGAAGACTACAACCGCACAATTAACGAATGCGGTATCGCCGATTTTCGCCACAAAGGCCTTCTTCTAGAAATTACCTTTACCGACGGTTCTTGCTATGAGTACTTTGGCGTGAATGCGAATGTCTACAAAAAGCTGATCAACGCCGACAAACAAGTGCGCTTTGCCAAACGCTTCATTTACGAGAGTTTCCTTTACCGCCAGTCTAAGAAGGCAAGTACGGTAGAAGCCTAATCTTCCTCGATTTCCAAAGATTCTGGTGAGTCACCCAACAACTGCTGGCTTTCTGCTGCCGGCAACTCTTCCACTTTGCGCAATTTAGACATGAGTACGTTGGTGCGGGTGGTGACGAGTTTTTCGAGTTCGTCGTCGGCTTCTGAAATTTTCTTGCGCGCTTTTTCTAGAACACCACCAAATTTGGTGAATTCCGTCTTGACCGCACCGAGAATTTGCCAAACTTCGCTGCTGCGTTTTTGAATGGCTAAGGTTTTGAATCCCATTTGTAGGCTGTTGAGCATGGCCGCCAAAGTGGTGGGGCCCGTGACAATTATTTTGAATTCGCGCTGCAAAATAGCGACGAGCTCTGGCTGGCGCACGACCTCAGCAAACAGCCCCTCTATGGGCAAGAACATGATGCCAAAATCGGTGGTAAAGGGTGGGTCTATGTATTTGTCACGGATGTCTTTGGCGAATTTCTTAATGCTGGCAGCAAGTGCTTTGTTGGCGCTCTCGATACCAGCTAGATCAGCGGTGTCGTAGGCCGTTTGCAGGCGAACGTAGTCTTCTTGTGGAAATTTGGCGTCGACAGGCAGGTACACTTCTTGGCCGAAGTCGTCTTTGCCCGGGAGCTTGATGGCAAACTCTACGTGGTCATTGGATCCTTTTTTGGTCTTGACATTTGCCGCGTATTGTTCGGGCGCTATAATTTGCTCTAGGATATTGCCCAACTGGATTTCTCCCAAGACCCCGCGTGTTTTGACATTGCTCAGTACTTTTTTGAGGTCACCTACCCCATTGGCAAGGCTTTGCATTTCACCGAGGCCTTTTTGAACGGCTTCTAAACGTTCCGACACCAGTTTGAAAGACTGCCCCAGGCGCTCCTCGAGTGTTTTGTGTAGTTTCTCGTCGACGGTTTCGCGCATCTTTTCGAGTTTTTCTTCGGTGCTCTTGATGAGTTCTCCCTGGCGCAGTGCCATGGTATCTGTTAAAAGATGAAGTGCTGTTGCCAGTTCTTGACGGTTGTCTTTGATTTGCCCCATAAGTTCTTCGCGGTTTTGGCGCAGCATCTCAGACAATTCTTGTCGCTGTGTTTTAAATTGCGCGAAAATTAATACCACAAATAGCAGGTTGAATGCCATTAAAAACAAAAGAAGTTCGTTCATCATCATTTTTGTGACAAAATTAACCGCTCTCATCGTAAACTATTTACGATGAAATCATAACGCAATGGTCAACTAATTGGAATGAAAGAATCAAATAAATTCGCTACTTTTATACTGATGAGATTACTGCTGATTCTATTTCTATTTTGCGGTATGCAAACAAATCTCCAAGCGCAAGTTTTTGCTCGCAGTTGGGACACTTGGTTTGGGCAATTACAAGTTGGAGCCACCACAGGCATAGACTTCGGCGGCATTACCTCAATAACTCATCGATTATAACTTGACCACGTGGTCGCTCAACTTAGGTATGTTCTTTTTAATTCCGCACTACAAACCATTCTAGCCCCAGCTTGTTGTAATACCAAAAAAATACATGTCTTTAATCCGCATAGACCGCTCCGAAATCCAAAAAATGGGCCGCATTGAGCGCCTCAACCTCATCAATAGCTGCACTGGCTACAAATCCGCTAATCTCATTGCCACCATTTCCAATGAGGGAAAGACCAACGTGGCTGTATTTTCTAGCGTTACGCATTTAGGAAGTGACCCCGCCCTCATCGGGTTTATTTTGCGGCCAACCACCGTACCGCGCCACACCTATCAAAATATCAAGGCCTACGGCTATTTTTCGGTCAATCACATTACAACCGACCAAATTGCAGACGCCCACCACACCTCGGCCAATTATCCAGAAGAAACCAGTGAATTTGACATAACCGACCTCGAGCCCGTTTACCACGGCGGCTGCCCGGTTCCATTTGTGAAGGGAAGTCCTGTCAAGCTTTTGTGCAAATATGTCAATGAATACCTCATCGCAGAAAATGGCTGTATCCATGTCATTGCGTCCATAGAAGCCATATTTTACGAAGAAGCGCTCTTGACACCAGACAAATGGCTACAGCTAGACAAAGGCAAGGTAGTCGCTATCAATGGACTAGATGGCTATGCCCAACCTCAACTTTTGGAACGATTTTCGTATGCAAGACCAAAAAAATAATTCATGAAACATCTTTTTATCCTTCTCAGCATCACCACCCTTCTCACTTCTTGCGTTGCCGTGCAAGAAGCGCAAAATGTAGTTGAATTAAGCCAAATGCACAACCGTATTGCTGTTGTACCAATCGATGCAACAGTAGAACGCAAATTGTGGATGAACCAAGAAAAATACAATGAGCTCAACCTAAGCAAAAGCGAAGAAACCCAGCAGCGCATTTACAATTTCATGCAGTTTTATTCCAGAAATGGCAGCATCCATGCAGAAATCATGAGCCCGGAAGAAGTCAATTCCATTTTGCGCGGCGCGGGCTTTCCCACCACCAAATTCACGAACAACGACCTCTGTAGCTTGCTCCGTGTTGACGCCATCATTTATGGTCAAATAGAAGTCCGTGAACCCGTTAGCGAGGTAACTGCAATGGCCATCAGCAACACCTACAGCAACACCATGGTGATCACCAATATTGTCCAACTCACTTTGAATCTTTACGACGCCAAAAGCGCCACACAAATTTGGAATACCCAACAAGTCAATCGCGGCCAAATGGGCTCCATTAAAGAAAACATGCAAAGACAAGTATGCCGAAGAGCAGTGCGCAATTTACCCTACAATCTTAAAAAACGCCGCTACAAAAAAGCGTATGAAGAAATGGGTGGGTTTTAAGCCCCCAACGCCTGCTCAAAAGCCTCCACTTCTCTTGCACCGTGGATGGCAACCTTTCTATCGAAGATGAAATAAGGTACGCCGCGCAGGCCGAGTTCTTGGGCTTCTTGCAAATCTTGGGTAAAGGCGCGGCTGTGCTTACCGCCTAGGATGGCGAGGTCGAGGTGGTCGGTTTTCAGGCCAACTTCTTGAGCGAGTTCTTGTAGTACCTGGATATCATCGATGTTCTTGCCTTCTGTGAAATAAGCTTTCAACAGACGCATTTTACAAGCCCACTGCAGCCCTTGCTCGTGGGCTTCGTGCAATAAGAGATGGGCTTTAATGGTATTGGCCACCTTGATTTGATCCATCCGAAAATCGAGACCTAATTCATGACCCTGCCCAACAATTCTGTCATTCATAGCTGCTATCTGTTCGATAGGAATTTGCTTGTGCTCGTGCAAATATTGAGTAATGGACTTGCTCAAATCAGTCTTGAGGCCTGGGTTCAATAAAAAAGTGTGTAACTCAATTTGAACCTCATTTTCAAGGCCCTTATTTTGGATGGCCCGATTCAATTTGGCGAGACCTAAATAACAAAACGGACAGGCGATGTCCGACCAAACTTCTATCAACATAGGTTTTATTTTTAGCGAACCTCTGTGCCGAAGTCGCGAAAGCGCGACAACAACATAGCAAGTTCATAGGTGCGGTAAATATATAATTCGACAACGAGATAGTTCGGGTTGTCTACTACAATGCGCTGCGAGGCATGTAAACGCCTGGATTTTACGTAGGATATAGCCCAATCGGTAAATTTCAGGCGGATCACTTCAGGAACGCTTTCTTTGAATCGTGCGATGCCCAAACAATGTTTAAAATAAGACTTTAAGCCAACTTCTTGACTGAGTTGCTGCCATGAAAAATACCTTAGATCGCCCTCGCTGCCATCTTCTCGCTCCACTAAGGCAGGCACGACTACAAAATCTTCAATTAAGTCAAAGGCAAAGACTTTAATTTGTGACTTTGGTGCATTTTGACGCTCAGACCACACACTGGCAATTAAATAATAGCGGCCTTCATAAAAGCGAACTTGCAGCGGCGCAACCACTTGAAGTTTTGATTTATATGTACCAAATGCCGATTGATACAGAAATTGAACGAGGTATTGCTGGGTAATTGCTTGTGCGCAATTGGCGGCAAGCTCAAAGGACTTTCCGTCGTCATTGAGCGCTGAGAAACTAAAAACTAGTTTGTCTTGAAGGATGTCGTCTTTACTTACATTTTGTGCGCCCAACTGCAAGGCAATTTGCTCGAGCATGCTGGTTTTAAAGGCCTCAGAAATTGTTTCCCTTGGTGCAGAAAGCAATTGATAATAATGCTTTTTAGAGACTCGTATATGGATCAGTCGATCGCTTCCTTGCTCCCTTAACACTTGTAAATCTGCCTCTAATGAACGCCTTGAAATCGGTTTCAAACCTAAAAGTGGCAGTGCTTTGCGCAGGTATTCTTGAATTTGCACAAAAGAAGCACGCATAAAGGCCTGCTCTTTTAAATAATCGAGGATCAATTGCAAGCGCTGGCTTTGTGCTTTGAGTTGCAGCATGGCCAAATATAGTTATTACGCAGAAATATTGCGGAGTGAATGGAGATTAAATTATGGTATACATCCAAAAGTTATCGATTTTTGGTACTATTTTTGAGTGTTGAAGATTTTTTACAAAACAATTCCAGATGAAAACCATCCTCTTTTCAATTGGCTTACTTGCGCTGGCAACAGGCTGTAGCAAATGGCAAAATAACCAAAATCAGATCACGAAGATATCCACAGATGGTACTTGGGTAGTGAGCAGCTACATCGATAGCGGCGACGACGAAACCAACGATTTCAGCACCTTTAGACTCAATTTTTTGGAAGACGGCGTACTCAACGGAACCGATTTACTGAGTAGCAATTCCAATCCACATGCTGGCACTTGGTCTGTTACAGACTCAAACAGCAATGACGACAGCCTAGACGACCTCGACTTCATCATCAATTTCAATGTAGGCAACAAACTAGACGACCTCTCCGACGACTGGGACATCCTTTCCTATACCGATACAGAAATCAAGCTGATTGATGTTTCTGGAGGTAATGGAGACACCGATTACCTCACGCTCTCCAAGCTGTAATACGAGCGCAAAAGCGCTTAACAAAATTCATGAAAAGCCCTGAGGAAACTCAGGGTTTTTTGTTCCTCAGAACCTTCGGCAGGCTCTTGGTTGTAGACCCAATTGGCCATAGGTGGCATGCTCATCAAAATAGACTCCGTGCGCCCTCCTGAATAAATGCCAAACTTGGTGCCACGGTCATGCAATAAATTGAATTCAACGTAACGTCCGCGTCTGAGCGCTTGCCAAGTAAGTTCTGCAGCAGTGGGCTCGTGCAAAACAACATCTTTTATTTGATCTTTGTAAACTACTGGAAACAAGCGGCCTAAATCATGACAATAAGCAAATAGTTGTGCTTTTGTGAGGCCACAGCTTTCGTTGAGTTGATCAAAGAAAATACCCCCTACCCCTCTTGATTCACCTCTATGCGGCAAAAAGAAGTAACGGTCTGCCCATTCTTTGAATTTCGGATAGAATCCTGTATCGTAGCGATCTGAAGTGGCTTTGAGCGCTTCGTGAAAAAGACTAGCTTTTGCAGTATCGACATAATGTGGCGTGAGGTCAATGCCGCCACCAAACCAATAGGTATGGTCTTCGAGTTCAAAATAGCGCACATTCATGTGCATAATCGGATGGCGCGGATGACGGGGATGCAACACGATGGATACGCCTGTAGCAAAGAAAGCTTCACCTTCATGACCAAGTTGTTTTTTCATGGCTTCGGTGACCGGACCATGCACTGCGCTAAACGCAACACCCGCTTTTTCAAAGATGTGACCTCCTTGTAGCGTGCGGGTATGGCCACCACCGCCCTCTTCTCTTTGCCAGGTATCTTCTTGAAAAGTTGCTTGGCCGTCGAGTTGCTCAAGTGCCTGACAAATATGCAATTGAAGTTCGCGGTAATGGGCCGCAATTTCTGTTTTATTCATGGTGTGGAGCTAACAGTTGGGCGTTTTGATAAGGGACAACTACTGCGGTGTTGTTTTCGATATACAAACCGTTTGCGCCTGATCTTAAGTTCATGTTGCTGATGAGTCCTTGTTGTGGCTTGTGCATGCCAAGTAGCTCTTTGCCGATATGCAGCGTGAGGTCATAACCCAAGCAAGCCATTTTACTCAGATCGGTGTTGTAGCGCTTGCGAAAAGATTTGTGAAAAGGGATAATTTGTGCTTGGTGGTAATTGAAGTAACTAGGCAGCGCAACTAAAAATGCTTGGTCGCGCACTTGTGGCGCATCGAGCTCCTTGAAATCGAGCCAATCTTTTTGGCCCACCACAAGCATATTGCTATCTAAGGCTACTGCTTTGAGCAAGCCAACAACCTTAGCCCGATCGGTGCTGAAACTGACCAATAATTGCGGACCACCAATTGGTTTGAACTTTTGATAGTTGGACCAGGTGGCTTCTTGTAATTTGAGTTTTGACTGTGTAGTAGAAACGCTGGCAAAGGCCGTTTTGAATTTTTGCTCAAGAAGTTGATCTGCGGCTATGGGGCTATTGATGAGCACAACCGTATAGCCTTGGTAAAATTGATGAAGATGAAGGGCGAGGTTTTCGACTAAAGCGGGATCTGAGGGCGTGTAGGAAATAAAATTAGGCGCCATTTGGGCAAGCGCAACAGACATTTGTACTGGAAAGACGACCGGTATACCCTTTTCTTTTGCAAAAGTTGCCACTATTTTGGCTTGCTTCTCTTGTAATGGCGAAAAAATGAGGTCGATAGCGTTCATTTCTTCACTTTGCAATACTGCTTCTAAACTAGGACTCAAGGCGTTGTCATCGAAAACGTGGATATCGGCAGAAAGACCCAAGCTTTTGAGGCTGTCTAAGGCCATTTTCATGCCCATGTAGTAATCGAGCGCAGCAGCCGCTACAAATCGATTTTGACCGGCGCTTGAATCAAGGGCAAAAGGTAAAAATACGGCGATATGGTAGTGCTCCTTTTTGGGAACGGGAAAACGAAAGGCTTCGACAGAACTTTGCTGCTGGCGCTCCGGTACGGCTTGCACAGGTACAGGTGTGGTTTTGACTTGCTGAATAGGCACAAGGATTTGTTGACCAGGGCTCACTCTAGATGATGTGAGTTTGTTGAGCGCCATGAGTGAGTCTACAGACACCATATAACGCTTAGAAATGGCGTAAAGGTTTTCTTTTTCTAGCACCGTATGCTTGATCAGTGTGTCGGTCAGGCTGTGCGGGAAAGTTGCTTGGCTGGCAACTTGCGGTTGTGTTGTTTTATTGAGCTCAAAAGGAAGCACCGCGTTTTTGATCACGATTTGCTGCCCCACCTTGAGCCCCGTCTTGGTATTTGGATTCCAGCTATACAATGAATCTAAAGGCACTTCATATAAACGCGAAATAGCTGAGAGCGTTTGCTGAGGTACTACCTTGTGCACAATTTGACCACGCAACACGGGCACACTAATGGTTTCGCCCGCAACCAAACCGCGTTCCAAACCCGGATTCAAGGCCAATAACTGATCGGCGTCGCATTTAAAAAGCGTTTGCAAGCGCGTCAGGCTCTGCCCTTCAGGGAGCACATATTGATAATATTTTTGACCACCTTTCTCCACAATTGGCAAAGCCTGTGCCCGCACCAAAAAAGAAACTAAAAAGCAACAAATGAAAGGTATCGAAAACTTCATGTTATTCCCATTCAATGGTGGCAGGTGGCTTGGAGCTGATATCGTAGGTGACGCGATTGATACCGCGGACTTGATTGATGATACGGTTCGAGATTTTGGCCAAGAACTCATATGGCAAATGGCACCAATCGGCGGTCATGCCGTCGGTGGAAGTTACTGCTCTGAGCGCAACCGCGTTTTCATAGGTGCGTTCGTCGCCCATGACACCAACGGATTGGATCGGCAAAAAGATAGCTCCTGCCTGCCAAACATCGTTGTAGAGGCCGTCTTCTTTGAGACCATTAATGAAAATAGCGTCAACTTCTTGTAAGATGCGCACTTTATCGGCAGTTACTTCGCCGAGAATACGGATACCTAAACCAGGTCCTGGGAATGGATGACGCCCTAAAATGCGCTCGTCTATTTGCAAAGAGCGGCCAATGCGGCGCACTTCGTCTTTGAACAACAAACGCAAAGGTTCTACCACTTGAAGTTTCATGTAGTCGGGCAAACCGCCTACGTTGTGATGCGATTTGATGGTTTGTGAAGGACCACCAGTAGCAGAAACCGACTCGATTACGTCGGGGTAAATGGTACCCTGACCAAGCCATTTGGCGTTCTCGACCAATTTGGATTCTTCGTCAAAAACATCGACAAACACCTTGCCTATAGCTTTTCTTTTGAGTTCTGGATCGGTAAGGCCAGCCAAAGCCTCGTAAAAACGTGCCGAAGCATCGACGCCTTTCACATTGAGGCCCATGCCTTGGTAAGAAGCCAAAACTTCTTCAAATTCGTTTTTACGCAATAAGCCGTTGTCTACAAAAATACAGTGCAAGTTAGGGCCAATAGCTTTGTGCAAGAGCACGGCTGCTACAGAAGAGTCTACGCCGCCAGAAAGACCGAGAATGACTTTGTCGTCGCCGAGTTGAGCTTGCAAGCGCGCTGTGGTTTCTTCGATGAAAGAATCGGGGGTCCAGTCGCAGGCACAGTGGCAAACGTCTACAATGAAGTTTTGCAAAAGCGTTTTGCCCTCTGTGGAGTGATACACTTCTGGATGAAACTGAATGCCAAAGGTTTGCTCGCCTTCAATAGCGTAGCCCGCAACTTCTACGTCGTGGGTAGAGCAAATGATTTGGTAATTGGCTGGGATTTTTTTGATGGTATCGCCATGAGACATCCAGACCTGAGAACCTTGGGTCATGCCTTTGGTCAGGACGTTGGTGGTATCGAGGTAAGTGAGGTGTGCACGGCCGTATTCACGGGTGTTTGAAGGCAATACTTCACCGCCAAAATGGTGTGACAAATACTGTGCGCCAAAACAAACGCCTAGCAGTGGCAACTTGCCTTTGATTGCAGAAAGATCGGGCTTAGGCGCCTGCGGATCGCGAACCGAAAACGGACTTCCCGAAAGAATGACCCCTTTGACATTGCTGCCAAGCTCAGGGATTTTGTTCCAGGGGTGGATTTCACAATAAACGTTGAGTTCGCGGATTCTTCTGGCAATCAGTTGGGTATATTGAGAACCAAAATCTAAGATAACTATTAATTCATGCATGCCACAAAGATAGCTGAAATACGATTTATTTACGGCTAAAATCCATAGAATTCATTATTTTTGAGGTTCGCTAAATTGAACACAGACATGATCGGAGATTTACTCAAATCTATTTTCGGAGACAAGACCGCAAAAGACCGCAAAGAATACTGGCCTTTCGTAGAAAAAGCCAACACCGCTTGGGAAAGCGTCAAAACACTTTCCGATGACCAACTCCGCGACAAAACCCGCGGTTTTCAAGAACAAGTACGCCAAAGCATCGCTTCTCTAGAAGAAACCCTTGCAGGCCTCCAGGCCAAAGCCGCAGACCTCCAAACTTCTTTTGAAGAAAAAGAAAAATTATACGAAGAAATCGATCAAATGGTGAAAGCCATTGACGAGCGCATCGAAGAAGAATTACTCGTGATTTTACCCGAAGCTTTTGCAGTGGTAAAAGAAACAGCGCGTCGCTGGGCCGAAAACGGTCAATTAAACGTGAGCGCCACAGATTTTGACCGCCAACTGGCTGCCGCCCGAGATGGCATTAGCATAGAAGGCGACCGCGCCACATGGCACAACGAATGGACCGCCGCTGGCAACAAAATCAAATGGGCAATGGTCCATTACGACGTTCAGCTCATGGGAGGTGCCGTATTGCACCGTGGCAATATCGCCGAAATGCAAACAGGTGAAGGTAAAACGTTGGTAGCTACCCTACCCGTTTACCTCAATGCACTATCTGGCAAAGGTGTGCATGTGGTTACCGTCAACGACTACCTCGCCAAGCGCGACGCCGAATGGATGGGCCCGCTTTACGAATTCCATGGTTTGCGCGTAGACTGCATAGACAAACACCAACCCAACTCGCAGCGCCGCCGCCAAGCCTACATGGCCGACATCACCTTCGGAACCAACAACGAATTCGGTTTTGACTACCTCCGCGACAACATGGCTGGCCACGTAGACGACATCGTTCAACGCAAACACCACTTCGCAATTGTCGATGAGGTCGACTCCGTCTTGATCGACGACGCCCGTACACCACTCATCATTGCCGGTCCAACGCCAAAAGGTGACGAGCACGAATTCCACGAACTCAAGCCGCGCATTGAACGCGTAGTTGAAGCCCAAAGAGCTTTCGTTCAGCAGTGTCTCAACGACGCCAAAAAAATGCTGAGCGTTATCAATGAACCCAACCCAGACAAGAACGAACAAAAACGCTTGCTAGAAGAAGGCGGCATTGCCTTATTGCGCGCCCACCGTGGCTTACCAAAAAACAGAGCACTCATCAAGTTTTTATCGGAGCCAGGTATCAAAGTACACCTCCAAAAAACCGAGAATTTCTACATGGCCGAACAAGGCAAAAACATGAAGAAAATCGACGTAGACCTGTTCTTTGTCATCGACGAAAAAAACAACTCCATCGAGCTCACCGACAAAGGTATTGACCTCGTATCAGGAAAAGATGACCGCGATTTCTTCATCATGCCAGACATCGGCGCCGAAATTGCCAAACTCCAAAAAGAAGCTTTAGAAAAAGAAGCCTACCTCGAGCGCAAAGACCTTTTGGTCCGCGATTACGCGATCAAATCGGAGCGCATACACTCCGTAAGCCAACTTTTACGCGCCTACACGCTTTTTGAAAAAGAAGTTGAGTACGTTATTATGGATGGCAAAGTCAAAATTGTCGATGAATCTACGGGTCGTATCATGGAAGGTCGCCGCTATTCGGACGGTTTGCACCAAGCCATTGAAGCCAAAGAAAACGTGACCGTTGAGGCGGCCACCCAAACGTATGCCTCGATCACCTTGCAGAATTACTTCCGGATGTACCACAAACTTGCGGGCATGACCGGTACTGCAGAAACCGAAGCACGCGAGTTCTGGGACATCTACAAACTCGATGTAGTTGTAGTCCCGACCAACCGTGCCATTTCGCGCAAAGACCAAGACGACTTCGTCTACAAAACAGCGCGCGAAAAATACAACGCCATCATTTTAGAAATTGAAGACCTCGTTGCCAAAGGACGCCCAGTCCTCGTAGGTACTACAACTGTAGAGATTTCAGAGTTGCTTTCGCGCATGCTCCAAATGAAGAAAATTCCGCATCAAGTTTTGAATGCGAAGTACCACCAAAAAGAGGCTGAAATTGTTGCCAATGCCGGTTTGGCCGGAACCGTTACCATCGCCACCAACATGGCGGGCCGCGGTACCGACATCAAACTAGGCGAAGGTGTCAAAGAAGCCGGAGGTTTGGCCATTATCGGTACCGAACGCCATGACTCACGTCGTGTAGACCGCCAGTTGCGCGGACGCGCAGGCCGTCAAGGCGATCCGGGTTCTTCTCGTTTCTTCGTGTCACTAGAAGACGACCTCATGCGTAAATTTGGTTCGGAGCGCATTGCTGCTATCATGGACCGCATGGGCCTCAAAGAAGGAGAAGTCATTACCGCCGGTATGGTCTCTAAATCTATTGAGCGCGCCCAGAAAAAGGTAGAAGAGAACAACTTCGGGATGCGCAAGAACCTCCTCGAATACGACGACGTCATGAACGCACAGCGCAAGGCCATCTACCGCAAGCGCCGCAACGCACTCTACGGAGACCGCCTCGACATCGACATCGACAACATGTTCTACGATCACTGCGAAAACACCGTAGCTACATGCTCCAAATTGCCATTCCACGAGTTTGAACTCGAGCTTTTGCGCCTGATCGGCATTGAAACACCCGTTAATGAAGCAACATTTAATCAACTGAATCAAGCCGAACTCACCGAACGCGTCTACGCCGCACTACGCGAAGCCTACGAGCGCAAGTGTGAGAAAATTGCCCGCATGGCTTACCCGCAAGTGAAACATGTTTTTGAAACGATGTCGCAACAATACAAAAACATCGTGTTCCCGCTCACCGACGGCCGCAGCCAAATGCAACTCATCGTCAATCTAGAAGAAGCCTACCAAACAGAAGGCCGCGTGATCAGCAAATACTTTGAACGCAATGTTTTGCTCAGCAAAATTGACGACGAATGGAAAGAACATCTGCGTGAAATGGACGACCTCCGTTCTGCTGTGCGCAACGCACAATACGAGCAAAAAGATCCACTTGTCATTTACAAATTGGAATCTTACGAACTCTTCCGCGGCATGCTCAATCGCCTCAATGAAGAAGCACTTGACTTGCTCATGCGCATGGATGTACCTGTAGAACAACAAATCCAAAGCACCAACCAAGAAGACCACCAAAACAACTACGACAAAGCCCAAACGAGCAATCAAGAAGCCATCGAGAATTCCGCGCCAGCGCCAAGAGAAGTCGAGAAAAAGCAACCTGTCGTAGTGGAGCAAAAAATCAACCGCAACGACCCTTGCCCTTGCGGAAGCGGCAAGAAGTTCAAACAGTGTCACGGACAATAAATGCACGCAACGCAAATTGGGATTGTCGGTTCGGGTAAAGTAGCACAAACCATGCTGCGTTTGGCACATGGAGCTGGCATTCCAATCGCCGGTATCTATGCCCGTAACGCAGTGCTCGCTGAGCAACTTGCACTCAAATTCGACACCAAAACCGTTGCGGATATTTCGGCGTTGCATGCAGAACTCATTCTCTTGTGTGTATCCGACGATGCCTTGCCCGAAATTATTGCGCAATTACAGCCCCAGCAAATAGCGGCCTATACCGCTGGTAGCCCAAGCATCAAACTTTTTGCACACCAACAACTCGGCGTGTGTTATCCGTACCAATCCATCTCCAAAGGTAGAGACCTCTTGGTCTCGGATATTCCCTTCATGATTGAAGGTAAAAACGACTTTGTGCTCCAACGCATCAGTACTTTTTTACAACAATTGGGTGCCCAATTTCAAATCTGTGGATCGGCACAGCGTGCCCAATACCATTTAGCAGGTGTTTTTGTCAATAATTTTGGCAATTTACTTTTGCTGGAGGCCAGCAAGATCCTCTCTGAGGCCAAACTCGACATGACCCCCATTTACCCTTTGCTCAACGAAACCATAGCCAAGGCCATTTTACTTGGGCCCGAGCAGGCTCAAACTGGCCCAGCCTTGCGCCACGACCAAAACACCATCGATCGGCACCGCGCCCAACTCCAACCCGAACAATTAGCGGTTTACGATTGTCTGACCAAAAGAATCCAAGATCTCTTTCGAAATGCTTAGCTACAAACAAAGACTCAACGACATCACAACCTTCATTTTTGATGTCGACGGCGTATTTACTGACGGTAAGGTTTACCTCATCAACGACGAAATTGTACGCGCCCTCAATTCCAAAGATGGATACGCTGTGCAGTATGCTGTCAAGATGGGTTACAAAATATTTTGCATCACTGGAGGCTCCTCTCCTGAAGTGAAAAAAAGACTTATGGGTTTAGGCGTTCACGATGTATATCTGGGCGCACACCACAAACTCTCGCGCTACGAGCAAATCAAAAAAGACTACAACCTGACCGATAAAGAAATTGCCTACATGGGCGACGACATTCCAGACATTCCCGTTTTGCGCAAAGCAGGTGTATCTGCGTGCCCGCAAGATGCCGTGAGCGATGTCAAGGCAAACGTCCACTACCAAAGCCCTTTTTTAGGTGGTAAAACCTGCGTTCGAGACCTCATCGAGCAAACCTTGCGCTGTCAAAACAAATGGCTCACCGAGCTTGCTTACGAGTGGTAAGCCAATAGTTATTCAATTCTTCGGCCAAGCGCAATTGATTGGCAGCCCGTCTCAAGTTGTGTAGTGCGTCATTGACTTTATAATAGATGTCGTCTTGTAGGTAATCGGTTAAAAAGCGCGTTGCCTGCACCAAAATTACACCCATGGTTGCGATGAACAATTTTTCTTGATCGCCACCAAAAGTGACTGCCAACGCTTCAAAAATCTCCTCTTTAAATAACGGTTTCTGTGCATCGGCCTCCTCACCATGGCTGCAAAAAGACCGCATCATGTCAGCGTAATCATAGTATGGGCTTCCGAGCTGGATCGTATCCCAATCGATGAGCGCCCTTACCTGCTTGCCATTCGGATGAAATAAAAAATTACTGAGCTTCGGATCGGCATGGATCAGCACCTTTTCCGCTCCATCGGACAATTGCTTCCAGGCCAAAAGGGCTGGCCATTGCGTTTCTATTGCCGTGATAAGTTCCAAAGCCAATGATTTTCTGGATGGGCTTGCCAGTGTTTTGGCGTTCTCAAAGGAAGTCAGCCTGAACTCCACATCCAAAAAACGAGGTATTGGCGGTTTCCATTCTTCTATAGAAACTGCCCCAAGGGCCGCTTGAAATTCGAGCAGCGCCAAAGCTGCAAGCCGCGCATTTTGGACAGTTGCGGTTTGTAGTGTCGTGCTTGGCGATATCGCCTTTAACAAACGAAAAGTCTTACCCTCCACCTGAGTTAGCGCAGCTCCATCAGGGCTAAGACAATAATCAAGCGGAACCAAAGAAGGCAGTTTGATCGCTGCCGAAAGGTCAACTAATTGTTGTTGAAGCACTGCTGGCTCCTTGAAAACTTCGGTATTGATTTGTTGCAGGATGTAATCAGAGGTAGCGCTCCTGACCAACCAGGTCTGATTGATCAATCCAATTGCAATTGGAACAACTTGAGAAGGGGAAATTTCCCAGTGGGTCTGCAACAAACTTCTTATTTCCATACAGGGAATTGAAGTGGATACTGCACACCTTCGAGTGCGTTTATTTTTTGCTGAGCAAGTGCCAAATCGGCTGCATATGTGATGCCAAACCAAGCAGCAGGCATGGCATCTACCCTTACCTGAAGAAGCCCCCCTTCAATGAGTTCATTGATGACTTTCGGAAGGTACATTTCTATTTTGTCGTTGCCGAGATTGGATTTCAAAAACGCAGCTACCTTTGCATTTAAATGAGTCAAGAAGGAACCAGGCAGCAACCAGGCGTTCATTGAAATCAGCGCAGACGCGCTCAGCTCACGCCCTTGCTCGTCTAGAATGCGCTCCTTTACGCTTTCAATTTTTGAGACTTCCTCAATGTTGGTTAAAAATCCACTTGATATTTCGCATAAACCACGCGCCACCGGCCCATGCGGACTCAGCGTTGGGCCCAATTCATAGGTAAGGGCCGCTGCAGCCACGCCGTTCTGAACCAATACTATTGCACGCTTGCAAATGGTGGGGCCGTAATAATCATCGGCATTCAATACCAAAAAAGCACCTTCCCATTTACCATGTAAAAAATGTAAGGCATGGGCTGTCCCCCACGGTTTTGCGCGTTGCTGTTCTTGCAAAATGATTTGGTAACGGTTGGGCTGCATCCAACGGTTCAATTGTTGAGACACCACTTCTTGCATTCCTGGCCGGACAATGATAAAAACCTTTTGAAAACCAGCCTGCATGGCGTCAAAGCATGCGTATTCGAAAAGAAAATGGCCTTGCGCACCAAAGGGCTCAATTTGTTTGTCGCCACCAAAGCGCGAGCCAAGGCCTCCGGCCAAAATCACTAAAGCAGTATCAGTAGTTTGCATCAAAGCCGAAAATAGGTTGGCGTGTTTTCCAATTGCCTTTCGTGAAATCTGGGATGTCCTGCGGCGCACCATTTTCTGCTATGGATTTTTCGCTCAGCGGCGTGATGGCATACCAGGTAGCTAGATCATAAACATCTAAAGGGAAGGGTTGATTTTGCTTGATGCACTCAATAAATGCGTTGTCGACAAAGTAATCCATGCCGCCGTGCCCTGAGCTTTCTGCCGCAGCGGCATTTTGCTTCCAAAGCGGATGGTCGTGCGCCTCGAGCCAACTTTTGGTGTTGTCCCAGCGGTGCGAGTGCTTCATGGCATCTTCAAAATAGATGTGGCCTTGCTCTGGGTCGCCCCAACCGAAGTCTTGCCAAATGCCTTTGGTGCCCTGTACCCTAAAACCTAAATTATATGGCCGTTGCAAACTTGTGTCGTGGGTCAGTATAATGGTTTCGCCATTAGCGCACTGTAAATGTGTCGTGACTACATCTCCTTGCTTGAATGCTATTTGTGCGTTCGGATGCGCAGCGCCTCCTTTCGGATGCTTGACAATATATTCGTGTAAGCCGCGGGCTTTGCTTGAAAATGAACTAAGGCGCACCAAGCGATTGCCTCTGTTTAAGTCCAGCATGGTGGCAACTGGACCTAAACCATGAGTAGGGTAAAGCTCTCCATTGCGGTTCAGGTAATGATTGGTGCGCCAAGCGGCTTCACTGTAGCCCTTTGCGCCAAATTCCACCCCTGAGTTGTAGGCACTTTTGCCATCGTTGAACAGTACGCCACGCAAATCGTGTTCGTAGCCACCTTGCGCATGTATAATTTCTCCAAAAAAGCCTTTGCGCACCATATTCAAAATAGCCATTACGTCGCGGCGATAGCACACGTTTTCTAGCGGCATGATGGGTATTTTGGTTTGTTCTGAGGTCTTGACATACGCCCAGCAATCTGCCAATTTCATGGCTCCGCCAACTTCCATGCCAACTATTTTACCTGCTTTCATGGCGGCGATACCATGCGGCAAGTGCCATTCCCAAGGAGATGCTATAAAAACTGCATCTATATCGGTGCGGGCCAATAATTGGAGGTAATCGTCTGGACCGTTCTGATAAACAGCAGGTGCCGGACGACCCGCTTTTGCAATTAATGCCAAGGCATCGTTGATCATGCGCGGGTCAGGGTCTGCAAGCGCAATGATGTCGACATCGGAACGCTTGAGCATTTCTTCGATATGCGTTTGGCCCCGAAAACCAGTGGCTATAAAGCCCAAACGCACACGGGTTTTGGTGCCCGAATCAAAAGCGAGTGCTTGCTCTGAAAGCAACAAGGCCCCAGCAGCTACAACACTTGTTTTCTGAATAAAATCTCTTCTTTTCAAGTTTTTTCTTGAAAGATAAAAAAAAGCCGCCTTTTACGGCGGCTTGATTGCTACAAAATGCAGTTGACAAACTATTTAGAAAAATCAAGATTATACACAACGCTAGTCCAAAGCGTATGATTTCGCTCCATTTGTATGCCATTGGATTTAATGACAAACTGATTCAGATAGCCCATTTGTATATTCATTTTTGGACTGAACTTGTATCCGACTGCAGCAATGAAGCGGTTTTGGTCTAGGATGTTTTTGCCAATTCCCTTGCCAAAACCCAGAAAAACCTCATCATTTACATTCATAAAAAGTCCCTTTCCTTGCTCTAGATAGGTTTTTTGTAGCGGAATGATGCATTGCGCTCTATACCGTATCCGTTGGCGAAAGATCGTATCGATGAATCGTTGCTCGAGACGATAACGGTGCTGTATTTGAATGGCGCCATATTGCGCCTTGAGATTGACTTGTTGCCACAATCTGTTCTCGTTTGTCTGAGCGGCAATGGGTTGCGAACCGTAAGGATATGAAATGATCCAGCCATAGCCACCTGATATGGTGCAATTCGGGTTCAATTTATAATCTAGGCCAACCCGTGCAAGCGATTGCTGCCAATCGTTGAAGCCGTCTGCTCTGCGCCACTGGTATTCGGTGTGCAAGTCAAATTTACTATTGAGCTTGTGATTGCCTTGATAAACCACCCAACCGTGCAGTTGGTCATCAATTAACTTTTGCGCATTCAATGTGATGTTCAAAAGTAAAGTCGCGATTAAAAATACATTTTTCATAAGTGCTTATTTACGCCTTGCGGCCGCGTGATGCTTGGAGTTATGCAAAAGTTTGAAATCGTGGATGCCAATCAGATTCAGATGGCCTCCAGCTGCTTTGTATTCATCTTGCAATAAATGCAAGGCCTCAATGGAAGAGTGATCAATGAAACGCGAATTGGTGAGGTCAATATGCAGTTCTTCAGTTGGTTGGTGTTTATCCAAGACTTTCTGAAGTTGCAAGAAGTTGGTGAATACAAGTGGCGACTCAATGCGGATGACATCGCGATCAGTAGATAAGCGCAAGCGGAATAAAGTACCAACACCCGCGCCGCGAATCACGTGTAATAGGAGCTTGAGTAAAATACCCGCGCCAATTCCGATAAGCAAGTCGGTAGCTAAAGTGACGATTACAGTGGTGCAAAAAACCAACAATTGATCTGCGCCAATTTTCAATGCGGAGCCAAATTCTCTTGGGTGTGCCAATTTCCATCCCACTCCAATTAAAAGTGCTGCAAGAGCAGACATTGGAATTAAATCGCTAAATGCAACATCGACGATCAAGAATGCTAGAATAAAAATTCCATGAAAGAAATTAGCCCAACGCGACTGTGCTCCATTTGCTACATTGGCTGAGGAACGCGCAACTTCAGAAATCATTGGCAAACCACCAAATACACCTGCAAAAATATTACCTAATCCAACAGCCATGAGGTCTTTGTTGTATTTGGACTTGCGTTTTTGGGGGTCGAGCAAATCGACCGCTTTTACGGTAAGTAAAGATTCCAAAGAACCAACTAATGTAAACATGATGACAAACTTAATAAAGGTACCGAGTTGATTGAAACCGTCAAAACTCACATTGACGCGGAGTACTTCGAATAGCGCTTTATCAAAAGAAAGAAGAGGTTTAAAGGTATCTGAATTTTGTACCCCTAATACCTGAACCAAGACAATAGAAACAAGAATTACCACTAATGCAGATGGGATTTTCTTGAAAAGTGGCTGCTTCAAAAGTGGCCAAATAAATACAATGGCTAAAGAAACCAAACCAATGAGCGTAACTTGCCAATGCATGAAGAAATTCGGAAGTGTTGTTTTGAATTCGGCGAGAAGCTCCAGCGGTTCGGTCATCGGTTTTCCTTCTAATGTTGTAGGTGAAAAACCAGCGAGAATATGAACTTGCTTACTAATGATAATGATCCCAATTGCAGCTAACATGCCATGTACAGCAGAAAGCGGAAAAAGATCCGTGTATTTTCCCCATTTGAGCCAACCCATGAGTACTTGTAGCGCGCCCGCAACTACAATTGCACCCAAAGCAAGATGCCAACCTAATTCGTTGTCGCCGTGTCCAAGCTCTGCTACTGAACCTGCAACAATAACAATCAGACCAGCGGCTGGGCCCTTGATGGTGAGCGGAGCTCCCATGATGAAAGACACCACAACGCCGCCAAACATGGCTGTAATTAGGCCGTAAATTGGTGGGAAATCACTGGCTTTTGCAATACCCAAACTTAAGGGTAAAGCGAGTAAGAAGACCAGAAAACCAGAAAGCATATCAGCCTTCCAGTGTTTCTTCAATTGATCGAATTCGAGTCTATTAGAAATTGAATTTTTCATTTGATGTAATATTATGATGAACGTTTAGCGATTTGATGGTAGTTTTTAACGTGCGGACCAAGAAACACACGTGCGTAAATGCGCATGGTAGCCAAGCCATTGATAACAAGGCTAAAAGCTGTAAAAAAGGCGAGTCCAAATTGATCCAACTCGATGTGAGAAAAAATCAAATCCTCTCCAATAAAAGACGGCGTGATAGGAAATCCGGATAAACCAAGACAAACCAGTAGAAATACAAATCCTGTTTTGGGGTATTCATAAATATGTCCGTAAAAATTATCCAAACTGATCCATTCGGTTTTTCTCATGCGGGTCAGCAGAAAATAACCAATCGCCCAAGCCAATACAATGCCGCTGAGGTACCATACGTGATGGGCGTTGTCAAAATGGGCATTGAATGAGAGTGCCAAAGAAATGGAAACGTGATTGAACATAATTAAAGTCAAGCTTTTGCGCACCGAATCTCTTTCGGTAAAAGCTTTGACGGCCATTAAAAAGCCCCAGAAAGCAAAGAAAAATGGCAGGCGTTCTCTGACCACCGGCGCAAGAATGGCTTCATTGAAGCGCAATAGCAGCCCAATTCCTAAGATGAGCGCCATAAGCCAAAAAACATAGCGAAAATTCAAGACCTTCCATCCCCTTCCAATTTTTTTCAAGGGATTCCACAAGACGCTGTACAGACCGTTGTCTAGATTCCACTCCTTGAGGCTGAGCACATAATAACGATCCATGAAGCTCTTGAACCAACTGCTTTTATTCTCTTGAGCGGGTACTTCGTACAGTTGCTCACGGATTTTGTAACTGACAATTGAGGGAGAAATGAGCAATTGATAAGTTCTCAAGAAGGCATTGCCGAGGATATGTAAAAGAGCGATATTCTCCCAACCAAAAGCAATTTCGATAAAAATTAAGCCGATCTGGGCAACTGAAGCATACGCAATCTGACTTTTAACAGTACTCTGCACCCTGCTAATGACCGTAGCGATTACAGCCGTAAGAAGACCCGCGAAGACCAAACCGAATTTGAAATACAGCTGGTTCTCCCAAAAATGCAAAGTGCGCAGCAGTAAAAATGCGCCAATATGCACCGACATGGAGCCATAAAATATGGCACTCGAAGGCGTTGGACCTTCCATGGCGCGCGGCAGCCAAGACGAAAAAGGAAGTTGTGCAGATTTTGCTGCAGCTGAGAGGTAAAACAGTGTTGCGATGAGCAAACCAACCCCAGAATTTTGGGCTAAGTGCTCGTGCAGTGTAACTGTCCGATTCATTTCTAAAAACGTGACATTCTCGTGCCAAAAATGGTGCAACAACCACATGGCAAGGATCACACCGATATCACCAATTCGATAGACTGAAAAAACCTTCAAAGCATTTTTGACTGGCAACAAGCGCTCGCGGTAAAAAGCAATTAACAAAAACGAAGAAACACCTAAAATTTCCCAACCAATGAAGAGCGTCTCCATATTACCTGAAAAAATGATAATAGAATAGCCAATATTGAAGAAAAGAATGGTGTTAAAAAATCGCTTGTAACCGTTCTCCCTGTGCAAATAATAACGCGAATATATCGTGATTAAAAAGGTGAGTGAGGCTCCTAAAAATGCAAAGGTCAAGGTGAGTTTATCGACCAAAAAATCAATGAAGAAGTCATAGTTTTCTGAGCGATACACCGAGATTTCTTTGAACTGAACAGGTACAGCACCGTGGAGCAACCAAGAACCAGAAAAAACCAGTACTAAAAGCAATTGCAAAAAGGCTGTGCTGTAACTTAATACAGAGAGGGCGCCCTCTTTTTTGGACGACAGAAACAAACTGATCAAAAAACCGAGAATGGGTAATCCTAAGAACCCATGAACGAAATAAGTAGTATTCATGAGGCGATGTTTGAAAGTTCGACAACAGGATAATTTTCATGGGTTTGGATCAGCTTCTCAAGTAAATTATCCGAGAGTTTCTCAGTGGTTCCTTGAGGCTGATAAGCTTGGAACTGCCCATTCTTAAACACGGCAAATGAATTGGTATCTGGATCGTAACTCACCAATCTCACCCACTCATTGGCAAACCATTCAAATGTATTCGGATTGCGTGAAATCGCAGCCAACACAACTTGGGCCTTCTGCTCAACAATGACCATTAAGCGATAAGGGTCGTGGATTTCAATCATTTGACTCGGCAATCCGGTTCTGAGGTCACCATCGACGCCATTTGCAACGCCTAACAAGCCCATCACATTGTGCGGGAGTTTGGAGCCGGCGCCCAACTGTTCGTTGTCTACTCTCGAAAAATAATATTCCAAGTTGATGCCTCCACATACCGGAGCTACTGCATTGAGAATGCCACTTAGCGAGTCGCCTGCAGGATCTATGCGGTAATCGTAAGAATTCAGAAATGCCCTACGGTCGAGGAAAATATCGCGTGAAAATTGACGGCGACCTACAATACACAAGGCATTGGTCGCATGATTCAATTCCGGCCGTGGCTCAAATAAAGAAACCGTACGAAGCTGTACTTTTTGATATACTTTCTTGGGTTGCGCATGGGAATTGACCGTAATGAACCTACGCGAGCGCTCTACTGCATTCAATTGGCATGCATTCGCGAAAATTGCACGATCTGCTTCAAATACATCGACCAAATGCGGTGGGATCTGATTGAGGTCGTAATAAATAAATTCATCCCGAGCGGTGTCTTGCAAAATCGGTACAAAATGTGTTTGATCTGGGATGTCTATTTGCTTGTTTCGAAGGGCTTGTCGCACCATTGGATGATTGGCCATATGCGCAAAAACCCGGGCATTCACAGATCCTGGTCTGCCAGAGCACGCACCACAATCATAACCCGCGTAATGCGTATTGTTGGCACTGCTAGAGCCATGTGCAATGAGGTAAACAAGGGGTGAAAACTGATTTTGCAAACCAATACTTTTGAACATGCCGCCCACAATTGCGGTCATTTCTTCTACAGTAAAACCAATTTGCAAGCCATCTGGTGTCCGCTGACCTTCAACGTGTTCGATACTGAGCGTTGCATCCGGATCCATGTGCTGTTGAGACGAAACAGCCATGGTGTTTTTTGACGGCCACAAAATGCTAAGTGCCAGTTTCAAGGCTGACCAAAAACCGTAGGTATGGGTGAGCACCCAACCGATAAGGAGGCCATAAGCACGGGCATCAAAATGCCATTCTTTTTGTTTCTTTTGGGCAACAGAACGTTCCACAATTAAATGTGTTGGCTGCACGGGCGCAGGGCAAATTTTAGTGCGTTGCAAAGAGCCATGCGCTTGAAAGTAGGTTTCAATATTGAAATGACCTGGAGTGCCAAAGGAGAGAAACGACGGATTGAGCTGCTCAATGTGTCTTCTGATCGAACATTCGCGGTCATCGATACAAAAGATACCGATGCTACTAACTTTTGGCTGATCGTGGCTCACCTTTTGTTGAAGCGAGGCCAAAACTTGATCGTAGTAAGTCCATTCGTAGGCATCTTGCCAAATTGCTTTGAGCTTTTGCGCGGTGGTAGAAAGTACTTGTTTGGGATCAAATTGATATGTTTCCAGACCTAATTTAGCGGCTGGAATCCAGCTGCCATGGTGCTGATCCAAGGCGTCGATTTCCAATAGACACTCCAAAAGCACGAAATCTTCAAAAGAAATTTCACGCTTCAACACCAATAAATTGGGTCTGTTGGCAATTTGCGCAATCATGCCGGCATAACCGGGATGGGCAAATTGTTGGTCGTAAAGGTAATTCTCAAAGGCCCGTTGGTCGCCTACTAATAAATCGAGCGCATCTTGTAGGGTGAAAGCCGGATTTAAAAAGCAATTTCTAGCGCGTTCACCGGAAAAAATAGAAGCTGTATTTTCAGACTCCATTTGTCTCAAGGCAGCTAGAAAAGGCAAGCCATTGGTCGGAAAGCGCCAAATTGCAATGCCTTGATCGAGAAATGAATTGACGATGCGAAACAAGAGCGGATGCACGCGCGCATCTAAATCAAATCCAAGTTTTTTCTTCCATTGCAGTCTGTATGAACCAACAACCGTAGGGTTTTCGGTTGCTGTCTCAAAATGAAAAAGCTGGTCTTTGGTCAGTTCGTTTTGATCTGCTAAGGCGCGGTCCAAACTATCGGCTGAGATAGCGCCTTTTGTATATAAATCGCGGTAGGCCTCTAAAGACAAATAGGTCTGAAAACCGAATAGTTGCTGCGCTGCATGCAAGCCTTTATGAAAAGGTTGATCTTGAAATGCGTGCAACGTGTTGTGATGGATAAAATCCTTTAATGGAGCCTGACTGGGCAGGTAATGTTCAAGTACATGTAAGATGTCTTGGAGCTGGTGTTTTTCATGCATAAATTGGGTTTAAAAAGTGTAAAAAACGAAGGGTTTTTACGCACTTTTTAAATCCTAAATACTTGAAAATAGATGCTTATATTGTTTTTGTACAACCAATTACGAAAGCTGTTGCCGTCAAATTCTGGATGCTTGCATTCGTGCTGGATGAGTGGAAAAACAAAAGAATGGCTCGCTTCGCATATACCTATTGGATGATTTGAAACCGAACAAAAGTCAAGATCTGCTTCTTGTTCAGATTCTTGTTCTGCTTCTTCGATTTCTTCGAGAAATTCACAGGTAGCAAACGAGAGGTATTCGTTGGAAGGGTGCTTGTATTGCGCTTGGTTAAGTTGTTGTGCCGTTTCCTTTTGATTCAATTTTGGACCAATCGGTAAGGACATGCCGTAAGCTAGATTGCTCAAAAAAGCAACCAAAGTGATCAAGAATACGGCTCTTTTAGACCAATGCATGGAACAAATTTAGTTGCTTGGTTGTAAAGTGTTGTTAAAATATTCCTAAAAAAACAAGATTGCCTTATCTTTGCTTCTTATGCAATCAACAACTACTTCAAGCAAATCTCAAATCTACATTGATTTAGAAGACCTGCACGGCGCCCACAACTACCACCCCCTTCCAGTTGTACTGGAAAAAGGTGAAGGTGTTTATGTCTGGGATGTCGATGGCAAGAAATATTTTGACTTTCTCTCTGCTTATTCTGCGGTCAATCAAGGGCATGCGCACCCAAAAATCACAAAGGCGCTCATCGATCAAGCCCAAACCTTGGCACTCACTTCGCGTGCTTTTTACAATAATTGCTTGGGCGACTACGAAAAATTTGTGACGGAATATTTTGGATTTGACAAAGTATTGCCCATGAATACAGGTGCGGAAGCCGTAGAAACCGCCATCAAATTGTGCCGCAAATGGGCCTATGAAAAGAAAGGCATCGCCGAAAACCAAGCGCAAATTGTGGTATGTGAGGGCAATTTCCATGGCCGCACCACCACTATTGTTTCATTTTCCTCTGACCCCGACTCCAACAAAAATTTTGGTCCGTATCCAGCGGGGTTCATCTCGATTCCCTACGACGACATCGCTGCACTAGAAACTGCCTTGGCGCAACCCAATGTAGCGGGTTTCTTGGTAGAGCCTATTCAAGGTGAGGCGGGTGTGTATACGCCCTCAGACGACTACATGCGCCAAGCCCGAGCACTTTGCACCCAACACAATGCCTTGTTTATTGCCGATGAAGTCCAGACAGGAATTGCCCGCACCGGAAGCCTTCTAGCCGTATGTGGCAACTGTACTTGTGAAAACAAATGCGAACAACAAGCGGCAACCTACGCCAGACCCGATATCCTTATCCTCGGTAAAGCACTTTCAGGTGGCGTCTACCCTGTCTCTGCAGTTTTGGCCGACGACCACATCATGATGGTCATCAAACCTGGCCAACACGGTTCCACTTTTGGTGGCAATCCAATTGCAGCCAAAGTAGCCATTGCTGCACTCACTGCAGTTGACGACGAACACCTCATTCAAAATGCACGCAAACTCGGTCACTTATTCAGAAGAGAAATGCAACGCATCATTGAACAAAACGAACTACTCGTTAAAGTGCGCGGCAAAGGTTTGCTCAACGCAGTGGTAGTCAATGACGGACCCGATTCAGACACCGCATGGCGTTTGTGTGTGGCCCTCAAAGAGAACGGTCTTTTAGCCAAACCAACCCACGGCAACATCATTCGCTTTGCGCCACCGCTTGTCATTACAGAAGCACAACTCCTAGAGTGCGTTGCGATCATCGAAAAAACTGTTCAACATTTCATTAAATAAACATACTTTGGCAACACCTATCAAATTCGGAACCGATGGCTGGAGAGCAATCATCGCCGCAGACTTTACTGTTGAAAACGTAGCACGCATCACAGAAGCTACAGGCATCTGGCTCAAAGAACGCTTTGAAAACCCAACCGTTGTTATTGGTCACGATTGCCGCTTTGCTGGCGAACTCTTCATGGAAACTGCTGCCAAAGTTTTGTTGGCTCAAGGTATCCAAATCAAAATGGCGCGTGGCTTTGTATCAACGCCCATGATTTCTTTGGCTGCCCATCAATTGGGCTGCGAAATCGGTATCGTCCTCACAGCGAGTCACAACCCGCCCGCTTATAATGGCTTCAAACTAAAAGCTAAATTTGGCGGCCCACTCGAGCCAGAAAAGGTCAATGAAGTAGAAGCGCTCATCCCAGATGTGTGCAGTATTGATTTTCAAAGTGTCGAATTACAAGCAGCCCTGAGCAGTGGTCAGCTCGAAGAAATTGACATCGAAACCCGTTATGTCAACCACGTCAAAGCCAATTTTGACCTCGACGCCATCCGCAACTCGGGCCTCAAACTCATGTACGACGCCATGTATGGTGCTGGTCAACGCGCCTTGCCGCTTGTTTTGCCAGAAGTAGCGCTCTTGCATTGCGACCCGAATCCATCTTTTATGGGAACTGCACCAGAACCTATCGCTAAAAACTTACAAGAACTCGCGCAAACCATTCAAACCCGTGGCGATATCGCTTGCGCTTTGGCAACCGACGGCGATGCAGACCGCATTGGCCTCTACAACAGCCATGGCGAATTTGTCGACTCGCACCACATCATCTTGCTTTTGATCCATTACATGGTCAAATACAAGCAAATGACGGGCAAGGTAGTCATTGCCTTTTCAGTCACACCACGCGTCGAAAAACTCTGTAAACACTACGGCCTGGAATTAGAAGTGACCAAAATTGGCTTCAAAGAAATTGCCAACATCATGATCAAAGAAGATGTCTTGTTGGGCGGAGAAGAATCTGGCGGCATTGCGGTCAAAGGACACATTCCGGAGCGCGATGGCATCTGGATGGGGCTCATCATTTGGGAATTCATGGCCAAATCAGGCAAAACCCTCGACGAACTCATCGATGAAGTGTACGCAATTGTAGGGCCTTTTCAGTTTGAGCGCAACGACCTCCACATCACAGAACCCCTCAAACAAAAAATCATCGCCAACTGTAAAGCAGACAACTACAAATCTTTCGGCAAATACCAAGTTCGAGAAGTACAGACCATAGATGGCTTCAAGTATTTCTTTGACGACGAACGTTGGGTCATGATCAGACCATCTGGTACAGAACCTGTTTTGCGCACGTATGCCGAAGCGCCTACTTTAGCTGAGGTAAGAGAAATTCTAAACGCCACAGCCCAAACAATTTGTAACTAACACTTGTGATTTTCACGGACAAGCCCTTCAGATTGGAGGGCTTTTTTATTTCTATTAACCCAAAGCTACATCGAGGATCATCATCACTAAGAAGCCTCCAATGAAGCCTAAAACGGCAACGTCTGTGTATTTGTCGCGCTGGGTTTCGGGGATCACCTCTTCTACCACCACAAAGATCATGGCGCCCGCGGCAAAAGACAGCGCAAAAGGTAAAATAGGCTCCATGTAAATGACCGCCATGGCGCCAATTACGCCCGCTATAGGCTCTACAATAGCTGAAAGTTGGCCGTACATAAAACTTTTCATGCGGCTCGCTCCAGCGCGTCTTAGAGGCATAGCAACAGCAAAGCCTTCTGGAAAATTCTGAATACCAATACCAATTGCCAAAGCGATAGCCCCAGCGATAGTGGCGCCTTCCATTCCGTTGGCCGCTGCGCCAAACAACACGCCAACGGCTAAACCTTCGGGAATGTTGTGTAGCGTTATGGCAAGCACTAACAATGTAGTTTTATGGAGTTGGGTTTTGACACCTTCTGTTTCGTGCTCATTGAAGTTGATGTGTAAATGCGGTAACTTCTTGTCTAAGAAAAACAAAAACATCGCACCTGTCAGAAAACCAACAGCTGCTGGCATCCAGGGAGCACTCGGATAAAGGCGTTCAGAAAGTTCAATAGAAGGAAGTAATAAAGACCAAAAACTCGCCGCAACCATAACGCCACCGGTAAAGCCGAGCATCCCGTCGAGCAAGCCGCGGTGCATGTTCTTGAAAAAGAAAACAAGGCTTGCGCCAGCAGCTGTTACCAACCAAGTAAAGGTAGTTGCTAAAAACGCGGCAAAAACAGGATCAATATGGGTAAAGAAATGTTCGAGTTGTTGCATGGTCCTACAAAGTTAAAAGAATCTCGACACCAACATATCAACTACTCATCAATCGAAACCGAGTGTCTTGGCGTTTTTGCGCATTGAGGTAGCTACAGCCGTTCCAAAGTCATCGGATTTAGGTTGGTTGGTTTTGGCATTTTCAGCTTCAATGTACTTGCTACGCTCCGTTTCCAAACGCGCCATTTCTTTTTGAATAGCACTGCGCTCGTCCGTTTTTTGTTTGACAAAGGCCTGGCGCTGCTCCATGCTCATGCCTTTCATTTCAGCCGGCAATTCGTCGTCAGAAAGCGCCACAATTTTTGTTGAATCAGCTTTGTATGCGTCTACAATATCCCAACTATCATTTTTATAACTCGATTTGGATTTCACGAGGTAGCGTTCGGTTTCAGCAGCTTTCGAAACGCCAATTGCATTTTGATCTTGGGCTATTTGTTTGGATTTTGAGACCACCGCTACTTCGCCAAAACCGATATATGTATTGTTGAGCAAACGGTTTTGCTCGATGATTTGGTCATCAAATGGCGTCTCCATTTGTTGAACAGCAAGATTTGCGTCAATATTGAAAAAATCGCCTCTAGCGCAATCGGCACCTGCTTTCCAACCTAAATTGATACCTTGAAGACGGTCTCCACAAAAAATGGTGCTCACCAAAACGTGTTTTTCAGCGGCGAGTTCACAAGCAGTTGCAGTCGAAATTGGCCCTTGTTTGAAGGATTCGTTACCTGCAATATAAATGAGCTTGAGGTCTTGCGGGCTGTTAGACCAATTGAGTTCTTTCAGTGAAGAAACAATGACCGCCGGACAAAATTCGTCGCCTCCACTGGTGCGCAAGCCAAAGAGTTTTTCAGAGACCAAATCGAGGTCTGTCGAAAAATCTAGCTGCTTGCGGATGTAATTTTTAGCAGCTGGAATGGTTGTGTTACCGTAGTCGTACATGGCAATTTCCAAAGTAACCGGAGCGCCTTGATAGGTCAGTGTGGAGGCCTCATTGACGATGGCCCAAATGCGGGCTTTTGCCTGGTTGAGCAAGCCATCCATGCTATTTGAGGTGTCGAAAAGAATGACGAGTTGAACTTTGCGCTGCGCAAAAGAAGTGCAGGTGAAAAGAAAAAGTAAACTAAACGTAAGGAATAACTTCATTTGGAAAATTTTGGCATTAGCTACCAAAATGATGCCAAAAAACTATAAATCAAAGAATTGCAAAGCAAGTTTATAGCTATCCAAGCCAAAGCCAAAAATACAGCCTTTGCAAACTGGGCTTAATAACGATTCATGGCGAAAGGATTCGCGGGCAGTGATATTCGAAATATGCACTTCTACTACAGGAATGGAAATTGCGGCAATGCAATCGCGCAGGGCAACACTTGTGTGCGTGTAGCCACCCGCATTTAAAATAATGCCATCTACTTCCGCTTTTTGAAGCAAATCGATGAGCTCTCCCTCGATGTTGGACTGAAAATAAGTCAATTCATGCATGCTTTGACCTTTCAGTTGCTCAAAATAAGCTTCGAACGTGACATTGCCATATATTTGTGTTTCACGGGTACCGAGTAAATTCAAATTTGGACCATTGACAATAAGCAACTTCATAAGACATGCATTGGGAGCGCTATATTAAGGATTTTGTTTCATACCTAAAAATTGAAAAGGGTTTGGCGACAAACTCAATTTTGGCGTATCAGCGAGATGTCGTTCTTCTCGCCGACTTTTTTGAGCAAGAAAAATGCAAGCCCGAACAAGTGACCTATGAACAACTCAAAACCTTTGTAGCACACCTCTATGACCTCGGCTTGGCTGCGCGCAGCCAAGCGCGCATCATTTCTGGAATCAAGCACTTTTTTAAGTACCTGATTTTGGAGCGCTACATTCAGGCAGACCCTTCTGAACTACTCGAACAACCCCGTCTCGGACGCAAACTTCCGGAGGTACTTGAAATCGACGAAATCGATGCACTGTTGGCCAGTATTGACCTAAGCAGTGCCGAAGGACAACGCAACCACGCCATGCTAGAAACTTTATATAGTTGTGGCCTGCGCGTCTCGGAGCTCATTGGGTTGCGTTTTTCAGATTTGTATTTTGACGAAGGATTTATCCGTGTCATTGGCAAAGGCAATAAAGAAAGATTGGTACCCGTTTCACAGCAAGTTATCCAAGAAATCAATGCCTATACCAAACAGACGCGGCAAGACGTCCCGATTCAAAAAGGACAAGAACATTTCATTTTTTTAAATCGAAGAGGCGCTGCGCTTACGCGGGTGATGATTTTTACGATCATCAAGCAACTTGCACAAAAAACAGGGCTAAACAAACAAATTTCTCCGCATACTTTTCGACATAGTTTTGCCACACATTTAGTAGAAGGCGGCGCCAATTTAAGAGCTATTCAAGAGATGCTCGGGCACGAATCTATCACCACCACAGAGATTTACACACACCTTGACCAACGATTTTTGCGCAAGGCGATCTTGAATCACCACCCTAGAAATCAGGTGAAATAAATGAGATTGTTGAAAAAGGCGGCTATTTTGTGGATAATGGATTTGCAGTATTGTAAAAAGTTGTTATCTTTGCATCCGCTTTTGTAATTACACGTAATAATTTAGACATGTCACGAGTTTGTCAGTTAACAGGAAAGTCAGTGATGGTTGGAAACAACGTATC